>QQTW01003491.1_pt1 | contig 11601 bp, 10 predicted proteins | sample 1904831 | NCBI WGS metagenome assembly QQTW01 (sample SAMN09435610, study PRJNA476489) | Subsurface metagenome, whole genome shotgun sequencing project.
TCAAAGCGGGTTGCTTATACTATTCGCCGCGATGAAATGGGCAATATCAAAATTCGTTCACCGCGCTTAGAGAAGGATTTTGCCCCGGAAGAAATTAGCGCGATGGTGCTAAAAAAGTTGGTAGATGATGCCAGCCGCTACTTAGGCGACAAGGTGACAGAAGCTGTAATTACTGTACCAGCTTACTTTAATGACTCTCAACGGCAAGCTACACGAGACGCGGGGAGAATTGCTGGATTAGAAGTAAAAAGGATTCTTAACGAACCAACGGCGGCTTCTTTAGCTTACGGATTAGATCGCCAAGAAAGTCAAACTATTTTAGTTTTTGACCTAGGTGGTGGTACTTTTGATGTCTCGATTTTGGATGTTGGCGATGGTGTATTTGAAGTCAAAGCTACCAGTGGAGATACGCAACTAGGTGGTAATGATTTCGACCAAAAAATCGTTGATTGGTTAGCAGAAATATTTTTAGATGCGGAGGAGATAGACTTAAGACGCGATCGCCAAGCTTTGCAACGGCTCTCGGAAGCGGCGGAAAAAGCTAAAATTGAACTATCTAGCGTCAACATCACAGACATCAATCTACCGTTTATTACAGCCACCGAAGACGGGCCCAAACATCTTGAAACCCGGATTGATCGCACCCAATTTGAGGAGTTGTGCGAAGACTTGATTGCCAGACTACGAAAACCAGTCAAAAGAGCGCTAAACGATGCTAACTTAAGACCCGCCGATATTGATGAGATTGTACTTGTAGGTGGTGGTACGCGGATGCCTATGGTACAGCAATTAGTAAGAAGTTTAATCGGCAGAGAACCCAATCAAAATGTTAATCCTGATGAGGTTGTCGCTGTTGGCGCGGCTATTCAAGCGGGAATTTTGGCTGGAGAACTCAAAGACTTACTACTATTGGATGTTACGCCGCTATCGGTGGGCTTAGAAACTGTTAGCGGTGTGATGAAAAAACTTATTCCCCGCAATACAACTATTCCTGTAAGGCGATCAGATATCTTTTCTACGGGAGAAAACAATCAAACTTTAGTAGAAATCAATGTCATTCAAGGAGAACGGGAAATGGCAACCGATAATAAATCCTTGGGCAAATTTAAGCTTACTGGGATTCCCCCCGCACCGCGCGGAGTTCCCCAAATTCAGGTGGCTTTTGATGTTGATGCTAATGGCATATTGCTAGTAACAGCTTTAGATCGCAATACTGGGCGAGAGCAAAGTATTACAATTCAAGGTGCGTCTACTCTCAGCGAAGCGGAAGTGAACAAAATGGTTCAAGAAGCAGAAAAATACGCTAATTCTGACCGAAAACGTAAAGAAAGAGTAGAAAAACGCACCCGCGCCGAAGCTTTGACTTTGGAAGCTGAAAGAGAACTTAAGCAAGTAGCGTTAGACTTTGGAATGCAATTTGCTCGTAATCGTCGCCAAAGAATTGAGGTTTTAGTCAGACAGTTGCGCGACTATCTTAACCAAGATAGCGATCGCGGTATTGATCAATCTTACGCCGATTTGAAAGATGCTTTAGCCGACCTAAACCGCGAAGTACGCCAGTATTACAGCGACGATGACGACGGGGGCAACTTATTTGACTCGATTCGGCGGGTATTTAGCGATGATGATGACGACTACGATCCGCCACAACGCCGCGATCGCCCTTATTTTAGTAATGACGAAGGTTTTAACCGTCGGCGACCGCAACGCCCTACTTATCAAGATAATTGGGATGATAACGACGACAATTGGCTATAACTGCATAACAGGATTTTAAATTAACCGCTTTTACAGAATATGCAAAATTTGCAGAATTTTAAAAATTACTACGATATTTTAGGAGTACCTAAAGATGTTGCTAGTGATGAAATCAAAAAGGTTTTCCGGCGACTGGCTAGGCAATATCACCCAGATTTGAACCCGGGAAATAAAGAAGCTGAGGAAAAGTTTAAAGATATTGGGGAAGCTTACGAAATACTGGGCGATCCAAATAAGCGATCGCAATACGACCAATTTAGTTTGTATTGGCAACAGAAGTCGCGCGGTAAAGCCGGAAAAAGTATATTTAAGCGTGGTACTCGTGAGACAGAATTAGAGGAATTTGCTGATTTTGATAGCTTTATTGACCAAGTGTTAGGACGCAACAACAAAGCTGATAATGACAACGATCCTTTTCGTCCTGGTACGACAAAATACGCAACTACTGTTACTCCTCGTCCTAGTCGTCGTAATATTGAAGCTAAATTAATTGTCCCTTTAGAAAAAGCTTATGAAGGTGGCGCGGAAAGAATTAGGTTAGAAGATGGGCGCAGCCTTGAAGTTAATATGCCTCCAGGGATGTTTACCGGGCAAACTATCCGCCTGAAAGAACAAGGGGTAGGGGGGGGCGACCTATTTTTAAAAATTACCGTTTCTCCTCATGATTACTTTCAAATTGAAGGTAATGATATTGCTGTCAAACTTCCCATTACTCCCAGTGAAGCTGTATTAGGCAATCCAGTAGAAGTACCAACTTTAGACGGTTTAGTACAAATGAATTTACCTGCCGGAGTGAAACCTGGTCAAAGGTTGCGTCTGGCAAATAAAGGTTACATTGATGACCAAGGTAGACGCGGTGACCAATTGGTAGAAATTGAGATTGTCATTCCTACAACTATTAGTCGTCAAGAAAAGGAATTATACGAGAAATTACGACAAATTGAAACTCTCAATCCTCGTGCCGATTTGCTTGTGTAGATAATAAAACTAAAAGCTAAGTTTTGAGCAGCTTATAAATATAGTGCAGTTTTAGCTAAAGCGAATATCATGGAACATTAGATACTGTCGTTACTTTTGTGACCCTACCCAATTTCTAATAGTTTGATAATCCTTTGGGCGGTGGCGGGAGCTAATAAAACACCATTACGATAATGCCCAGTAGCCAGGAGAACATTACTAAACCCTTCTAAAAGCTCAATTATCGGTGCAGGACGTGCTTCGGGTCTTGGACGTAACCCCGACCAAGTTTTGAGCGTGGTAGCTGTCGCTAACGCCGGACAAAAGGCGATCGCACTTTGTCTAACTTCCTCTAGTTTTTCGGCTTCAGGCATAACAATTCCTGATTCTAAGGGAAATTCTACGGTTGCGCCAATCCAGTATTCTGTTACAGGGTGGCTAGTTAAACACGGCACTATATGCACGTCGTTACCAGTAACTACAGGTTGAAAATCTTGATTTCCTAAACAGTTGGGTAGGCGGACGTGGATTGCTTGACCTAATACAGGTCTAAGATCGAGTAGAGGGGGAATTTGTAAGTTAGGTAGAGATTGCAACGAACCTAACCCAGCAGCTACTACTAACCAATCTACTGATTTACCCTGTACTGATTTAACTGCATGGTGAAGCTTGGTAGTAGTTAAATCGTATTGCAGAGCGGGGACATCAAAATCAAAAGTAACGCCCCGACTTTTTGCCGCATCTACCAAGGCTAAAGTTAGAGCTACAGGATCTACTTGTATATCTTGGGGAGAATAAATTGCTATAGGGATATTTTGACAATTTATTTGGGGGCAATTTGTTTGGAGTCTAGCACTATCCCAAATTTCTAATTGCCATCCTTGCTGAGAGCGGGTTGCGGCTAGTTTTTGCCATTTTGCTAAATCTTCCCCCACTGGGCAAAGTTTCACAATTCCTTGTTGGTTGTGAGGAATTGTTCGCCTATTTAGCGCCTCTAGTTCAGGAATTAAGGTTGTATAGCGCTCAATACTGTGCGATCGCATTTGCCACGCTCTGCCTTTAGTTTTATGGCTAATGATGCCCATTAATACACCTAAAGCGGCGGCGGTAGAGCCTTGGGCGGGTGGTTGTTTATCTAAAACGGTAACATTGAGTCCGGGAATTAAACTAAGCTCGTAGGCGATCGTTGCCCCTACTACACCGCAACCGATAACTACTATGTGACTCATAATTATTGAAAAAATAAAGACGTTTCTCTACAGGAAAAAATAAAGACGTTTCAGTGAAACGTCTCTACAACAGAGGTGAAACTTCTTTACTCTACGGGGGAAGGTATAGCTTGCTTTGGAACTAAATCTATAAATTGATTGATATCTGCAAAGGCAGTTTGATAATTGCGTACTGCTCCAATAGTGCTATTTTCCTCAATGGATTGCTCGACTTTTACTAAGTCATCAAACAATTCTCGCGTGATTTCCCGCGCTTTTGTTTGGTCTGTAGGCAGCAAGTTGCGGGTTATATAAGTCATTTTTAGCCGCAATTCACCCAAGGGGCCGTGAATAAAATTCCTGACTCCAATCCAATCTCGCCGTTGAATGAGGACGGGAATTTCACTCATGCGATCGCGCAAAGCGAGTAGAGTAGGGGCATATTCTTTAATTTGCTCGATTTGAGCCGCAGTATAGGTTGGCGGGGCTTTAACCACCGTAGGACTACTACAACTAATTAAAAATACTGCCACTATAGTCAGAATTAAGGACAGAATCGACCGAGAACGCACCATAACCTAAATTTTTATCTGTTAGCGAACAGTGTCATTTTAGATCGCTAAGGAGCTTAATCGCCAAACAAAGGTAGTGTTGCAAATCCCTGGAGAAATTGACCAGTGAGAGTTAGCATTAATCGCCGCATAATTCTTCTAAAGTTTGATAAGCTGAAACACAATAGCCGTAATCTTTCTGGCGATGTATATCCCCACTACACCCTAGCCCCAGGAGTGTTTTTCTTGTGAATGCAGCAGAGGCAGCAACAAACCTAGAACTTACAAGTAAAATTGCTACCGTTGTCAATTTGTTTAAAAGTGAGTTTCCCGAAATCAAGTCGGATCTCAAACCTTGGCACAACGATCCAGAAACTAGAGAATTAATCGATCCAGATTCAATTGATATCGGTTTGCATTTCCCTGGTAGAAGTAAGTTGTTTCAAAGTCGTAGCATTTTAATTCAAATTCGGTTTTATCAAGATCCAATAAATAATCAAGTTTCTTGCATTGGTGTAGAGGCGGCGGGTTTTGATCATCGGGGCAAACAATGGCGACTTTCTACGGTAGAAGACTGGCGCTGTGAAGGCATAACGCAGCCCAAACCCGAAGCCAACGCCCAATTAAAACAATTTTGTCGGCAGATTATTGAAGTATTTAATAATTAAAGTTTTTTAGGGCTACAGCCGCAATCAATGCTATACGCTGAATTGTAGGTAGTGTCACGTTTACCAAACCAACTGTAACGATTGTCGCGGATTTGTTCGTAAATGCGATCACCTGCCCACTTTAATCCGGGCAAAAGTCGGTAAGCGGTGACAAATACTCCCCCCAATGGCAATAATTCTCCAATTTTTTCGGCGGCGGCGCTGCCTTGCCAACGTTTTTCGGGGGCGCTGGCATCAATGACAATCATCCCTAATTCGCAATTGTTAGGTGTAATATCCCAACGCTTGAGTGTGTCTTCTGCTTGCATTGGTGCGTACTGGAATAATTTACCCTGATCTATTGTTTCGAGAATTTGGACTAAATTTGTACAGAGGTTGCAGTTGCCGTCGTAGATGACGTAGTAAGTCATGTAAATATGTGATTTAAGTACATTTCCTATTTTAGAATCTATAAACCTTACGCAGTTCAAGCTTACTGTAAGAAAAACCAAGACTTGGGGGGTCTGGGGGGCAGAGCCCCCATTGGGGGACGAGTTGCCTCCCCCAAACCCCCTGCAAAAGGGTTTTGTCGGTGAGTGGACTAGATTTCGGCAAGCGGAGTTCTACGGGTTTTGAGCGCAAGTCTCTCTACAAGAGCTATAATGCCAAACTAAAGAATGTACGGGCAAAAGATAATGGCAGACTGGCACGAAATTACAGGGGGCGTAACTGCACCTAAAGGCTATCGGGCGGCAGGAATAAAAGCAGGCTTGAAACCTTCGGGTTTGCCAGATTTGGCGCTAATCTTATCTGATGTGGATGCGATCGCAGCAGGTGTATTCACTACGTCTCAAGTCCGTGCTGCCTGTGTAGACTATTGCCGTCAGCTACTACAAGCTAAACCTAGCGCTCGTGCTATTCTCTGTAATGCTGGACAAGCAAATGCCGCTACGGGTTCTCAAGGCTGGCTCAATGCTCTTGAAAGTGCCATGCTTTTAGGTCAAGCTTTTGGCATCCCGTCAGAATCAGTTTTACTCGCTTCTACTGGGGTAATTGGGCAACAAATCAAAATGAAGGCAATGCGATCAGGTATTCCTCAATTAGTGGCGGCGGCTTCCGATACTGGTAGCGATGCGGCAGCTAGTGCAATTGTTACTACGGATTTAGTGACAAAATCTATTGCTCTTGAAACTACGTTTAGCGATCGCCCGGTACGCATTGGCGGTATCTGTAAAGGGTCGGGAATGATTCACCCCAATATGGCTACACTCCTAGCTTTTGTAACTTGCGACGCGGTGGTTTCTCCGGCTTTGTGGCAACAAATGTTAAGCCGTGCGGCGGATAAAAGTTTTAACCAAATTACTGTTGATGGCGATACGAGTACCAATGATTCCCTCATTGCTCTTGCTAATGGACAATCTCGCACTCCGGCAATTACAGAAATGAACGCGGAGGCGGAAAAGTTGGAGGCAATGTTAACTGCTGTCTGTCAGCATTTGGCAAAAGCGATCGCTCGTGATGGTGAAGGTGCTACTTGTTTGATTGAAGTGCAAGTTTCCGGCGCTACCGATGAAAAAGCCGCAAGGCAAGTTGCTAAAACTATTGTCGGCTCTGCTTTGTTCAAATCTGCCGTTTTTGGACGCGATCCTAATTGGGGCAGAATAGCGGCGGCGGCAGGGCGCGCTGGTGTCCCTTTTGAACAAGAGAACTTACGGATTATGTTAGGTGATTTTTTACTAATGGAAAATGGTCAACCTCTAGCTTTTGATCGCGTAGCAGCGAGTAACTATATGAAACAAAAAGCAAGTAGTGTTGTTCCCCAAGGAAAAGTTAGCGTTAATAGTAGTAATGATTTATCCGTTGAAGATGCCCAAAGCGCTGCTAGTCGTTATTTGAAAGACGATACAATTCTAGTCTCTGTCAGCCTTGGCAATGGTTCGGGAACAGGTACGGCTTGGGGTTGCGATCTCAGCTATGATTACGTGAAAATTAATGCCGAATACACTACTTAAGCGCGCCCATCTATCCTAAATTGCTGCCTGCGGAGGTGGGGAAGACCTCGCCTTCTTGCCCATTATTGTAATAGTATAAGGTGCGAATTGGGTAAGGAATAGGAATGTCGGCTTGTTCGCAGGCGGTTTTTAAGGCAATAATTACACGGGTTTTGGTTTGGCGAACTTGGACTTTTTGCGGCAGTGTCCAATAACGAATCATTAGATCGATGGAGCTATCACCAAAGCCCACTGCATCCACTTCTGGTAAAGGATCGGGCAATACTCCGGGTACAGTTGCAACGGTTTTAACTAGAATATCTATGGCAGTAGTTAAAGGTGTATTGTAATCAATACCTAATGCTAAATCTGTCCGGCGGTGAGGCATCGCTGTTAGTACCTGCACGGGACTTGTAAATACAATTGAATTGGGAATAACTACGCGCTCTCCTTGATAGGTTTTTATTTGAGTGGCGCGGATAGTAATTTCTTCAATTGTCCCTTCGTACTCGTTGACAATAATTTGATCGCCCAATCGAAAAGGCTCGTTTAGTAGCAACAATATTCCTGCTAAAAAATTCTTGAAAATATCTTGAAAAGCAAAACCAATAGCTACCGAGCCTAAACCCAACAAACCAACAATATCGCCTAAACCCAAGTCAGGAAAAGCAATCACACAAGCAAATAATATTCCCGCTACCCAAGTTGCTACATAGCTAATTTGAATTAGTAGCGATCGCAATGAATGACTTTTTAGTATCTTTCTTCCTGTTGCTGTTGCTATCCGCTTGGTTAAATTAGCAACATAGCGAGTTATAAACAGGACGGTGATCGCAAATACTATTCCTGGTAGTGTCTCGATAACACTACCAGCTAGGTTTATTAAGCTTAGTTTGATTTCTTGTAGTAAAGCAGTCATAGGCTAAAACTTGTTTTGCCTAGAATTTTACTACTTATTACCAACAATACTTTTACACTGCTTATTTAGCTTGATGTAGACACAGGTTTAAGAAATAACCAGCTTACAAAAAAGAAAGATGCAGTAAAAAGCTGCACTATATCTAAGGCTGATAAATATCCATCTGCAAAGGAGGCGATACTTCTATCGGTGATTCCAAACAACCAAGACGAAGTCCCAAGCAGCCAAATTCCATTTTTTAATCTATCTAAAAACATTGTTGCTTCTGACGATTGCTGATTATTCATGAGGCTAATCTTTTTTGAGATGAGTTTGTATTTAGATAGAGCTATTTAGACAGTGCGAAACAAACTTAAATTTTGTACGCCCTTGGATTACTACTTTAAGAAATGTCTCTTTTGTTTGCCATTAATCTAAAGAAGTATTTAGATATATTGACAATATGTACACTAGCCTTTATATGCAAGATATTTAGAATATGCTTTGTTTGGACTAATCCTAGGGATTTAGCCTAATTGTCTAAAAGGGTAGATTGACAAAAAAACCACCTGCAAAACTAACCAAAGCTATTTAAGAAGATATGCCTTTAGATAGATGAAAGTTAGATTAATTAGCAATCTGGTAGTTATGTCTTCAGATACTTAATAGTTAACTGATAAATAGCTTTAATAAAGAAAAAGCAAAAGAACATCCATGACTGTTGCCCAGCTAGATAATCAAAAAAAAGAAATATTTAAGGCGAGAAATATCCCAATTTTAGGATTAGTCTGTGTCACGGCTTCTAAAGAGATTCGCTACCGGACAATAACGCGCACTCGCTATTTAAAACTAAGCGAAACTGAACGCCAAACAACGCTCACGAGTCTTTATAGTGACAATATCAGTCGTTTAGATAAAGCCTTAGATTTTTGTCAGCAACACTCAATTAAACTTTATAGGCTACCTTCTGGGTTATTTCCGATGAGCGATTGGGAAGACAATTTAGGCGAAACAATCCTTGAATCAATGGGTACTGAATTAGCTTTAATTGGTGCAAAAGCCCAACAATTAGGTATTAGATTAGTTTCTCATCCTGACCAATTTGTGGTTTTAAGTTCCGATTCTGAGCAAGTGTTGGCAAATAGCATCAAAATATTGGAAGGACAGGCAAAAGTATTTGATTTACTCGGACTTGCGCGCAGTCCTTGGGCATTAATGAACATTCACGGCGGAAAATCACAGAGAATAGATAGGTTAGTGGAAGTATTAGCAGAATTACCAACGCATATCCGCGATCGCTTAACCTTTGAAAATGACGAATACTCTTATAGTTCCACAGAAATTCTAGAAGTCTGCAAAAAGTCGGGCGTACCAATGGTATTTGATGCTCATCATCACATTTGCCATGAAGGTTTGACAACTTATGACGATCCCTCGGTAGCTGAAATGTTTTATGCAGCTAGAGAAACTTGGACTAACCCAGATTGGCAATTAGTACATATTTCTAACGGACAAAATAGTTTTAGCGATCGCACTCATAGCGATTTTATTACTGATATGCCTAGCGTATACCGCGAAGCACCTTGGATCGAAATAGAGGCTAAAGCCAAAGAGGAAGCAATTGCTCGTGTAGAAACCGAATGGCTTATGAGAAAATAAATTTTAACTCCGTCGTACCGCTATTTATGCTTGCAATCGACTTTGGGACAAGTAATACTTGTGTAACTCGCACTAATCCTGTTACTGGACAATCAGAAACTCTTAGCATTCCTGGCTTATCTCAGCAAATTGGCACTAATCCGCCCTTAATTCCTAGCCTCGTGTACGTAGAAAATGCTGCTGAAGGTAAAGTATTAATCGGGCAACAAGTACGCGATCGCGGCTACGATAGTAAAAACGATCCAAGATTTTTCCGCAGCTTCAAACGCGGTATTGGCGCAAATATTCAAGGCTTTTTACCTCAATTAGACGGGCAAATTATAACTTTTGAGCAAATAGGAACATGGTTTTTAACTAATCTAATTTCCCAACTAGGAAGCATTGAATCATTAGTTTTAACTGTACCTGTAGATAGCTTTGAATCTTACCGTCATTGGCTGGGGGAAGCTTGCCAAACTTTGCCTATAGAGCAAGTTAGAATGCTTGATGAGCCTACCGCCGCCGCTTTGGGTTATGGTATGGCAGATAAAGAAAATTTGCTAGTAATAGATTTTGGTGGCGGGACGTTAGATTTATCTTTGGTACGTCTAGATGCAAGCATCCAAGCGGGTAAAACTCCTTTGGGATTTTTGCTTAAATTTGGGCAAAAATCTTTAGCTGAAAAATCTGGACAAAAGCTAAAAACCGCCCGTGTACTAGCCAAAGCTGGACAAAATTTAGGCGGTACAGATATTGATAACTGGTTAGTTGATTACTTCGCTACAACTCAAGGATTAGCCGCTACATCATTAACTGCAAGGCTGGCGGAGCGAGTAAAAATACAACTATCTTCTCAAGATCGAGCAAGCGAAGTTTATTTTGATGATGAAACCCTAAACAGTTACGAATTAGAACTAAACCGCGATACTTTAGAAACCATCCTCAAAAAACATCAGTTTTTTGAACAACTAGACGAATGTATGACGCAGCTATTGTACCAAGCGCGACGACAAGGTTTAGAAATAGCTGATATCAATGCAGTGCTATTAGTTGGCGGTACGTCACAAATGCCTGCTGTACAAAATTGGGTGCAAAAATACTTCGATCCAGCTTTAATTAGCAATCAAAAACCCTTTGAAGCGATCGCCCTTGGCGCACTGCAACTAACTCAAGGCGTGGAAGTAAAAGACTTTCTCTATCACAGTTACGGTGTCCGTTATTGGGACAGGCGTAACAATCGCCACAATTGGCATCCATTAATTAAAACTGGGCAACCTTACCCCATGCAAGACCCTGTAGAGCTAGTATTAGGTGCTTCAGTAGAAAGTCAGCCAAGTATTGAATTAATAATTGGTGAGTTGGGGAGCGAAACGGGAGCAACGGAAGTTTATTATGATGGCGAAATGTTGATTACTCGTCGCCAGAAAGACAGTCAAATTCAGGTACAGCCACTAAACGATTCTGAGGGTGCAGCAACTATTGCTCAATTAACCCCCCCAGGATTTCCCGGAAGCGATCGCCTGCGGGTTTTATTCTACGTTGACAGACAGCGCTTTTTAAGAATGACTGTTGAAGACTTGCTTACAAATCAAACATTATTAGAAGATCGATTAGTAACCCAGTTGAGTTAGAACATATTTTACAAGTATAAAATGATGTTTTAACAAGTCGGGTTTAGGATTTGCTACAGTACGAGATTCCCCCTAACCCACGTCAACAAAGCGGTCAGACTCAGCTACACCGCTTTTTGACTCCCCTTGAAAAAGGGGGGAAGATATCTAGAAGTTCCTTTTAAAAAAGAAATGAGCGGGGGTTCAATTATTTACATCCAACAAAAAGGCTTTTAAATCGTCCTCTAAGCGTTAGTAGCTAATAGTTATACCAATTTAAACGGTGTTTAGGGCAGATAGGGCATCCAAAATGAAAGAATAACCAGTGATGGAAGCAGTTACT
>QQTW01003492.1_pt1 | contig 11601 bp, 9 predicted proteins | sample 1904831 | NCBI WGS metagenome assembly QQTW01 (sample SAMN09435610, study PRJNA476489) | Subsurface metagenome, whole genome shotgun sequencing project.
GTTTGTGCAGGCAATTCGGCTGGGGTTGGATGAAGCTGGGTATCAAGACACACCGATTCTGTCTTATGCTGCTAAGTACGCTTCAGCTTACTATGGTCCTTTTCGTGATGCAGCGGAATCAACACCGCAGTTTGGCGATCGCCGCACTTACCAGATGGACCCAGGTAATACGCGTGAAGCCCTAAAAGAAATTGAACTGGATATAGCTGAAGGGGCAGATATGCTGATGGTCAAGCCAGCCTTGGCATACATGGACATCATCTGGCGCGTCAAAGAAGCAACTAACTTACCCGTTGCGGCTTACAACGTTTCGGGTGAATATTCGATGATCAAAGCCGCTGCCCTTAACGGTTGGATTGACGAAGAACGGGTAGTTATGGAAACTTTGACTGGCTTTAAACGGGCTGGCGCTGACTTGATTTTGACCTATCATGCCAAAGATGCTGCTCGGTGGCTGTAACTTTAGCGTGATGTAGAGAAGCGAGGTGAATACGTCTTTACATCACGCGTTTTTTACAGCTCAAACCAGCCCATACTTACAGGAGTGTGACTTTACACAGCATTTTTAACTACAAAACGTTAAGATTCTAAGTTAAGCAATCACACTCAATAGTCTAATGGCAGAAACTTTATTTTTTAATGCCCTGCGCGAGGCCATAGATGAAGAAATGGCTCGTGAATCTGCTGTATTCGTTCTCGGTGAAGACGTCGGACACTACGGCGGCTCTTATAAAGTTACCAAAGACCTATACAAAAAATATGGTGAACTGCGGGTTCTAGACACCCCTATTGCCGAAAACAGCTTCACTGGGATGGCAGTCGGAGCCGCGATGATGGGGCTGCGACCGATTATCGAAGGCATGAACATGGGCTTTTTGCTCCTCGCCTTCAACCAAATCGCCAACAACGCTGGGATGCTGCGCTATACCTCCGGTGGCAACTTCAAAATCCCCTTGGTGATTCGTGGTCCTGGCGGTGTCGGGCGGCAGCTGGGTGCGGAACACTCGCAGCGACTAGAGGCTTACTTTCAGGCAGTTCCTGGTCTAAAAATTGTGGCCTGCTCCACTCCTCACAACGCCAAAGGTCTGCTCAAATCTGCCATTCGCGATGATAACCCAGTTCTGTTCTTTGAACACGTCCTGCTTTACAACTTGAAAGAAGACTTGCCACAAGAAGAATACTTGCTACCCCTGGATAAAGCGGAAGTAGTGAGACAAGGAGAGGATGTTACCATTCTCACCTACTCGCGGATGCGTCACCATGCACTGCAAGCAGTGAAAACACTGGAAAAGGATGGTTATGACCCAGAAGTGATCGATCTTATATCTCTAAAACCTCTGGACTTTGAAACTATTGGTGCTTCTGTGCGTAAAACTCATCGAGTGATCATCGTTGAAGAGTGCATGAGAACTGGAGGCATTGGGGCAGCATAAGACAGAATCGGTGTGTCTTGATACCCAGCTTCATCCAACCCCAGCCGAATTGCCTGCACAAACCCGTCCATCATCCCTGAAGGAGCAATAATATCCACACCGGCTTTTACTTGAGAAACCGCTGTTTTCTTTAGCAATTCCAGCGTCGGATCATTTAAAACGCGCCCAGTCAAGTCGCCAACTTCCAAATAACCACAGTGACCGTGACTGGTGTATTCACACAAGCAGGTATCGGCAATCACAATTAAATCTGGCACTGCCTCTTTGACAGCAGTGGCAGCTTTTTGGACAATGCCGCAATCGTGCCAAGCACCCGTGGCGTCTGTGTCTTTGTCTTCAGGAATGCCAAACAGAATAATGCCGGGGATGCCAAGGTTATAAACTTCCTTAGCTTCTTCCACAATTTTGTCCACTGACAATTGGTAAACTCCGGGCATGGATTTAACCTCTTTGGCAAATCCTTCACCAGGTACGGCAAACAGAGGATAGATTAAATCACTGGTTGTTAAGACAGTCTCACGCACCATTCGGCGTAGCTGGGGATGGCTGCGCAGACGGCGAGGGCGATGAATTGGCAACATGGCTTTTATAAAAAGAAAAACTGAACAGCGCAGCTCTTTGCCGCGCAATGGCTAAATCACATCCTGAAGTATAGTATGCCCCGCCATGACTTTTTTGAAAAAGCAAAGTCATGGCGGGGCATACCTAGAAGCCAAGGGTTTATAGCAGTCGAAAGATGAAGGGATAGCGGAAAGGCTGGTCAGGATTGCCAAGAGTCTGAACAACAGCCAAAATTGACAGCCCCCAATGAACAAGATAATATATCGGCCCCAGTATCAAACCCAGTAAACCAAGGGTAAAGAAAGCTAGCACTCCAATAATAAGTCCATATAACCATACGTTAAAATGGAAGTTGATAGCTTCTTTGGCATTTTCCTTGACAACAGGGTCATCGGATACGAACAAGATTGCAATTGGTATCCCTACAGATACAAGGGTAGTACTCAGAAAGATCGAACCATGACTCAGTGCCGATAAAAGCTTTCGCTTGTCTGTATCGTACATTTAACTACCTGCTACACAAAACTGATACAACACGGTACATTACTGCACTATGCGAAGTTTGCTTTCTGCTTCAACCAAGGGAGCCGGCTCCTACTTGTCCACAGACGTAAATTCGAATGTAGCCCATCCTATTTTTGAAAACTTTCATGATTACGACGTTTCCATTATTTTCAGTCGTTTTAATGTCAATGGACTTCCTGACAACCTTTTTACAGGCAGACTAGTTCAACGAACACATCAGGATTTCAAGCCTAAAAATTTGTTTGATTTGCGGCCTTGGTTTTCGGCACTGTCTAAATTTACCACAATTTACCGATAAATGTTGCGTTGTGACGTCACCAAGGGATTAAGTCATAGCTCCTTCAAATGGTTGAGTTTATTTTTTACCCTACGACCTATCGCACAGGTTGTTATCCTTAAACTAGAACTAATTTTACGCTTATTCTGATTCTTAATCCTGTAACATCGTACAGCTAGCCTCCATGATGTCCACTGATCTTCAGGCTGAATTGCAAACAGCAGTTGAGCACCGACGTAACTTTGCCATTATTTCCCACCCGGACGCCGGTAAGACCACACTGACAGAGAAGCTCTTGCTATACGGGGGTGCGATTCATGAGGCTGGAGCCGTTAAGGCTCGACGGGCGCAGCGCAAGGCTACCTCGGACTGGATGGCAATGGAGCAACAGAGGGGAATTTCAATTACCTCGACAGTGTTGCAGTTTGAGTACCACAACTGCCAGATAAATTTGCTAGATACCCCTGGACACCAGGATTTTAGTGAAGACACTTATCGTACCCTGGCGGCGGCAGATAATGCGGTGATGCTGATTGATGCAGCCAAAGGTTTGGAGCCGCAGACGCGGAAGTTGTTTGAAGTCTGCCGGATGCGCTCAATCCCCATTTTCACCTTTGTCAACAAACTCGACCGTCCAGGGCGCGAACCTTTGGAACTCTTGGACGAGATTGAGCAGGAATTGGGCTTACAGACGTACGCAGTTAACTGGCCAATCGGCATGGGCGATCGCTTTAAAGGTATATTCGACCGCCGTCAACAACAAATTCACCTCTTTGAACGCAGTGCCCACGGTAGCCGCGAGGCGATCGATACGGTGGTTGAGCTGGGTGACACCCAAATTGAATTGGAGCAAGACCTTTACTACCAACTTAAAAATGATTTAGAACTCTTGGAAGGTTTGGGACCAGAACTAGAGCCAGAGTTGGTTCACCAAGGTAAAATGACACCGGTGTTCTTTGGCAGCGCCATGACCAATTTTGGGGTAGAGCTATTTCTAAACACCTTCCTCGACTATGCCCTCAAGTCGGGTTCCCGTAAAAGTAACGTTGGTGTAATTCCACCCACTTACCCTGAGTTTTCTGGCTTTGTGTTCAAACTTCAAGCGAATATGGACCCGAAGCATCGAGACCGCGTGGCGTTTGTCCGAGTCTGCAGCGGCAAGTTTGAAAAAGACATGACGGTGAATCATGCTCGCACCGGAAAAATCGTGCGTTTGTCACGGCCTCAGAAACTATTTGCCCAAGACAGGGAATCGATTGACGTAGCTTATCCAGGCGATGTTATTGGGTTAAATAATCCCGGCATGTTTGCGATAGGTGATACAATTTATACCGGGCAGAAGCTAGAATACGAGGGTATTCCTTGCTTTTCGCCAGAACTGTTTGCGACCCTGAGAAACCCCAACCCCTCGAAGTTCAAACAATTCCACAAAGGTGTTACCGAGTTGCGGGAAGAGGGCGCAGTGCAAATTATGTACTCAGCTGACGAGTCCAAACGGGACCCAATTTTGGCAGCAGTCGGTCAGTTGCAATTTGAGGTGGTGCAGTTCCGCTTACAAAATGAGTATGGTGTAGAAACCCAACTGGAGTTTTTGCCCTATACAGTAGCCCGCTGGGTGACTGGTGGTTGGGAAGAGTTGCAAAGGGTAGGCCGTCTGTTCAACACTGTCACGGTGAAGGACACCTGGGGACGCCCGGTGCTATTGTTCCGAAATGAATGGAATTGTCAGCAGATGCAGGAAGACCATCCTGAGTTGAAGTTGAATGCGATCGCGCCTGTCGCTTCCGGTCAACAACCAGTAGATTAATGGATTCTGTTCCCGACTCATTCTCAGAGCCTCATAAGTGGGAGCAGGCAGGACGAGCTAAACGATGGCAACCTTTAAGCCCGGTTAACTTAACACCGTTTTGGCTGCTACAGATTGGCACTGCAATCGCACTGTTTTGGCTGATTCGTGAACTGCTCAAGTTCGTAATGGCATTCACAAACCAGCTTTTAGTCAAGCTGCCGTACTTGGAGCCATTTCAACCCTTTTACCGCGACCCCACACAGTTCGTTCTAATAACTCTAGGTATTCTGCTCACCCTATTGCCCTGGTTATTGGATGGACTGTTACGTCTGTTTTATGGTCTCCAGCCGCTATCAATGACCACCCTCTCTACCCAAAGTCCAGAGGCAACTCGGGTGCTAGAGCGCTATTGTCGAAAACGACGTTGGCCCTATCCAGTTTTAGGGATTTTGCCTACCCTAGCACCCGTGGCACTGACCTATGGAAATCTGCCCCGTACTGCCCGAATTGTAGTCAGCCAGGGGTTATTGGAGCAGCTGGCAGATGATGAAATCGCCACAATCTACGCGGGCTGTCTAGGACATGTTGCTCACTGGGATTTTGTCGTCATATCACTTTTCATTTTGGTGACCCAGCTGCCTTACACCGTATACCGGCAAGTTTCTCAGTGGGGGGACCAAATAGAAGGCAAAAGGCAAAAGTATTCTCAGTCTGTGCCTGGAAACAAGGGCAAAAAGCATCTTTGCTTTTATCTTTTTACTTTTTACTTATTACTTGCCGGTCTGAGCGCTACCTTCGCATACGCAGTTTGGTGTCTCCTCAGTGGACCTGCTCTGTGGTTGTCACAGCTACGGATTTACTACAGTGATCGCCTCGCCGCCGACATCACCGGCAATCCCAATGGTCTCACTCGTGCCTTACTCAAAATTGCCCAGGGTATTGCTGTGGATATAAGACAGCAAGGACATACGAGTTGGCTTTTGGAAAGCTTGAATATATTAACATCGGTAGGCTATCTCCAAGCTATTACCCTAGGCAGCCTACACTCACCCATCCAGCTGGAACCTGTCCTCGCTGGGGACTATTTAAATCCCTATCGCCACTGGCTAAGTATTAATAATACCCATCCCTTAATGGGTGAGCGCCTCCAAAGACTCACTCAAATAGCCCACCATTGGCACTTAGAAACCGAGTTGAATTTGGTCAAAAGTCAGGAGTCGGCTTCCTCTACTCACGCCAGTCGCACGCCACTCCCCTCAACGGGGGGAACCCGAAGGGCGTTGGCTCCCCTGCTCAGAAAGAGATACCCTGCTTTTTTGTTACAAGGCGCTCCTTACTTTGGCATTGCTCTAGGTTTCGCTCTTGGAGGTTTGACTTGGCTTTTAGGGGCAATTGGGATCTTCTTGGGGATTACTCAACTGGCTTGGATGTACGGCGACTGGTGGATTATTAAAGGTTGCCTACCTATTGGCTTTAGCATTGGTACGTTAATACGTATTAATTCCTTTTTTCCAGATATCAAACCTTCTACTGCACAGCCCTCTACAGCCTGGCTTACCAACCTATCGCTCCTAACTAATCCCGATGCCTTACCCGTATTTTGCCAGCCTGTCCATCTACAAGGTAAGCTCCTGGGACGTCGTGGCATCAGCAACTGGCTAGGACAAGACTTAATTTTGCACTCACCCACTGGTTTGATTAAATTACATCACGTATCTTGCCTATGGCCTTTTGACAATCTCTTGCCCAGATTACCCTGTCCCTACGATCTAATAGGTAGGCAAGTTGTTGCTACTGGCTGGTTCCGCCGTGGTGCCACGCCTTGGATGGACATTGAGACGTTACGAACTCAATTTGGCAAAACTAGTCGCAGTGACCATCCCGTTTGTTCTACCCTTCTGGCGATCGCAGCAGCTATTTGGGGGACATACATCATCTTGCTAGGTGGAGCTTGAAAGATTCTTTTTTAGAGAGCAATTCAGAATTGCAACACGTAGCGAGTTAAAATACGTCAAAAGTATTGCTAAAGGCGTAAATCTGTTTATTAAGCCATTCCCGTACCGTATACCGTGATATTGTTAAGATTAGTGTCGGCGTTTCAGACAAGGATCAGTAGAAGCGTTACCAGTGGTTGAGTCTGTTACCTGGTAGTTACAGGCGTATAAAAACAAGTTGTGAACTTATTAGCAGAATGTTGACAGCCTTTGCTCAGGCACTCAACTGTATTGTAGAGGTTAGCAGTTCAAAGTGAAAAAACCGGTTTGTGGCAGTGTGTATCAATCCCATTCTTTCTTAGCCTTCCTCAAACGAGCAGTTTTGTCACAAAGTTTATTTGCACCCAAGTCCGGAGGTATTTTCTATGTCAGTTCGTCTATATATCGGTAATTTGCCGAAAGAAGAAGTAGATCGTCAGGAACTACAAGCAGTTTTCGCCGAAGCTGGTGATTCTGTCACTACCAAAGTCATTAAAGACCGCAAAACCGGTAAATGCCGTGGTTTTGGCTTTGTAACAGTTAATGATGATGAACAGGCTGACCAAATTATTGAGAAGTACAATGGTCAAATGTTCAAAGACATTCCCCTAAAAATTGAGAAAGCATTGCCTCGAGCTAAAGGCCAAGAGGATGAGGAACAGCCCCGTCCAACCACTAATGCCAGCGCTAGCACAAGTAGCGTTAGTAGTCCCGAGAAAGGCGGCAACCGTCGCAGTGGGGGCAATAAAAAGCCGCGCCGCGCTCCTAGTACTACCCCAACAACTGATACAGACGCGGTTCGACCTGATCCGCGCTGGGCTTCTGAGCTAGAAAAGCTCAAGCAGATCTTGGCGGCTCAAACCACCAATGGTTGACATCCTCCCCACGCGGGCTTATGCCTAAGCGTGGGGATGACCACAGTTAAATCTCGCCATCAACAGAACTATGAACTCTGCGAGTCAAAAGCATATTGCCCTAATTTCCGACCACGGCGATCCTGCAATTGATGAAATAGGTAAAGAAGAAGCTGGCGGACAAAACGTTTACGTGCGCCAAGTGGGCGAGGCACTAGCCAACTTGGGATGGCAAGTCGATATGTTCACCCGGAAAGCGAGCGCCGAACTAGCTAATATAGTCGAACATAGCTCGACGTGTAGAACAATTCGCTTAACTGCTGGACCTGAGGAGTTTGTACATCGGGACAATATTTTTGAACATGCACCAGAATTTGTACAAGAACTCTTGAGGTTTCAAAAGCAATCGGGTGTCAAATATTCTTTGTTTCACACGAACTACTGGATCTCCAGTTGGGTGGGGATGGAGCTGAAGAAAATCCAAGGCAGCAAACTGGTTCATACTTACCACTCTCTGGGAGCGGTTAAGTACAAGTCAGTTCCTACGATTCCGCTGATCGCTAAGACTCGCTTAGAGGTTGAGAAAAAGATTTTAGAGACAGCGGAGCGGATTGTGGCAACCAGTCCGCAAGAAAAAGAACACATGCGCTCACTGGTTTCCTCCAAGGGGTATATCGACATCATTCCTTGCGGCACAGATATTCACCGATTTGGCTCCATCCAGAAAGAAGAAGCAAGGCAGCAGTTGGGAATTAGCCATGAAACAAAAGTCGTATTATATGTGGGACGGTTTGACCAACGCAAGGGCATTGAGACTCTGGTGCGTGCGATGGGCAAGTCGCAGCTGCGTGGCAATGCCGATTTACAGCTGATTATTGGTGGTGGAAGTAGTCCAGGTCAAAGTGACGGAATTGAGCGTGAACGGATCGAGAGTATTATTGACGAACTGGGAATGCGTGACTTTACCATATTACCTGGTCGGCTCGGCGATGATGTACTACCGGTTTACTACGCAGCAGCTGATGTCTGCGTGGTTCCCAGCCATTATGAACCCTTTGGCCTAGTAGCGATTGAAGCAATGGCAAGTGGAACGCCAGTGGTTGCTAGTGATGTAGGCGGCCTTCAGTTCACTGTTTTACCTAAAGAAACTGGGTTACTTGCCCCACCAAAGGATGAAACTGCCTTTGCAACAGCAATTGACCAGATTCTGTTAGACCCTGCCTGGAGAAGCCAGCTAGGCCAGTCTGCGAGAAAGCGTGTGCAAACCAATTTTAGTTGGGATGGTGTGGCAAACCAGCTCAGCGACCTCTACACCCAGCTATTGGAGCAACCAGCTAAAGCTTCAGATGCTAAGCCGACTGCTGTCAGTGCATGAAGCCCACGGCTACGCGAGGCAGCCTGTGTTTGAATCCACAAATGATTTCCCAGGAAATAGTATTTAATTGCGCTGCCCAATCATCAGCTGAAATATATTCCTCTCCTTCCTGCCCCAGTAAGGTGACAACTTCTCCTTCTTGTACTGGGATATCACTCACATCCAGCATCAGTTGATCCATAGTAATCGCCCCTATCTGTGGCACCCGTTGACCAGCGACTAATACTGCCATTTTGTTAGAGAGGTTGCGAGGCACCCCATCGGCGTAACCTATACCAACAACAGCAAGGCGGAGTTCCTTGTTAGCGATAAATTTATGACCGTAACTCACACCAGTCCCTGGGGAAATTGTCTTCACCTGGGTGACCCGCGCTTTAACTCGCAGCGCCGGTTTGAGGTCAATGACCGGTTGCAGATGGGCAGCTGGGTAGAGACCGTAGATGGCTAAACCCACGCGTACCATATCGTAATGCAAAGCTGTGTCGGTCAGAGTGGCAGCTGAGTTCGCAAGATGTAAAGGCGGTAGTGGTATTCCAGCTGTTTGGAGTTGAGCGATCACTTGCTCGAACCTAGCCTGTTGCTGTTTCATCACCGTTTGGTTATAACTTTCTGCCGTTGCTAGATGGGAATAGATGCTAGCAATGTGGAGATTGGGTAGTCGCTGTACCAGCTGCACAAACTCAACGGCTTGCTGCCAGGATGGCCCCAGTCGCGACATTCCTGTATCTACTTTGATATGAACAGGTGTTGAATCAGTCCGCCTAGTTGCCCCTAGCGTTTCTGAAATTATCAGGGCTTGCTTTGGGTTGGATAGAGTCGGCTGTAGTTTCCAGTGCACGACCGCTTGGATCTGTTCTATTGTGTGCGTCGCACCTAAAATCAAAATCGGCGCTGTAATCCCAGCTTCACGCAGTTCAATTCCTTCCGGCACCGTTGCCACCCCCAGCCAGCTAGCTCCGGATTGTAAGACCGTCTGAGCGACCGTTACAGCTCCATGGCCATAGGCATCCGCTTTTACTACTGCCAGTAATTGGGTATGCAGCGATAAAAGACTTTTCAGCTGCTTTACATTGTGGGCTAAAGCCGCTAAATCAATTTCTACCCAAGCGCGATCGCACAACATGGTTGCAATACTAGGGGTCTGCTTCCAGCTCAACATTGTTTTTCACTCCTGCTCACTCACATACACTGCAATCCGAACTGGCTTATCTATTTGGGCAGCTAAAAACAAGTCAGTCAGATTAACCAGGAAGTTTAACGCTCGTACTAGGATTGGCACAAGCGCACAGCGGACCGATTGTGTTAACATCTGTAAAAAATATTGGTGCTTTGCGAGCATAAATGGCCAAGGTTCTAGTCCTGAACGCCTCTTACGAACCGCTCAACATCACAAGTTGGCGGCGAGCGATTGTCTTGTTAATCAAAGGCAAAGCAGAGCAGGTCGAACATAACGGTAAACATATTTACGCGGACCTCCCTCTGCCAACCGTTATTCGACTGCGCCATTATATTCAGGTGCCCTACAAGGAAATCCCACTTACCCGCCGCAATATACTGCACCGTGATGGTCATGCCTGTCAATACTGTGGTTACACCGGAGATGATCTAACTCTAGACCACGTTATCCCCCGTTCTCGGGGCGGCGGTGACAGTTGGGAAAATATTGTCACTGCTTGTGTCCGCTGCAACGTCAGAAAAGGCAGCCGCACACCCCATGAAGCCCACATGCTTTTGCATCATCCTCCCCGTAAACCTTACAGTAGCCTCTACTTCGAGGTGAGTAAACACCTCAAAAGTGGACTGCACGAAGAGTGGCAGAAATACATCATTGGTCTTTAATCCCGGTAGTAAAAGTTAACAATAGCTGATTCAGCGCCCGAAATCTCAGTCTCTAGAGATAAACTGGCAGATTAGTGACTAGTATGTATAATTATTTGCGAAGATCGTAGTGTGTAGCTCAAACGTCAAATTCGCCGCCTCACACTCATAACAATTTCTTATGCATTCGAATTCGCTCAAGCTGCTTGACAGTTTGCCATCAACAACAGAACCGACTTTAGACGATTCTCATCAACAGATAGCGCCGAGTGAATTTCCTGAGGTGTCTGTAGCGCCCTCAACGGGTGAATCTGGCAATTATTCGGCTCAGCGTGCTATTTCATTGCCTAACCAGAAAGTGGAGGCTCTGCGGCAAATACTAGAGCAGCACCAACATGAGCGTCAGTTGGTGATTCTGCAAGACTTTCCTGACCCAGATGCCCTCTCCTGTGCTTGGGCATACCAATTAATTGCCCAGCAATACGATATCCAATGCGATATTGTCTATGCTGGTACGCTGAGCCATCAAGAAAATATTGCCTTGGTCAAACTCACCGGTCTACCTGCTCAGCGCTGGACACTTCAGACTACCAAGAGTAAGGATTTATCGGTGTACAAAGGCTGTGCGCTGATTGATAACCAGGGAACCACTAGCCAACTCATGCAACTGGTGCAGGAGGAAGGTATTCCGATTACGGTGGTGATAGATCATCACAGTTTACAGGGGGATCTCAAGCCAGAGTTTTCTGATCTCCGTCCTAATGTTAGAGCCACAGCCACCATTTTCACCCAGTACCTCCAGGCAGGGTTACTGGCATTAGATAGCAGTATTAATCAACACGTCAAGTGTGCTACTGCCTTAATGCACGGCTTGCGGTCAGATACGAACCGATTAATGCAAGCACAGGAGGAAGATTTTCGAGCAGCAGGCTATCTCAGCCGGTTTTATGACGCCCAACTGCTGAATGCAGTGCTACTGGCAAATCGCTCCAAACG
>QQTW01003493.1_pt1 | contig 11600 bp, 9 predicted proteins | sample 1904831 | NCBI WGS metagenome assembly QQTW01 (sample SAMN09435610, study PRJNA476489) | Subsurface metagenome, whole genome shotgun sequencing project.
CGAAGTAATCGTATTTTACAGGATCGACAGATCCCCGAATTTCTCCTGCAAATCACATCAGCATTAGTATCATCCACATCTTCATCCCGACACCGCCTGCCAGTGGAGAATGATAGATATATCACGTACCTTATACCCAGGCACCATCCACCGACCCTTGGAAACGAGCTGTTCCGTACGCTTATCATCTCTGCATCCACGTGCATCTTGTGCTGTGATCGGCCCATGCATCACGTGACATTGGATACATCCACCGCGTACCTGCCAAGCCCCCATCAACCTCCAACTTCTTAACCATCCCATCTCAACCTCACCTCCTACGCCCTCATCACCAACCAAGATCCTCCAAAATGGCGGTCGGAGTACGTTTTCCCTTCCCTCCCTTCACCCCTTCATCACTCCGTACTAACCACTCCATTTTTTTCAAAAACAGAGAAGTGCCGCGATGAAAATCGACTGGGCGCGCCTCGGTTCATCCCTCGGACTAAAAGGCCAAACCGCGTCGGCCCTCCAATCATTCAAAAAGCGCAACGACGACGCGCGGCGCAAAGTGCAAGTCCTCTCCGAGATGTCTCAGGAGGTAGATTTCCCACGCTACCGCTCCGTATTGAAAGATCAATCCGTGATCGACGAGATCGAGAACCACTTCAAGAGTTTCAAACCCGTGACATACGATGTCAATCGTCAACTCCGAGCCATTGAGGCGTTTGAGGCCCAGGCTGTTAAGAATGCAGAACAGACTAAAGGGAAGGTGGATCTCGAGTTGATGGATTTGGAGAAAACGCTTAAGAATATCGAGGAGGCGAGACCGTTTGAGGATTTGACGGTGGTATGTTGTTCCCATCATTGTTTTCTTGAAGCTGGATTGGGGAAGGGTATTGGGTTGAGAGGGATGTCTGTGGGTGTGGTTGTGGGTGAGGAGCGAGGCTAATGGAGGTGTTATCATAGGATGAAGTCGCGGCGGCGGAACCGGAGATTGATAAGCGTACGGAACAGCTCGTTTCCAAGGGTCGGTGGATGGTGCCCGGGTATAAGGTACGTGATATATCTATCATTCTCCACTGGCAGGCGGTGTCGGGGATGAAGATGTGGGTGATACTAATGCGATTATTTTTACAGGAGAAATTCGGAGATCTATCGATCCTGTAGAATACATATTACTTCGGCTATCCCGCTCTCGCGTTCTACTTGTATATTTCCTACCGTCTCAATTGTCCTTGCATTCCCCATTCAATGCAGCCGTTGTTAGAATGTCATATCTCTGCCTCTATGTTGGTTCTTCCAAACCCTGCCCTGACGTGATGTGACACTGGTTACACGTCATTCGTTCCAGTCAGCTCTTCCCGGCCTCTTTTTCTAAAATACTGGATCCGGACACGAAATCCGCCAGCAAGGGACGCTCTTTGTCTCAGGAAGAAGAAGAAGAAGCCTGCTCTCGTCCCGTCAATGCCTGCAGAAAGAGACAGCTTGGAATGTGTCCGACCGTACTCCATTATTGGAAATCTGTTAACAAGGCTGCGTTGTACCTCTCGAGAAAATGGTACAATATAACATCGATTTCCTATTCCGAACATCAGTGATGAATCCTTTGTTCCTCCACTCTTCGAGAGGGTTTCTTTCATATTGCTGAAGCACGTGCTCCTCTCTCTCCTCCTGCGCTGGCTGGGCTGGATACCACGAATTCATCGACCATCGAAGTGCAGAGGAGGCGGCGGAAACCGAATGGGATCGAAATCACGTGGGATGGATATCGAGGGTAGGTAAAGGGGTGGTCAAAGATATGTCGAGCATCGGGATAATCGGCGCGGGGATTGCCGGATGATGAAGTGAGTGGAGGGAAGCTCGATGGCTAGAATTTTGTCCACCATCGAAGAGGGGTAGACGCGGCGATATCCGGAGCCATTGGGTAGGAGGGGGCACTGGTCAGAGATTCATCGGGCATCGAGAGCTGGGGCCGGATCTCGCCGGAGCGGTATTTGGGAGGTAGGTGATTGGTTTCTTTGTCCGTAAATTCGTTGACCAGGGTGGGTCGGTTGGGGCGGATGACAGTGGTTGGGGGTTGGGGAAGATAGGTGATTCTTGGCCAGGAAACCGTTGATCATCGTGGGGCCGGGCCGAATCCTGCCGGAGAGGTATGTGGAAGGTTGGGTGGTTTCTTTGTTCAAAATATCGTCGACCATCGTATGACCACGTTGGGGTGGATGTCACCCGGTTGGGGTTGAGGGAAGGTGGGTGATTTTTTGTCCAAGAGATCGTTGACCATCGTCGGATCGGGCCGGTTGTTGCCGGAAGGAGCATATGGTGGCAAGTCTCCTTTGTCCAAATGATTGTTGACCATCGTCGGATCAAACGCGGCAGAACCCGAGATCAAAGCGATGGTCAAAGATTCGTTAACATTGAAGTTGTTAGTGCGGCTTTTACCGGGTGTATTAAATGGCGGTGGTTGACAATTCTGTCTATAAAATTGTCGACCATCGGTAGTTTAGCAGCGGCGGAACCGAAAGCTATCAAGATGGTAAGTAGGCAAGGCAACGGCCAACATTCTGTCGAACATCGTGAGATCGGGCTGGATGTCGACAGGCAGCATAAGTGAAGCACATCGGTCGTTTATCAAAGCGTTGACTATCGCTAGTTCAATGGTGGCCGAACCCGGAAGCTGGTAAGCGGCCTTAAGTTTATCAAATATCACAGCCGTTAGTGCGGCGCTTACCGGAGCATATAACGGTAATATCTAACTTGATCCATATTTCATTGACTATCGGGAGATCATGATGCGGAGGAAGCCGCATCCGATATGATATCAAGTAGGAAACTGGTCAAAAGTTTGTTGAGCATCGCAATTACTAGTGCGGCGCTTACCGGTCCATAGAGTAGCGCTATTCCTTTTGTCCATTATTCTGTTGACCATCGAAGGTCAAAGTGCGGAGGAAGCCGCAACGGAAATTGGTACGGAAGCAAACGAGCTGGTCAAAGGTTTATCGAGCATCGCACCTGCAGGCCGGATCATCCCGGATTGGGTTATGGAGGAATGATAGATTGCCCACATTGTTGTTAACCATCGTAAGGTTGACCGCGGCGAAAGCCGCAAACATAGTCGGGCGAGTTAAGTGGCCACAATATGTTCGACCATCTACAAAAACTGTTGGGGTGGTAACTATTGAGGCCGTTGAGACCACGTGAAATTGGACAAAGAAACAATGGACAAAGATCCGTTCACCATCGTGAGAGGAGAGGCAGGCTTCTCGTCCTGAGTAATCAACTTTGCCACGTGCTTGCTACATTTTTGTCGACCATCGATATCATCACACGGTAGCAGGTGCCGGACAAGGTGAATGGAGGCAACCTTGCATACCACAACTTTGTTGACTATCGATGCAGTCACACTGTGGCGAATGCCGAACAAAGTAAATGAAGGCCGTCTGACATGCCATACTTATGTCGACCATCGATCCAGTCACATCGTGGCAAATGCCGGACGAGATGAATAGAGGTAACCGGGCACGGTACAGTTTTGTCGACCATCGATCCAGTCACACAGAGGCGAGTGCCGGACGAGGTGGATGGAGCAACCTGACATGCCATAGTTTTGTCGACCATCGATACAGTCACACAGTGGCAAATGCCAAACGAGGTGAATGGAGGCAACTTGGCATGCCACAGTTTGATCGACCATCTACGTAGAATGCCGCAAGCTACTTCCGCAACTGATTAGTATGTCAAACTACTGTCGACCATCGTACGGCAGCAGGCTTCACGATGGATGCTGCAACAAAACAGGCAAAACTGGATCAAATGATGGTCAAATTGTCGTCGACCATCGGGCTCAATCGTGCGGCAGATGCCGCAACATAGCGGTGACGTTTCGACGACCTATCCGCTACCAAATATCCGTCGACCATCTCTGGAAGATGCCGCAGCTAGATCAATTCAGTAATTCGAAGGTCCACAAAATCATCGACCATTGAGCTATCTATTTCGCGGATCTCGCCGCATTAGATGGGAATGAGTGGCGGCCTCAATTGCGTCGACCATCGTAGCACCCATCGCGGCGTATCCCGCATCGCATATGAAAGCTCCAAATTGGTCAAGAATCCGTTGACTATCGAGGGCAAACCTGCGGCGGATGCCGCATTATATAGGTGCATCGCCCCCGCAAAACAGCCCATCACCATTGGAGGAAATAGCGGTCGATCGTTCTTTGTTTGACGGCTCTTTGTTCTCGTTGCTCTGCTTTATTTGCAGCAACAGCTGTCGTCCCTACTTTATTCAAGCGGTCACTGTTGCACAACCCCACCGATGTCACTGCGCATAAGCATCCCCACAGCTGCACGACACCTACCACTAGAAGCTAACTACTCTCCAACATCGCTATCTTTACCTCACCACTGCAACTGTAGCACAATATGTCAAGCCCATTAATCAATGCCACCATTCAGGCTGCGCTACTCAGCGCGACGAGCAACATCCTCGCGCAGGTGATGACGGCTTATCGAACAGATGTATGCCGCCTTCTCTGTGCCATAACTTCACCTCTCTCGATAGCCATTACTCAATAAGGGATGATATAGAGTCCAATTCGATTAGAAACCCTCCCAATCTTGCAATTCATCCTCTTCACCCTCCTCAGTTGTCCTCCGAATTTCTGGTGGCAGGATTATCTCGAACGACGATTTCCCGGATACATCACCACGTCCTCGTCTTCTCTCAGTTCCTCAGATGTGACCATCAATGAGAAACAAGATTCTTCAACCATTGCTGCCGGAAGGGATGGAGAAAAACGAGAGACGAAAAAGCTGCATGTCAGAAATACCCTCATCAAGCTTGTACTGGATCAATCTGTCGGAGCAGCTGTTAACACCATCGCCTTCATTGCCACGATGGGTTCGTTGAGGGGACAATCGAGGGGGGAAGTCTTTGAGGCTGTGGCGAGGGTAAGTACTGCATCCCTATTATCTATATATCCGCTTTACTGTACCTTCCTCTTCATGTTGCCCCTTTCTCCCTGTTCTTTTCATCATCATTCTTGCAATCCCTCTATCGTCGACGGTATTTCATTAGCTATTCACCCGTTCGTTCCCGCATTGCCCGACATGGAGCTGGACGCATCTATCCAGTTTCAATTCATCCTGCTCGCTTCTTGAGTTTGAGTCTAAATCGGGGGCATCAACCGTGCAGCAGACGATAGCAGCACCAAGCTAATCAATCATTCCACTGGATCATCATAGGATTTCTGGCCCGTCACCAAAGCCGGTCTTAAAGTCTGGCCGTTGGTTTCGGCGTTGAATTTCACCGTCGTGCCGGTCCAGAATCGCATCGTGGTTGCCAGTCTGGTTGGTGTCGGGTGGGGTGTGTATTTGAGTCTTTTAGCTGCTTCTGCTTGATGATATGTATTATTTGTACTTCCCCTTTGGCGACCTCTGCCTCTGCCTCTTACTTTATATTTTCTCATGTTCCCTGTTTTCCGTACATTTGTCGTCTAGTCATAGATGGGCCTTGAGTATGGTCTGGCCTACTGTGGTCCGTCTGGTGGCCTGGTGGGTCTGGCGGGTTGGTAGCCTGGTGGGTTTTCAACTACCATCTCAACGCCGCCGAGAGTCAGACTACCCTACCACGTCGATAGAGTAAATGGACACACACACAATGACGATATCACGGTGTGAATGTATGGATTGATATCACGTACGATCATCAAGTTCATTGATCTATGATCCTCTCTCCTCTCCATTCCTCGACAGTCCAACACCTCCAACCTTCCATCCACTCTTACTTTACTACACAAAACCCAGCTTTAATCCTCAATAAGCAGACCCCCAACAACAACCGCATCACCTCATTTCATTTCATCAACAAATCCACAGCCCATCTCACATTCAACGTCCTCAAATCCCCATAATGCTGCCCCACGCCCAAAAACAGCACCGGAATGCCCGTCGCGTAAACCATACTGACCAACGTTCCGATCATATCCCCCACGGTATCACATTTACTAATAACGAAACCATCGAGCCCTCTCTCCTTCCCGAAGGCCTCATTGAAGTGTCTAGCCTGGAGTACACTATCCGTGCCCACAAGGGCTTCACCGACCATGAGGATCTTATGGGGTCTTGCCATCTTTGCGAATTTCTCGAGGGAACTCATCAGTCGCGCATCATTATGGCGTCGTCCCGCGGTGTCGATCAACACGACGCTGAACCCTTGCGAACTTGCGTAGGAGACAGCTTCGCGAGCAATCACCGCGGCATCTTTCCCGTACCCTTTTTCGAAGAGCTCGATGGAACCACCCTCTCGAGAGCTCAGTTCGTGGAGATTTCGAGCATGAACACGTAACTGCTCGACGGCGCCGGAACGGAAAGTGTCGCACGCGGCGATCAGGACGCGGTGTTGATTCTGGAGTAAAAAGAAGGCGAGTTTGGAGAGGTTGGTAGATTTCCCGACGCCGTTGACACCGACGATTGAAATGACGTAAGGTTTTGAAGGGGATTGTTGTGAAGAAGATGAAAAAGAAGAGGGGGAAGAGGAATTATTAACGGCTTGTATCTCCCGAAGTAAGTCGAGACTGGATGTCGGCGTGAGAATCTTTCTCAAGGAAGATTCCATCGCCGTACGAATCGTCGTTTCGATGCTCTGGAAGTTACCTGTCTTCACGCCTATCAAACTCTTCTCGACTCCTTCGCAGATACTCATCGCTGCTTCACGCGCTACGTTTTTTTTCAGGAGATGCTCTTCCATCCCCTTGATGGGCTTCTCGAGATCGAGTTTTGTTAAAGTCTTGCCTCCGACCACGTTGCGGAAGAGATTGCTGACGGTGCCGAGACTAGAGCTGACCACACCCGAGGAAAGGGAATTGGTGGATGCTGGTTTGTTGGTGTTGGCGGATGAGAGGATGGAGTGCACTTCGTCGTCGATGTCGTGGAGGATGAATTCGCCGGTGGTTGTTTTTGTGCCCCACTTTTCGTGGTCGCCATTCTCGGATTGCTTCGAGTCCCCATTTGGTGTGGGAGAGTCTTGCACTGTTGATCTCGAGTAATCTAATTGCATGTCGCCATCTTCGTCCATCAGCCCGTCGGCATCCCAGCGGCGCATCTTCTTCGGTTGTTGGCCACCCTTGGCATTCTTAATTCTATTCGATCCCGATTCTTCTCCAGACGAGGCATGAGCAGATTGATTTGCTGCTTTTCGAGCTCGTCGTGACAGTTTCTGGCCTGGTCGACTGGCTGGGATGGGTATCAGGCGACTAGCACTCCTGATTGAGTCGGGCGTGACTGACGCAAGCGTAGCTGATACCATAAGTTAGCTGGAAGATTCTCTATATGTTGCTCGAAAATGCCAGCAATTCTCGAGAATACTTACAGTCTTCAACCACATCCTCTGTGCTTGTATCCGATCTACCAGGCAGAGGCGATTCAGTAACAGTCACCCGCGGCGCATGATCCGACCCCTCCAGCTCTCGAACTTGCTGATCAAAGTATTCATCAAATGGGCAGTTCACCCGACTGGTATTCGGTTTCTTGACTTGGTCTCCATACAACCGCACAAAGATGGTTTTGATATTGTCCAGCAATTTATCAATCCAGGATAAGTGAAGCAGTGATTGATAGACCGCCTTACATTCAACATCAGTAATAATTTGATATATGAATGAATAATGCACGCACCACGAATATCAGGCCTAGTTCCTTGAAAGTCGTCCACTTCAGGGTATATTGATCTTTCTTGTACGAAGGCTTGGTCGAAGCCTGCTCGTCCTCTACCGTCCACGTTGCTTGACCTTCTATAAACACCTCTTTGATCAGACTGTTGATGAGATTAGCTCCGACATTGGCGTATGACCGTGACCAGAGTACCACCCCCGAGGTCGTCACAATCTCAAACGAGTCCAGCATCTTGTTGGTACGTGAACTGGAAGGACGTTGGATTGCGATGCGCTGATGGCCATTTGACAGCGCAACTGCGACGGAAAATCTACTGATCCGAGGGAAACGTCGACCGGACAATTTAATAGCATCCACCACCGGCACTAGGCAGCTACACCTATACCTCTACAACAACGAGCTCACCCTCCACGATCGATCGCCACGACTCACTCTCCCTTAACTATCGCGTGCGGACATCTCCAGATCCAATGCATCGACCAACATACTCCAACCCTCCCACCGCGCACTCTCCCCCCCTCCATCACCCGGTCCCACAACATGTGTCTACGGTACCGATGATGCGCTCTCCTCCACCGCCGACGACGCAACAACCATCGGCACAACCCAGCTATGGCAATCCATATCAACCACAGCCTCCACATGGTGCTGGTGGAGCGAGTAACGCAAACATGTATTCCACGTATGGCGGCTTTCTCAACGATCCCACCGCCCAGATGGGATTTCAAGTGGGCAAGACGGCCGTGATGGCCGGTCAAGAATATGTTGAAAGTAATGTATATGAAATCCCCATTCATTCATCGCTTACACCCCTACGTTACCCTACGTTACTCTCCCAATACACAATATTACATCTAATGAGTATGTAATAATTCAGTTCAATCGCTACGTCAACGTCTCAGCATTGAAACACTACTTCAACGTCTCCAACTCCTATGTTCTCTCGAAGCTCATGCTCGTCTTATTCCCCTGGCGTCATCGACCGTGGTCTCGGAAGCAAGCCATGTCCGGGTCCGGACAGGACGGGTATTTCTTACCGCCCCGAGAAGACATTAATAGTCCGGATATGTACATTCCTGGTATTTACACCCTTACACCCCTCTACTACCTTCCTTTCTCCTCCGTTCCTTACTCCCTTAAAAGGAGTCCAACTGACGATATCTTAATACATAAAGTGATGGCCTTCGTGACGTATATCCTCCTATCGACCCTCCTCGCCGGCTTCCATGGGGCTTTCCATCCGGAATTACTAGGGTTAACAGCAACGACGGCCTTCGCCATCGTCATCATCGAGATCATTGCTCTGAAACTAGGATGCTATCTGTTATCCATCAGCAATGAATCCCAGCTGTTAGATCTGGTAGCTTATAGCGGATACAAATTCGTGGGGATCATCGTCACGTTGGTATTAAGTGCGAGTTTCAATCGAGGAAGAGGAACGGGGGGATGGATCGGGTGGACGGTGTTTGTCTATACCTTTTTAGCGAATGCTTTTTTCCTGGTAAGTCCTCTGTACCCCGCCCCTTCACTCCGCTCATCTGTCGCTTCAATTGGGCAAAAACAGTCCGTCAATGTGGAATTGTACTAATAATGATGATGGATGTGATAGTTACGATCCCTCAAATACGTTCTCCTCCCCGAAAACGCCGCCACGGACAGAAACACCGTCGCACGCTCCCAACGCAATCGCCGCACGCAATTCCTTTTTGTCTATTCCTATGTGGTGCAGTTGGTGTTTATGTGGATCCTAAGCCGACAAGATCCGGGTCCAACTCCTGCATCGTTAAAGACTTCATAATCCTACTACCTTTTTGTTCTTTGCACTGTTTGGTTGGTTACGGTATTCAATTCAGATTTCTATCTTCTTTTCCTTTTCAGTTTTGTACGAAGTACTGCTAGCATACCGTATGAGTCTGGATATGTCGTTTCAGCGAGCTGGGCTACTGTGTGTGGAGTATGGAGGGGAGTGTGGAGGGGAGTATGGAGGGGAGTATGAGTACTAAACGTGGTTTTACAGATAGAAAATGAATGGACGCACACAAATCCTGTACGTTCGTGGATTCGTACGGTATGTGGTGCAATTAGTCTCTATGTGGACAGGATCAGGTCCTACTTCTCCTTGGCTACGAAAGACTTCATCACCCTATCCTGTTCCTTATTGGTATCATTCTGTCATCCTGCTTTTGGGGGCCCGCGGCGTCCCGGGTGGGCTTGGTTTGGTTGATATGTTCCCGGCGTGCGATGTTGAGCGGATGGAAGGGGATGAACGAATGGTGTATGTGTACATTGTAGTATTCAAGCGATTACGCTGTGGTTTATTGTACGCTGTGAATCATCTGGTGTTCGAGCTAGTAAGCTAAGAGTGGATGAGTGGATGAGTCGAGTATGTCCAGCTCCGGCTTGGGTGACCTGCTCATATCTGATCTTGGCAGTTGAGCTGTGACTGTAGTGTTGTTCAAGCGTCTGTAGAGCCACGGTAGCTAGCATAGCGTTTCCTAGCACGCGGGTGACGAAATAAATGGAAGAGGACTCGTACGAAGTACACTACCTGTGAGATCGCCTCGTAGAAGATAGCAACTATCATCGCCGTCATTACCAAGATGATTCAAGCAGTCCTTCAACGTAAATGCGACGAGAGAGCTGTACCGTCATCGTCATTGTTAGTTAGCGATGAAGAATCTTTACAGAAGGATATATTCATCTCCATCCATAAGAACAATGAAGACATTGAGAGGGTCTTCTCAAACAACTATTCCTACTCTAGTTCTGCTGCTGGGCGCCATAACAGGTCCTCATTCACAATGTCCCAGGGGGATAGGTGGACATTTAGTACTTAGCATAGGTATATCATAAAATAAAGGCCAAGCAAGCCAAGCGGAGGGAACAAACATGACACCTCAACACTTCTGTAGGAGAGGATGACCAACCGATGCCGATCAACCAAAGCACTCAATCTTGCATTCTGTTGATGATGATGACAATGATGATTCAATCACTCTGATAGGATCACTACCGTCACCACCGAAAGCAGTACCGTAACCGAAACAGATATCACGGATGAGGTCCCGACGAGAGTTGCACAATTCTCCATTCCGTTGATCACCAGGTTCAACTATCACGGGATCTTACAGTACTACCAATACCAATACCAATACCACTACCACTACCTACCGAAGGAGGGAAATAGAACAGACACATTGGACAAGAGATGCACACATATGAAAACAACTAGTAAGAGAACGAAATGATATTGACGAGGGATTTGGAAAATAAATGAGATTGGTGCAGGATATAGCTGACTGGCGAGTTCCGAGTGCTTCGGTAAGCAAGATGATGAGGGAGGGAAACAATGAAAGACAGAAAGGGAGAAGAGCGAGAGCGTCTCGACTTTACCCAGGATGCGAGTGAATGAATGGTATGGTGCAGCACTGGAGGAATAGGCAAATCCAAAGGACGACCATATCACTCTTTCTAAGCTACCATCCACCATGCTCCCCCCAAGACACCCACCAGGACAAAGAAGGTCAGAAACCCGGCTCCGACACGATCCCCCGTCGTGATCTTGCCCGTGTACGGTCCCAACGGCATGATGTCCCCCCCTGTCCCAGCGGCCGGATCACCCTTACTCGTCCCACCGGTGGCATTCGTGACGGGCCCGTCGACCTTCGAAATCAAATTCGTCTGGATGACTTCCATCGCCGACATCTGTTCACCGACTCCCGTGCTGCCGTCCCAGGTCGGTTGGGTCCATTTCAGACCACACGTTGTCCCGCCTTCGCCGGTGCATTGACGGGCGGCGGCGATGGCGGAAGTCCGCAGTCGACGCATGATTCGTTCCGTCGTGAAGGGCGCCATCTTCGTCGTCTGCGCCATCCATCGTGACAGATACGCCTTGAAGGATCGTTGATCGACGTTGCACGTCACCTTGCCTGTGTCACGCCCCTCGCT
>QQTW01003494.1_pt1 | contig 11600 bp, 7 predicted proteins | sample 1904831 | NCBI WGS metagenome assembly QQTW01 (sample SAMN09435610, study PRJNA476489) | Subsurface metagenome, whole genome shotgun sequencing project.
CGCTGTTCGAGGTGAGCAACTCCTACGGAGTCAAAGGTTTAAAGCACTCTTCCGGTTCGCGCGTAATCTCATCCCAGTAGGGGTGTGAGCAACTCCTACGGAGTCAAAGGTTTAAAGCACTAATTTTAAATACTCGCATTCACTATTTTTAAAGCGTGAGCAACTCCTACGGAGTCAAAGGTTTAAAGCACAACAGGGAGCCGGAGATTCTGGATTATTCCCGTAGTGAGCAACTCCTACGGAGTCAAAGGTTTAAAGCACATAAAGTTTGTGCATAACCAGAAAAATTAGTAATGTGAGCAACTCCTACGGAGTCAAAGGTTTAAAGCACAAAAGTCTTGCTGTATATACGCTGGGGGGTGTTCGTGAGCAACTCCTACGGAGTCAAAGGTTTAAAGCACTACTTTTAGATACTACGAAGTTGTTGCCAACAGCATCAGTGAGCAACTCCTACGGAGTCAAAGGTTTAAAGCACAAAGTTAAAAGACCCCACATAAATCGGATTCCAGTCGTGAGCAACTCCTACGGAGTCAAAGGTTTAAAGCACATCGCCGATTAAAAGAGGCGAACGTTGGCATAGTGTGAGCAACTCCTACGGAGTCAAAGGTTTAAAGCACAACATCTTCGGCGACGGCAGGGGTAGAAGGGGGAGGTGAGCAACTCCTACGGAGTCAAAGGTTTAAAGCACCGGAAACACTTACGATTTAATCGTCGAGCATCAAGTGAGCAACTCCTACGGAGTCAAAGGTTTAAAGCACAGTGCGTCGATGTCGCTAAAAAACCCGAATTTTTGTGAGCAACTCCTACGGAGTCAAAGGTTTAAAGCACGCAATAGTCGCTTTATTGCTTTACGTCAAAGTCGGTGAGCAACTCCTACGGAGTCAAAGGTTTAAAGCACAATTTTAACTAAAGGGAAAACACAATATTTGTATTTTGTGAGCAACTCCTACGGAGTCAAAGGTTTAAAGCACGATACCGTATTTTTGAGGACGGACAGATGCGATCGTGAGCAACTCCTACGGAGTCAAAGGTTTAAAGCACGATTTTGGCACCATTCTTCCATCGTAGTACTGTGGAGTGAGCAACTCCTACGGAGTCAAAGGTTTAAAGCACACTTGGTGTTCGCGGCTGCTAATGAAGAGGACACTTGTGAGCAACTCCTACGGAGTCAAAGGTTTAAAGCACAGCGAAGCCTATAATCAAGATATAGTACACCCCGTATAGCAAATTTGCAAGGTGGATGACTTTTACAGTTCCAAAACCCAAAATCGATCGCATATACCTACTTGCATTGCTTCCAAAACCATTACTGTACAAGCGTTTGAAAAAATGCAAGCATCTAAGCTAGATAATTGTAAACCACAATCCTTAAGCAGCTTAGGTTTGAACCTCTCAAACGAGTTTTAACAAAAAAAACATTCCCAGGTGCTTGCAAAAAGCTAAAATATTACTTATCCTTTGACTCTACCAGAGTTGTTCAGGTGCAAACTACTACTATGAAGTTTTTGTGCCAGTGAGAATTACAACAAAATTCTCCGGCTAACCTCTTGACACCGTAAGGTGATAAATACTATTGTTCTACCAATCGAGTTTAATTTTGAAATGGTGCATACAACCACTATATTTTCAGGCGTTCAGCAACTACTCGAACCTCTCCTAGAGGTAAGCTACCCCGTAGAAGAAGGAGCTAAGATTTCTTCACTGCATGGTTACCCTTTGCATTCAGCAATGAAGCAAAAGATGCCTTGGGTTAAAGATTGCCCATTTACTTCCATCTCCTCTATTGCCGGAATCCGAGATGGTAAGGGTTTAATCGAAACTCAAGATTTTTCTCGTCTGCAAATTCGCACTCCATTATCAAAAGCCAGCGCTTTCTACGCTTTAGCAGGACAAACTCTAAGTATTGGACAAGGGCAAATTGCTTTGAAAGTGCCAACAATCGCACCATTGCAACCAAAATCCACTTTAAAAGCGCGAATCGTAATTATTCACCTGTCACCTAGAGAAAAGATTCCATCTCCCGACCGTTTTTTAGCTGTTGCAACTCGACAGTTAGCAGAATCTCAAATTCGAGGGGAAGTGTCTCTACTATCGCGTCGTGGGGCACTAGATAATAAAGTTTTGATTGTGAAAAATAACTGTAAAATACCGGGATACGGCGTACAAGTTACAGGTTTATCAGAGGAAGACGCAATCAAATTAATGACTTTTGGTTTGGGAGGTAGGAGGAAAATGGGGGCAGGTTTTTTCACTTGAGTTTTAATCGTTTTTTCAATTTAACCTTAGACACCTTTTGGTGTTGCCAACAGTTCTATTAACTGCCGAACTGTGAAAACATTACTTGCAAAATCTATCCGTGTGGACAGTAATAAAAATGATGAATATGCCTTCACGTTAACTGGGCATTTAGAGTTAGGAATAATTGCCGTGCAGGCATTTCGAGATATTGCCTCAATTATTTGTGAAAAATTAGATTTAACCCTAACTCCAGAAGAATTAATTCAAACTGTTATTTTGGCTATTTGGCTACACGATTGGGGAAAGGTAAACGAAGATTTCCAAGCGATGATGCATAGAAATTCACCTCCAGAGTTGCTGAAAATTTGGTATGGAATTAATGAAAAAGTAATATCATCGAGACAAAAGCATTTGATTCGGCACGAGCTATTAAGCGTTATTTTTGCTGTTGGAACTAAATCTGTATATGGATGGTTAAAATCAGCACCTAATACGCAGTTTTGGTATGCAATTTTAGCTGTTTTAGGTCATCATTTGAAGGTCAAAGATTACAGCTATTTTACTAGTGTAGGTGACGACAGCCTCAAAGTTTATATTGATTGTGATGACTTCCAGGGAGTTTTGAAATTAGGCTGTAAATATTTAGGATTAAGCGAGAAGTTACCCAGTTTCCCTAAAAATTTTTTTGAAGCTAATAAACTTAGAAATGAAAGTCATAAACTTGGTGGAGATACTGAAAGCTTGTTTATCAGATTGAATAAAGAATGGAATGGAGATTTAAATAAACTCAAAGATACCGCAGTTGTCAAAGCTTTAGTCATGTCAGCAGATTTAGCTGCTTCGGCATTGTTAGAAGATGAAAGAGGAAAACATAACTACACAGATTGGATAAAAAATGCACTCGCACAAGTAATGGAAGCATCAGAATTTGAAGATGTGATTACACAACGCTTGGATGGTAAAGATTTATTGGATTTCCAAAAAGACGCTGCAAATCGAAAATCGAGAGTGTTAATTGTTATTGCCGGATGCGGTGCTGGTAAATCAATTGTGCCATTTTGTGTTTTTAAACGACTAGCGGAAGAAGAAGATTTAAAAGCAAAGGTTTTCTTTTGCTACCCAACTACTGCAACTACTTCTCAAGGATTTATTGACTATGCAGTGCCAACAAAGATTGAAAATACCTTATTAATGCATAGTCGTTCGTGGGTAGATGAGCAAATTAAGCTGAAAAATATACTCAAAACTTATGATGATGAGGATGAAGAATCTAAAAATAAAAATGATGAAGTCGCTGACTTTCAGACCAAAGTAGAAGCATTGAAACTATGGCATTCTAAACTAACTTACTGTACAGCGCATACAGTTTTAGGGTTGTTTAAAAACCATCGTAAGGGAATCTATGGATTTCCGGGTATTGCTCAAGGTGCATTTGTTTTTGATGAAATTCACGCTTATCCACCAAAACTTTTTGGTACATTGCTACAATTTATTCGGGTATTCAGCAAAGCTAAAATTGTCCTAATGAGTGCGTCAATGACTCAACAGCAAATCGATGCGGTTCAAACAGTATTAGCAGAAACAAACGAATCAGCAGAAATCGTTAGAGGACCAGAAGAGATTGAAAATTTACCCCGTTATCAACTTGCTGCAATTGAAAAAGCAGATTTAGCTTGGGATGAGGTAGTTAAAGAATTAGAACGTGGGGGAAAAGTTCTTTGGATTACTAACCAAGTTGCTGACTCTCAAAGAATTTATACCGAAGCAGTAGATAAATTTACAAAATTATCGTTTCCCGTTCAATCCTTAGTTTATCACTCGCGGTTTCGCTATCAAGATGCTTGCGGGCAACATGAAAAACTAATTGCAGCTTTTCGAGGAAAAGAACCAGCGTTTGCAGTCACAACCCAAATTGCAGAAATGAGTTTAGATATTTCCGCAACACTTTTAATCTCAGCAAATGCACCAATTTGGGCATTAATTCAACGCTTGGGAAGACTCAACCGCTGGGTAGAACAAAATTCTGAAGGTTACAAACTTAAAACAGATAGAATCTGTAAAGCTTTAGTTTATCCTTGGGATAAAATTAAACCATACGCTAAACTTGATTTAGAGACAGGAACAAATCTAATTCAAACTTTACAAAATCAAGTAATTAACCAAACCCAACTTGCAGAAGAGATGGGTAAAATCTCTCTGGAAGCACCACCTCCAGAAAATTGTGAGTGGTTGCAAACTTGGAAAGCAACATCTGGAGAGTTAATGGATGCTGGATACACTATTCAAGTTGTACTTGCTGATGATAAAGTAAAAATTTTGTCATCTCCAGAAAAGCGATATTTAGAAGTACAGAAGTGGGCAGTTTCAGTACCAATTGAAGACGATACCGTAAATTGGGATAAAAAGACCTTCAAATTTTATCGCGTTGCTCCAACAGAATGCGTTCATTATCACCCAGAAATTGGAGCCTATAACCCGAAACGAGAGAAATTTTTACAACAAAAATATGGTCACAAAACCGAAACAATCTAAACCTGCAACTGAAAAGGTTATCGAACTATCGCTTTGGCAACCTTTTAATACTCCTTTACATCGTGCTGGTTTAGCAGGGTTGTACATGAGTTTAGAGCATTTGAAAGCATTAAAAGGAGAAGTGATTGATTGGGATTTAACACCAGAATCAATTACTCTGCGCTGGAATTGCACAGACCGTCAAGCCTTAAATTGGCTATTAAATAATACTTATGAACTCAGTAGCTCTAATGATTCCATTCAAGGAATTATAGTTATTCCGTCTTTGGGGTCAATTAATACAGATACAAAAATTACTATCCATAACGGTATCCTAAATACATTTTTACAGCATCCCAGTTCTGTAGATTCGGAGGGAATCAAAAAATGCGTGCTGCAATTTGACGAAAATCAAACATTAGAGGTTAATTATAAAGCCATTAGTCGCTATAACCATCAAGACCTCAAACCCCTTGCAAAAACGGGTTTATACGACAAACAAGATAATTTCCTTCCCCATATTCGCATTGCCCAGTGGCTTTACCCTGGTGCAACTGAAAAGCACGTTGCGGTGGTGGGAGGAAAAACTCGGTTGCAAGAAACCCCATTCGGCTTAATCAGCTTGCTATTTGCACCCATTGCCTGTAGTTATTATCAAGTGCGATCGCGTCTTAAAGCAACCAAGTACAGATGGGCTTTAATTATCCCCGATATTAGTGACTTAGAGAAGTTTGCAAACATTCGTCTAACTGATGGATTTCAGGTAGTTAGCTATAGCGACTATTTTGCATCTGGTTTATCGGATGCATCTTTAGCTTACTTGCTGACGCTTGCAGGTGATGCGACTATTTCTCTACAAAAAACCGTTAGTTGTTATATTTGGGCATTTGGTGATGTAGCTTGGTCGCAACAACAAAGCATCACCAAACATCAAACTGTGCTTCTAAATTCTGACAAAAAGGAGAAGATATATCGAATTTGCGCTGACAAACTTGGAAAAGGAGTCAAGGTTGGTAAAAATGGTACATATATCGATGTTAGTTTTGGTCGAGAAATTGCTACCGAGAATTTGGTTGAGGAAAAACCTTGGTATAGCGGACTCCACGACATTCTCAAATTTAACTCGGAAATTTTTGGAAATTTGCATTATGAGGGAAAAGGTTTACGAGATATGAAAGAAGCAATGATTTCACAGAAACTAACTAGTGAAATGGCAACTTTGTTTGGAGATGCTTTTACCTGGCAAGTATACGAGCAAAGGAAGGATTTATGGCGACATACATCCTCTGGAAACCCTAATTACGATAAGCTAATGACCGACTTACTAATGTCAATTCGTAACTGTCGTTCTCAACAAGATTTTGTCCGTTTACAAATATCTGTTTTTAGTCGTCCAACCTCCACTAAAAATCCCTTTTTACATAATTTTGAATTAGGTGACTTCTACTTGTGGGCAAAAGAAAACTGGCAAGATTGTTTAGCTTTAATGACGCTGGCTATTGTCAGTTATCAAAATCCTTGGAAAACTCAGAGAATTGCAAGATTTTTAGAGTCGAAAGGAATGAAAAAACCCGAACATTTAAATTCAAAGGATGAAGCAGATGATGATTCAACTTCGTCTGAATCAGCAGACGATAGCGATAATGACGATTACGAAGCACCAGAAATCAACTCATTTTCATAGGATTGAACCATGACTTATCACTTATTTGGAAATATAATTACCGCTCGTGGAGTTGCTGCTAATAACCGAGGTGAAACCGAAGGTAATCGAACTACCTTGCCCAAAGTTTTCTGGGGTGACAAATTACACGTTGCAGTATCTGCGGAAGCGATTCGCTGGGCGATTCGTTACTATTGGCAAATGATGAAAATGCCTGTAAATCGGGAATGGAAGGAAAATGAGCAAGATGTAAAGTGGAAAGACATCGCCAATGAAAAAGGTAATAAATTTGACCCAGAAGCCTTTATTGATGATGATGTCATGGGTTATATGGATGTAAAACCAGGGAAAGGAAGCGAAACATTTAAACGTCGGGGAGCATTAGAAGTAACTCGTGCAGTTTCACTTTGTAGCGCTGAACGTATAGAAATTACCTTCAATTCCAAAAGTGGTAGCAAAGGGAAAAAAGGAAATAAAGACTTAGATGCAGAAAAAGCCAAAACTTCTATTTATTCCACAGAAACTATAACAACTCGGTTTCAATACGGTTTAGCAATTACTCCCCAACGCTTGGTTGTACCGGACAGAGTTGTAGATGTACTTCATGCCGTAACTAAGTTAGCAAATGTGGGTGGTAATCATGCTCGTTTTCTATTTGATTTTTCCCCTGAATCTGTTATTTTCCGTTGGACTCATCACCCTGTTCCCCAATTTTTATACTGTTTTGAACAGCCATCAGATATTTTGACTGCTCCAAGATTGCAACAATTGATTGGATGCGAAGAAATTCCTGCTGAAGAAATTTACATTTTTGGTGGTTATGCTTTCACTGAAGAAGCACAAGCGTTGAAGAAAAAAGGAGTCAATGTTGAACCTAGTATTCGCAAAGGAGTAAAAGACTTATCAAATAAAATTCTAGCGGACATAGACGCAAAATCTGACAAAGTTGCAACTGCTGGATAGTATTTTTTTACCTTTGACTCCTTTGGAGTTTTACTACAATATAACTAAAACTTATGCTTTCACTACAAATAACAGTGCCTTTTGCTACTTTTACAAATTCTCGCTCTAGAGAGTATTCAGCTTCTTATAAATATCCACCTCCAGCAACTATATATGGTTTTTTGCTATCACTTGTTGGAGAAACTGACCGGACTCGACACGTAGGAGTAAAAATTGCAATTGGAGTTTTATCGCATCCAAAATCAACTGTCGTATTAAGAACTTTTAAGCGTCTTAAAGAAAAAGATATCAATGCAAAGGCGAATTCTAGACCCGATTACCAAGAAATATTATGCGGGCTAAATTATATTATATGTGTTGATTCCAGCGAGGATAAAAATTTACTAGAAAATCGTATTCAGCAAGCGCTGGAACATCCAGAAAATGTTGATAGATTTGGAGGTTTAAGTTTAGGAGAGAGTCGAGATTTAATTGATGACATACGCATTTTAGAGCAATTGCCCCCCTTTAGCGAGTGCAAATGGCTACTAAAAAACTCATCAGGTGAAGCGTTGCCTATATGGGTAGATTACCAAGGTTCGGAAAATACTCGCTGGGAGACTTTTACACTTGGGGATTTTAATCAACAAGCATTTTGTTCAATATAAAGATTACTAACGATCAACAGATTATCTTTCTGCTTCCTGATACCGTTTCTGTATGAAGATGCGTTTTATTTTCTATCGTAGCCCCACATAAAATTGGTATAAGCAATTTCATACTTTTTGAAAGTGGCTTCCCCAAACAATTGAAAAGAAGGATTATCTAACAGCACCGTTAACAGAAACCGTATCAACAGTTCCAATTTCTCAGTAACTCGGTAACTATTTACAGCAATTATCAGCTAAACTTATATTTTGTAGTTCTAGTCCATTAAAATGGACTTACGCTATTAGACAGGGACTTACAGTCCCTGGCGGACTAGAACGAAGTCAAAGAATGCTCAACTATCAGTAGAACGCTATCAAATTAAGCGCATTGTCTACGATCCAATCGACGAGGTGATTACCCAATGGATACATTAGAGCAATATCGAGTCGCAATTAAAAAACTTTTGACAGAGTATGCTAGTGTTCCGATTGCTAATGGCGAAATTGATTCCCAACTTATCTTTGATACAGAACGCGATGCGTAAGCACTAGTACTTCATGTCATTAATTTTGATGGTAAATATAATTACCACAGAGACGCAGAGTACACAGAGAAAGAGTTGTGAGAGATTTAATACCTAACTAACCCATCAGAACTTATGACATGGAGCACTAGGCTTTTTACTAATTTTTCCATTACTAATATTTTTTATAGCTCTTTTTATGTAGCTTATACCAATTCACAAAAATCATGATACATGCGAATAGTCGTAGGGGCACGGCACTGCCGTGCCCCTACCCAACATATTTGTATCACCAGTAAAGTGAAATGGTATTAGTTACGAAGAGCGTACTCTCTCCAAATCGCTTCACCTTAGCTTCTCTACTAAAAAACTGTTAGTTTGGTTCATAGTATTATTAATCAAATGTTCGCCAATTACTTAGCTGCCATGAGAAAACTGTAAATTTATCACCGAATATAATTCCTTTCAACCACTGCTGAATGTTCAAAAAATTACAGAGAAAATTAAACTTGCGGCATTATAAAATAAGTGTTAAACTATCTGCAAGACTTTGAAGATACAGAGATACAAGCAAATAGGCAGATGCCCTTTAAACCAAGCTATTTCAAGGCAGCTTTTTCAAGGTATTCTCTAACCCAACACGAATTCAAATCTTGGATATCTTGCACTTAGGAGAACAAAGTGTCAAGCAGATAGCCCAATGGCTAGAAGTTGAAGCTTCGTCGGTATCTCAGTAGTTGTCAATATTGCGGAGTCGTAACTTAGTCAAAGCCCGCAAGCAAGGTAACTACGTGTTTTACTCGATTAGCGACCCAGCAATTTTCATGCTGGATGGAGCAATGTAAGTTTTTAACAACCATTTGGTTGAGGTTCGCTACACCTTGGAAAAAATTGAATCAAAGCTGTAATAGCTGGTAATGGGGTAATTTCAGCCTCAAAGGAAAGTTTGAAAATATGGCACTAGTAGAAACTGTAGATAAACCTGAAGGTCGGCAATTAAATCACCTATTTTCTCACTGGCAAGGTGATTTAACTGGAGGATTAACCGCAGCAGTAGTCGCACTGCCTTTAGCACTAGCTTTCGCAGTTGCCAGTGGAGTTGAACCAAAGGCTGGGCTTTATACCGCAATTATAGCGGGGATTGTAGCAGCAATTTTTGGTGGTTCCCCAGTACAGATTACTGGACCTACGGGGGCGATGGCTGTAATTCTGGTGGGAATAGTTGCCAAATACGGTATTGAGAAAGTATGGCTAGCTGGGGTGATGGCAGGTATTATCCAGGTGGCATTGGGAGTTGCCAAACTGGGACAGTTGGTTAAATTTATTCCCTACCCAGTGACGGCAGGTTTTACCAACGGCATCGCTGTCATTATTTTTTGCGGTCAGTTGAATAATTTCTTTGGCTTACGACTACCTCATAGCGAACATTTTCTTCCAGGGTTGTGGGAAACTTTTACCCATTTGGAAAAAATTAACTTTGGGGCTGTGGGATTGGGACTGGTGGTGATTGCGACAATACTCATCTGGCCCCGCATCTACCCAACCATACCTGGTTCGTTGGTGGGGTTGGTGTTGGCAACAGTCATAGCAACATATTTCCATCTTGATGTCGCGCTTATTGGCGAAATTCCTCAATCTTTACCGATGCCACAAGGGATTCCTCACTGGCATAATTTTCGCTTGCTACGGGAATTAATTAACCCTGCTTTGGCTTTAGCAGCGTTGGGAAGTATTGAATCTTTGTTATCGGCTGTAGTCGCAGATGGCATGACTGTCAGTCAAAAGCATGACAGCGATCGCGAACTCATCGGTCAAGGATTAGCAAATATCATTGTACCGTTTTTTGGCGGCATTCCAGCGACTGGAGCAATCGCCCGTACAGTAATCAACGTCCGTTCAGGTGCTAAAACCCAATTATCTGGAGTTGTTCACGGTGTTGCCTTAGCTCTTATTATCTTGTCTGTTGCACCTCTTGCAGCGCAAATCCCAGACGCTGCGCTCGCTGGTATCCTCATGGTTGTTAGCGTGCGGATGATTGACTGGAAAGCCATTCGTTTATTAATGCGTGCTACTTACGCTGACTTTGGCGTGATGATTCTCACCTGGTTGGTAACAATTTTCTTCGATTTAGTCTTAGCAGTGGAAATCGGTCTAATCGCAGCCGGTGCTTTGTTCATCAAGCGCATGAGCGATCTAAACCTCGTCAAAGTTGCCGAAACAGAAGTATTTCCTCCAGGAACACCTCTAGAATTAACCAAAGAAATTGCCGTTTATCGGGTAGATGGTCCAGTATTTTTTGGTGCTGCGGAAAGATTTGCTACCTACTTGAGAGAGCAACCAGAGGTGAAGTATCTAATTTTACGACTGCGCTTTGTTCCCAATATGGATACTACTGGATTAGTCGCACTAGAAGATATCTATCATGATTTAAAGCGTCACAATTGCTCCCTGATAATTACAGGTTTGCAACCTGAAGTACAACAACTTCTAGAACGTACTGGCTTTGTCAATGAAATTGGTAAAGAAAATTGCTTTGAGACTACGGACGAGGCTATTTACTCGATAAATCCGACTATAAAAGAATGTTGCCAAAATGAATCAAAAGAATTATCTTCCCCTGTAAATTAGCTTTACTTCACCTTCCACATTAGGGGAAGGTGAATCAATACGGTTCGGTTAAAGGGGAAGGGGAAAAGGGAAAAGGCATAAAAATAAGACTTACAACCCGACAATGTTCTTCCATTTTTTGCCGATCCGAATAGTATTGGAAGGTGAATAAAAGGTAAATATAGTAGGGTGGTATATTAAGTTTTTAAAATAGTCATCAAATATGTTCGCTTTTCAGTATAAATTAAGTTATGTATTTTTTTAACAAATCATTAGTCATCCAATGCGGTTCGGGTAAGCAAAAAATGGAAGAAAATGATCATCCATAAGTTTTATTTTTAGACCTTTCCCCTTTCCCCTTTCCGTATTGATTAGTCATCTACAAAAAATATGAATAAATCCATCAATCTTTGTCGGCAAAATTACTGTAATTGCGGTCAATCTCACTTTTTCAAACGTCGTGAT
>QQTW01003495.1_pt1 | contig 11599 bp, 8 predicted proteins | sample 1904831 | NCBI WGS metagenome assembly QQTW01 (sample SAMN09435610, study PRJNA476489) | Subsurface metagenome, whole genome shotgun sequencing project.
TCAATTGCTGTTTCTGAGATCAACCCACCGATACCCTCAACGCAACTTCTCACAGACAACCTTACGGCAACGCGACATTTGAAGACAAAAGACGACCGACTTTATATAGAACAATCTGTTGCTCAGCGGTGAACAAGCGGTTAGGTCTAGCATTACTACTTTGCCGGAGAGTGCCTGACTCAAAGTCCTCACTTTCAATAGCAATCGCATATTGATCTCTAATCCGTCGGCTAGTAATTTGACACAGGATTAAGTCTTCTCCTTGCAAGCCAGCAATTACCAACGCTGGTCGTCTTTTAGTTTGAGTGAGATCTGAGAAGGGAAAGGGAACAACAATGACATCCCCTTTTACAAATCTTGCCATGCTTCATCCTCTTCTTGGCTGAGCCAATTTTTTCGCAGGGATGATTCACTCAAAACAGCTGTTTCTAGCCTCTGGCTTGATTGCTTGGCTTTAAGAAATCGCAGAAAATCTAAGACCTCTTCCAGCAAAGGTTCTGGAACCTGTTCAATTTCTTGAATGATTAGGATTTTAGCATTCATCAGTCAGACTCCCATACGTTTAGAGCTTAGCTTCTACTACCTGCTCCACGGTCAGCGTCAACTGGGGGAAAAGTTGTGATTCAATTCGGTCTCCTCCTGTAAACTCTTTCCACCTGTATTCCTGATTTTTCGCATCAAGCACTCCCACGGAGACTGTAGGCACTTTAATGTTGGGATTTCTACGTTGAGGATATCTGTCAAGCCGAGCCAGAGGATCGACAATCCAATACTCGCCTACCCCAAAAGCGGCATACCAGGCAACTTTCTTTTGATAGTCCTCTTCCCAGTTGGTACTAACTATTTCGGCAGCCATCTGCGGCGGCACAAACAGAGCCGCTTCTATCTGCGTCACCGCTGCCCACAATTCCTTGTCCATCACAATCAGATCCGGACGACGACCATCCCGCCGATCCAGTTTACACAGGATATTGGGGTGAGGCTCCAAAGAAAGCCCCCGGAGTCGAATCTCAAACCCAAACTCTATTAAGATGAACGTCCTGATTGATTCGTGCTTTCCACTGGGTTCACTCATGGGAACCACCTGACCAGCAACCAACTCGTAGATGTTGTCTGTCCCATCGTCGTATTCAAGGAATTGCTCAAATGTCAGTAGTTGCTTGGTGGTGGTCATAGGGAGTCACACGCATAACTAAGAAGGAGACAGGAGTCAGGAGTCAGGAGTCAGTGTTTATAACAGTAAATATATTGCGTAGCTTGTGGTGAGAAAGACAGCTATTCAACTCAGATCTTGCACCATTCTCTAACATCCGCATCTCCCGCCCGGAAATCAATTACATGGCTAATAGTTAAAGTCCATTTTAATGGACTGAAATCCGCTTCCAGTCCATTAAAATGGACGAGGGTTATTAGGCAGGGGTTTTAACCCTTGGTGGGCGAGTTGTTTTTGGTCCGGGGGATTTGTCCAACTCGTCACAGCAGCACGAAGCCAAAAGAATGCTGGCTTCTAGTAGGATGCCCTACATTGCCTAATTCTTTTTCAGCCAACTAAACATTGCTCGTAGATCTTTGCCAACTTCCTCAACCGGGTGTTCTGCTTCCTGACGACGCATGGCAGTAAATCCAGGTTTCCCAGCCTGGTTTTCTAAAACGAATTCCCGCGCAAATTGACCAGATTGAATTTCCTGGAGAATCTTACGCATTTCTGCCTTAGTCTGATCGGTGACAATGCGCGGACCACGAGTGTAGTCCCCATATTCAGCTGTGTTTGAGATGCTGTCACGCATTTGGGCGAGACCCCCTTCCACAATCAGGTCAACAATCAGCTTGACCTCATGGAGACATTCAAAGTAAGCCAACTCCGGCTGATAGCCAGCTGCCACAAGGGTTTCAAACCCAGCTTTAATCAGCGCGCTCAATCCACCGCACAACACCGCTTGCTCACCAAACAGGTCAGTTTCCGTTTCTTCCCGGAAACTTGTTTCCAGAATACCGCCACGGGTGCCACCGATACCTTTAGCGTATGCCATGGCGCGATCGCGTGCCTGACCAGTTGCATCCTGATACACTGCAAATAGACAAGGCACCCCTTGCCCCTGTTCATAAGTCCGCCGCACTAGATGTCCCGGTCCTTTCGGTGCAATCATCACCACATCTACATTATCTGGTGGGACAACTTGACCGAAATGAATATTAAAGCCGTGGGCAAAGGCTAGTACTTTTCCTTCTGTTAAGTGGGGTTCAATTTCCTGCTTGTATACAGTCTTTTGCGTTTCATCTGGAAGAAGAATCATGATAAAGTCCGCCGCCTGAGCAGCATCGGCTACCGTGTGAACAGCAAGACCTGCTGCCTCTACTTTTCCAGCTGACTTACTACCCGGATACAGCCCGACAATGACATTCATGCCGCTGTCTTTGAGATTGAGGGCGTGGGCGTGCCCTTGAGAACCATAGCCGATAATGGCAATGGTCTTCTGAGCTAATAGGTCTAAATTGGCATCAGTGTCATAGTACATCCGGGCCATAGAGGCAACTCCTTCCAGCAAGCGTTCGTGTTTTACTGCAAACTTCTCATCTTACCCTAAAATCTGACTTTTCCCCTAACTGTAAAACTTATAGACTAGTTAACCAAACCGGAAATTGCACCGCTTAGCCTTTATAAAACTTATAATTTTGGCATTAATCTTTGTCTTAATTCATGCTTATTTAGCTAAATCTTACAATACAATACGATTTTTATTACTCTTATTAAAGACAGGATAACTTCAGATTAAAGACGGGATAATTTTCCACAGCATCAATTTATTATCCCTTGCAAACTCAAAAAGATGCGACTCCTTCAAAGGAAAGCCGCAAAGGAGATTATATGAACGACAAAGGAAGATTGGGCTCGCGCAATGTCGCCATTGTAGGTCCCTATTTAAGTGGCAAAACCACGTTACTCGAAAGTTTATTGTCTGTCTCAGGAGCAATCTCCCGCAAAGGCAGTGTCCGGGATGGCAACACGGTAGGAGATAGTGCTACAGAAGCACGCGATCGCCACATGAGTGTGGAAGTGACCTCAGCCAGCACCGAGTATAAGGGTATTTGCTTCACGTTTCTCGACTGCCCTGGCTCGGTGGAATTTGCCCAAGAAACCTACAACGCCCTGATCGGAGTCGATGCAGCGGTAGTTGTCTGCGAACCAACCAGCGATGCTGACGGCGGGCTTAGCCAACGCGTCCTCACCCTTGCCCCCCTATTTAAATTCCTAGACGACTGGGAAATTCCCCATGTGGTCTTTATCAACAAAATGGATCGGGCAAACAACAACTTCATGGACATGTTGCACGCCCTCAAAACAGTCTCCAGTCGTCCCTTGGTACCGCATCAGTATCCTATTGCTCAGGGCGAACAGGTGACTGGGTTTATTGATTTGGTGAGTGAGCAAGCTTACCAATACCATGCAGGCGCTCCCTCTGATCCGATCTCGTTTCCAGAGGCACTTAAAGAACAAGAGCAAGCAGCGCGGACACAAATGCTGGAAGAGTTGGCAAACTTTGACGATCACCTCTTAGAAGAACTTTTAGAAGAAATCAACCCGCCCCAAGAAGAAATCCTCCAAGACTTAAAGCTGGAATTGGGAGCAGATTTGGTGGTGCCTGTCTTTTTTGGTGTTGCGGAACAGGACTATGGGGTGCGAACGCTATTGGAGGCTCTGCTACGGGAAGCCCCCGATCCAGAAACCACAGCAGAACGTCGGGGTATTACCTCTAATGTTGATGCGCCCTTGGCTCAAGTGCTGAAAACTTATTACACTCCTCAAGGTGGCAAACTCTCCCTCGTGCGAGTCTGGCAAGGCAATTTGACGGATGGGATTGTCCTGAATGGAGTTCGCGCTGGTGGACTTTACCGCTTGATGGGGCAGCAATCTGGGCAGCTCACAGAAGCTCAAGCCGGTGAAATTGTGGCTCTGAGCCGTTTAGAAGGCATCAAGACGGGCGATACGCTCACAACAAATAATGGCACAGTAGAATTGCCTAAGGCAGCGCAAATTGCTCCTGTTTATGCTCTGGCGATCGCGCCTGAAAAGCGCAATGATGAAGTCAAGCTCAGCAGTGCGCTTGCCAAGCTTCTAGAAGAAGACCCAACGCTTGCCTGGGAGCACCACGGTGACACCCACGAAGTTATCCTTTGGGGTCAAGGCGAGATTCATCTGCAAGTGGCATTAGACCGGCTGCGGCGCAAATATAACCTGCCGATGACGACTCACCTGCCGCAAGTGGCTTACAAAGAAACCATCCGCAAACCTGTTTCGTCAATCCACGGACGCTACAAGCATCAAAGCGGTGGACACGGACAGTTTGGGGATGTTTATCTAGAAATCAAGCCGCTACCACGTGGGGAAGGCTTTAACTTCAGCGAAAAGATTGTCGGTGGCGTGGTACCGAAGCAGTATATTCCTGGCGTTGAAATGGGCGTGCGGGAGTATCTGGTACATGGACCCCTGGGCTTCCCAGTAGTTGATGTGGCGGTGACGCTGATGAATGGCTCTTACCACTCGGTCGATAGCTCCGAACAGGCGTTTAAGCAGGCTGCCCGGATTGCGATGCAAACGGGAATGCCCCAGTGTCAACCCACACTGCTGGAGCCGATTACCCATATTGAAGTGACGACGCCCAGCGAATTTACGTCCAAGGTGCTACAACTGGTGAGCGGACGTCGGGGACAAATTTTGGGCTATGAAGCCAGAGGCGATTGGCAGGGCTGGGACAAGGTCACGGCATACTTACCTCAAGCGGAGATGCACAACTTTATTGTGGAAGTGCGATCGCTCACTCTGGGCGTCGGCTCTTTCCACTGGCAGTATGACCATCTCCAGGAAGTGCCCGACAAACTTGCCGAGCACGTCCGCTCAAGCAGCAGTAATGGTCACCAAAATGCATGAACATTACACAAACTTGGTATATTGTCAAGCGTCCCGCCGGTCATTGCGAAATTGTCTCCAGCTCGACATCTGAGGAGAACGACCAAACTGTTCACCGAACGCTGGGGACCGTTTGATTCCCAATCTCAAGCTCTGGCGCGTCGCGTTGGACTAATTCGAGCGGGAAAGTGCCAACCGATTTAGGAAGTAGGGGGAGGTGGGACTAGGTAAGAGGTAGATGTAGATTCTTCCACTCCCGCCCCCCGCCCCTACTAGCGCATCGATTGTGCTCCAGAGCCTCGTTGGCTGGCAATCTTCTGCTTCAAGATTTCCAACGCTTTAGCGTATTGGGGGTCTACTGGTGTGCCAACTTTGTCGCGCTCGCGCAGCGAGACTTTTTGGGCATCCGTCAGTCCCACCACCACATCTGGTTGAATCCCCGCCTTATTAATATCACGACCACTGGGGGTAAAGTACTTGGCAATTGTCACTGCCAGCCCGGAGCCATCGCCCAGCCCTCGCACCGATTGCACCAAGCCCTTACCAAAGGTCTTTGTCCCTACTAAAACAGCGCGATTGTTATCCTTGAATGCCCCAGCGAGGATTTCGCTAGCACTAGCTGAGCCGCCATCCACTAATACCACCAGAGGTTTATCCGTCAAGGGGTGGTGGTTGGACTTTTCGATGTCTTTTTTTCCCTGCCGGTCAACAGTTGAGACAATCGTGCCGTCTTCTAGCCACATCTGGGCAATTTCAACACTGGAGAAGAGTAAGCCGCCTGGGTTGGAACGCAGATCCAGAATATACCCAGCCACCTGCTTCTTTTCTAAATCTTTGATCGCGTCTCGCATTTCTGCAGCGGCATTTGCACTGAACTGGTTCAGGCGAATGTAGCCTACCGCACCCGTTGGAGTGTTTTGATATTTGGATGTCACGGGATGGATTTCAATCCGCGCCCGTTTAATCGGAAACTGCTTTTGCTGACCGTTCCGCAGAATGGTAAGCGTTACTTCAGTTCCTGGTTGTCCTCGAATCAGAGCCACTGCGGCATTGACATCCATGCCTTCAGTGTTTTTACCGTCAATTTTGAGGATGATGTCCTTGGCAAGAACCCCAGCAGCATAGGCGGGTGTATCCTCAATTGGCGCAATTACAGTCAGCTTCTTTGTTTTCTCATCCTGAGCAATTTGGATGCCAATGCCGGTAAGTTCCCCGGAGGTGTCCACTTGCATACTTTTGAATTCTTCCGGATCCATAAATCGGGTGTAGGGATCTTCTAGCTTTTCCAGCATTTGTCGAACCGCTTTATAAGCGTCCTCCTTGCTGGTGTAAGACCGGCTCAGATACTCTTTGCGCACAGTCCGCCAATCCACCTGGTTAAAGGTGCCATCCACGTATTGACGGTCAATAATCTGCCAGACTTCATCTACCAATTCCTTCGGGCTTTCACGAAAGAAAGCCTGGCCTTGCGAGTGAATACCTGCGCCGATAAAAGTGACCGTGGTTAACGTCACCGCCGTTACACCTAAAACGAGCCCACGTTTTGTAATGACCATAATGACTGCTGAGCCGGAGGAAAAAATTCATTGCCAGTAATGCTCAATCTAGCACAGGCATTCAGTATAAGGTGGGAGTTATGGATCGACCCAGCGATCATCTGCTTTGATTAAGTTAATTAGTTCCTCAACGCCTTGAGACTCAGGGACTCGTTTAATTTCTTCGCGCCCCCGATATAGAGAGATATAACCGGGTTGCTTACCGACATAGCCATAGTCAGCATCTGCCATTTCTCCAGGACCGTTGACGATGCAACCCATAACCGCAATATCCAAACCTGTGAGGTGTTTGGTTGCTGACCGCACTTGATGCAGTACTTCTTCCAAGTTAAACAAGGTGCGACCGCAGGAGGGACAAGCTACATACTCCACCATTGTTTTCCGCAAGCCCAGTGCTTGCAGAATGCTGTAGCAAACAGGAATCTCTTTTTCCGGAGCTTCGGTGAGCGATACCCGGATAGTATCGCCAATTCCGTCAGTTAGGAGTGTGGCAATCCCAGCGGTAGACTTAATGCGACCGTACTCACCATCACCGGCTTCCGTGACGCCCAGATGCAGGGGGTAGTCCATACCCAGTGCATCCATTCGCTGTGCCATGAGGCGATAAGCGGCTAGCATCACGGGTACTCGTGACGCTTTCAGGGAGATGACAATGTTGCGGAAGTCTAGAGATTCACAGATGCGAATAAATTCCAGAGCAGATTCCACCATGCCTTCTGGAGTGTCGCCATAGGTAAAGAGCATGCGCTCGCCGAGGGAACCATGGTTAACGCCAATTCGCATTGCCTTACCTTGGTCACGCAGGGAAATTACCAGAGGTGCTAAAGTCTCGCGGATTTTCTCGCCAATTTCGTCAAACTCGGCTTGAGTGTACTCAGTGCGATCGCTTTTGGGCTTTTCAAATACATACAGCCCCGGATTAATCCGCACTTTATCAACGTGCTTGGCAACTTCTAGGGCAATTTTCATACCGTTGTGGTGGACATCAGCTACCAGGGGTACGGACTGGTAAGTCGCAGACAATTTTTGCTTGATTTGAGCCAAGGCTTTGGCGTGAGCCATACTCGGCACGGTGACGCGAACAATCTCGCAACCAATTTCGTGTAAGCGACGAATCCCCGCAACTGATCCATCTATATCCAGGGTATCTTCATTGATCATGGATTGCACCACCACGGGGTAGCCGCCACCAATGGTGACGTTGCTAACTTTAACGGGACGGGTTTTGCGCCGGTGGATGGTGGTGTCAGTTGAGAGTTGACGATCGCCAGCTTTGGAAGTAGTTGGAGTAGGCAGAGTTTGCATAACGCTGTTCGTTGGTTTCTGAGTGTGAAGATATCAGATGTTCCTCTCTGTTTTTTAGGGTGCCACAGTTCGGTTAAGTTTGGTTGAGCCAGCGCAGGTTTGAGGGAGAGTGTGCGAGCTAAGACTGATCGCCTTTGGTCCAAAGACCTGGCTTACGCTGGTGGAGATATGTAAACAGCAAGCGACTTTCCCAGATGATTATGATAGGCGATTGACCGATGCACAGGGCAGGTGGAGCGCATATGTCTTCGGAGCGCGAAAAGATGAAGTATTTCTACAACTAAAAGACTTGCTGGAAACGTTTGAAATTAAATGGTATTGTACGGATGGTTGGGGAGTGTGTGCGTGCAATACCTACCGGCAAAACTCCATGAAATAGGTAAAGGGAAGACGCAACGAATTGAGCGGAAGCATCTTAGTGTGTGAACAACAATCAAGCTACTGGCACGTAAAACAATTTGCTTTTCGCTCCTCGGAGTTAATACATGATTTAGTAATTGGACTTTTTATTAATCGAGCCGAATTTGCTCTATCAATTTAAACGTTTAACCATAAATCTAAGCCACTACCATTTTGGGAAAAGTAGTGGCAGTTCCTCGGTGTAAACTTTGCTCTGCTGACTTTAGCAATTATGATTTTAGCAACTATATTGAAAACTCGTTTATTTGCACTTCTGTACACTAGTTTTTTTATTTTCGTACTGTTGTTGGTGGGGCATGAATGGATAGAAGTCCTCAATCGGCAAGCAGTCGACCAGGTAAATCATGCTCTTCTAATAAATCTTGAAGGACAACGTCTGCTTAGCTCTGCGCTAGAGGAGCAAACGGGCCTACGCGGCTACTTGCTTACTAAGGACAGAGCCTCTCTAGAACCTTATACGAAGGGGCAGACCGCCTTCCACAGCAGCCTTAATTGCCTATACGCATTGGTAGAGGACAACCCTGCTCAACTCAAGCAACTCGATGAAATCACAGATCTCCATGACCGTTGGCATAGCCAGTTCGCCCAGAGGGCGCTCTCCGGCTATGCCAACAGGCTTACCTTGGCGGGAAAGAGCTTATTCGATCCCTTGCACACTCAGGTGAGTACCCTGCTTCAGCGCGAGGACATACTTCTGAGCGAACGCAACCGATGGTTGCACCAACTCTACCGGATGGAGACTGCTGTGGACTTCCTCATCCTAGTGGTGATCCTGGTAGGAGTGGGCTTGAACCTCTGTGTTTTGCAACAACGAGTCGAGATTCCCCTGCACCAGTTGACTGACGTAGGCGAAGCTTGGCGGGATGGTAACATGGAAGCTCGGCTTGACTATTCGTCTCCTGACGAAATTGGTCAGCTGACTAGAGTTCTCAACGCAATGGCAGGCGAGATCCGCCATAGTCAGGAGCGCAGTGAGGAGCGCAACCAACAGCTTGAGGATCTAATCTCGGCCCTCTCACACGACCTGCGAACTCCCCTGCTTGCCACCCGCGCCACCCTGGACTCCATGCTAAGAGGAGCTTTTGGCCCGGCGAGCGACACCTGGAGAGACGTGTTCGAGGAGTACCAGCAAGCTAACGAGGACCTCCTCAAGCTTGTTGAAGCCCTCTTGGATGTCTCGCGCTATGCAGCCGGACGCGGTGAGAACCTGAGCTGCGAGCCCCTAAACTGGGAAAATATCTTTGTCCGAGCCACTGCCCTGATAAGCGCCACTTCAAACGGTGGGTGCGACTTTACCTATAAAATTTCTCAATCGCTCCCGACCGTCTACGGCGATGAGTTAGAGATCCAACGGGTTGTGCAGAACCTGCTTGACAATGCTGTGCGGGTGAGTAAGCAGGACTTGCCGATCATCCTTGAGGTGGCTCCGCTTCAGTCTGACCAAGTGCAAGTTTCTGTGCGCGACAACGGACCAGGGATTGCTCCGCAGGAGAAGGAACGACTCTTCCAACGCTTTATTCAGGGACGAGGCCGACGTGGGGGAGCTGGGCTTGGTCTCTACCTGTGCCGCCAGATCGTGGAAGCTCACGGGGGCACTATCAACGTCGAAAGTACACTCGGCCAGGGTAGCACCTTCTGGTTTACTCTCCCTACTACCATAAATAAGGCTGGGTGCAACCATAGAAAAGAGTGACACTCCTACGCCGACTGCAAGCAGCACAGTGTAGGCTTCTCCAAAAAGTTTGATATTTGCCAGAGCCTCATCTGTTTCCTCATTTCCTCAGCCTACTGGCTGACATCAATTGTCGAAGTGAATTGTTGCCAGCCATCCCCTTATTCCCCATCTCCGCATCGCCCTAGAGATTTTATCGCTTCCCCTAACAGCTAAATGCGCCCGGAGATAGGCTTTCCTGAAAAAAATCAAGTAAGAAAAGTAGGTTTATTAAACAATCTTTCTATCAATTAGTAGGAAAAGTGGTTAATATAGACTATTTTTGATTTAGATTAAAATATTTAACATAGTAGTGTTAAATATTTGCTTAAAAAAAATTGTTTACCAAATTTTTTGACTTCATCAAAAATATGGGTAGAAACCTCGTCCTTCTATGATGGCTTTATAGTGGAAAAAAATGTGACTTTAATCGCACAAAAAACATACTTTTTTAGGATTGATTAACTGACCCCATCCTGCAATAATTTTAGTTGGTCGCCGACCCACCCAACCCTTGACACGGACTGGCTTTCGACAAAGAGCGCTTTAACTAGTGCCGCCGCAGATAAACGGCTTTATTGGGGAATAGACGAGAGGCAATGTGAGTACATCCTTGAGTTGCGAAAACGTATAAATCTTTTGGAGGGTTGTTTGTTAGCGCTGTGGGACACACAGTTTGAGTCTGTGGAGCGAACGTAAGGCCAATGAGGCTATGAAGCTAAAGGGCAGTTGCTATGAAACAGAAACCATTATCGTGAGTCTTAGGAATCACCGTGCCGATGACTGCCGGTGAGGATGTCAATTAGTGTATGCACACAAGTAGCTTAGTCGTTTTTGTATTATAAACACACTATGTAACAGCCAAGCAATTTGTAGATTTACCGGCATTTTTAGTTAGGTTCCAGGTAGACTGTTTGAAGCAACATAATACAGATCTAGGTCTACTATTTTAGGAACGGTTGAGTCGTCGAGTGCTAACTTGCTCTTTAGAGAATTGGCAAAGATGGTATCGCTATTGTCGCACTATCGAACGAGATGTCGTGTTATGTCGCACAAAGGTCTCAAATATAGAACAGAAGAAATGCTTTCCAAAGTTAACTTACACGTTCTCGTGCGAGTTCTACTAGTTGAGGATCACCCCCTGATGCGCCGAGGCATGAAAGGTCAGTTCGCCCTTGAAGCTGGTTTCAGTGTGGTTGGAGAGGCGACCGACGGTGCACAGGCAATTCAATTGGCTGCTCAACTAGAACCAGATGTAGTCTTGATGGACATTGATTTGCCAGTAATGGATGGGATCACGGCCACGCAGCGGATCAAAAGTGACCACAGTGCCACTCGTATCCTTGCCTTGAGTGCGTTTGACAGCGACACCCAGGTGATGGGGATGCTGGCAGCTGGCGCGGACGGTTACTGCCTCAAAACCATCGAATGGGAACAACTCATCGCCGTAATTAAATTGCTCCAGAGTGGTGGTGCTTATTTAGACCCTCAGGTAGCTTCGAAGGTTGCCCGGATGCTCAAGCCCACCGTTGTCGCCTCTGGGGTTCCTGCATCTAAAGTTCTCGAACAACCGAATCTTAGTAGTCGTGAGCTTGAGATTCTTAAACTTATTGCCGAAGGATACTCAAACCAGGCGATCGCTCAGCAGCTCTACCTCTCACTAGGAACCGTCAAGTCGTATGTACGTATGGTTCTCAACAA
>QQTW01003496.1_pt1 | contig 11597 bp, 8 predicted proteins | sample 1904831 | NCBI WGS metagenome assembly QQTW01 (sample SAMN09435610, study PRJNA476489) | Subsurface metagenome, whole genome shotgun sequencing project.
GTTACTCTACTTCGAGATGCCTTGCGTCCTCATTTAGCTTGGCATGGTGCGCGACTGAGCTTTGTAGCAGCATTTCTCGTAGCACTGTTACGAGTCAAAACTATTAATTTTAGTGAATTGGCAACTGGGTTCAGTGGTCAGGCTCAAACCGATTCTCATTACAAACGACTCCAACGATTTTTCCGTCACTATGAAATGGACTATGCCGAAATTGCTACTGCTGTTGTTACCCTCATGGGAATACCTGAACCCTGGACACTCTCAATTGACCGCACCGAATGGCAGTTTGGTGATTGCGTCTTCAACATCCTGATGTTGGGAGTTGTGCATGAGGGAGTTGCATTTCCCCTAGTGTGGTGTTTACTCGACAAACGAGGCAATTCCAATAGCGATGAGCGAATGCAGTTGTTCAACCAATTTCTAGAGCATTTTGGCGAGCGTGAAATTGCTGGACTTACCGCCGATAGAGAATTCGTTGGCAAAGATTGGTTTGGCTACTTACTTCGCGAGCCGCTCACCCCGTTTCGCATTCGTATTCGTGAAAATCATCAACTCAGGCATGGTCGTCAGAGTCTCAAAGTTAGAGTTCTGTTTCAAGATTTACAGGTAGGACAGCACAAAGTTCTACGCCATAAAAGACAACTCTGGGGACATTGGGTCTACATCGCCGCGTTGCGGCTAGAGGATGATTCTTTACTGGTCGTTGCCACTCAAACCGCACCCAAATCTGCTATCTCCGATTACGCCAAGCGGTGGGGAATTGAAACACTTTTCGGCATTTTCGCGCGCTCGTGGGTTTTGTTTGGAATCTACCCATCTCACCGACTCCAAGCGTTTGAGTAAACTTCTGGCACTGCTCTCGTTAGCCTTATGTTGGGTCATCCTAACAGGTGAATGGTTACATCAACTCAAACCCCTCACCATTAAAAAGCATGGACGCAGAGCTAAGAGTATTTTTCGCTATGGCTTTGACCATCTACGAAATATTGTTCTCAATCTGTTGAAAAACAAATTCATTTATTCAATAACCTGTATATTGGGAGATTTGTACCCCAAGGAGAAGAAATTGAAATGTACAATTTGACAGTTTTGCGTTTGTATTTTCACTCTGGAGTTCGTGTACCTAAAAAAACATTTTGGCAAAAATTAACAGCACCATCTTTAACTTATTATTTAGCTGCTCGTGCTAAAGATTTTGGAATTGAACAAGTCGTAGTACACGGAGTCTCAGTAGGATTTTTAAAAGGAGATCCTTTGCATCATGACCATCATGAATTTCCTCATCACAAACTCCCCCAATGTCTGGAATTAATTGACCAAGAGGATAAGCTGCGATGTTTTCTAGATGAACATATTGATGAACTCAAACAAGTAAGAGTTGTTTTATTAAGATGCGAGGAATTGTTACCGTGATTATTCTAGAGCAACTGACAATTTATATTAATGAGTCAGATCATTGGCATGGAAAGCCTATTTATAACGCGTTATTGAACGCGATTAGTAATCATTGTACGCAGTAACGTACAATTAGATAGAGAATAGGGATAAAAACAATGGATATACTGTCTGCAACCCAAGCAAGAGCAAAGTTCTACCGTTTAATTGATGAGACAGTCGATGCTCATAAACCCGTTTTAATTACAGGTTCGAGAAATAACGCTGTGCTGATCGCAGAAGAAGATTGGAATGTAATACAAGAGACCCTGCACTTAATGTCAATACCAGGGATGGCAGAATCAATCGTAGAAGGTAGCAAAATCCCAGTGAAAGAATGTATTAGTTTAGAGGAACTAATACGGTTGTGTTGCAAAAAATAGTAAAAGTCTGGTAAAAGTAGCAATCGTACTTACTAGTGAGTGCCACCGTTACCCCGTTCATGAACCCCAAGCACCCCTTTAAATTGCGTCATTTCCAAGGAGAAATTATTCTAGTGTGTATGCGGTGGTAACTGAGCGGGTAGCACAGATACTGCAACTTGGAAGAAATGATGCTGGAGCGGGGGTTAACCGTAGACCATACAACGGTATATCGTTGGGTTCAAGCTTAAATATCCCCCCCGAACTAGAAAAGCGATGCAGACCACACTTGAAACCAACTAATGATTCATGGCGCGTGGATGAGACGTATATCCAGGTAAAGGGTGAGTGGAAGTAATTGTGGAACAAGACCATCGAGTGATAAAATGATTGGTCAATCCAGCAATGGGATTTGGCTCATTCAACACGGCGAGGCGAACTTTAAGAGGTTATGAGGCGATGAACATGATTCGTAAAAGACAATTTCATGGGCTAGAACAAAACGACGTTATGGGTTAATTAGAATGCCTGTCTCAAATTTTTGGAGTGGCTGCATAACTAGATTCTCACATAACTAGATCCTCAACTACAGGAGCTTTCTGTCCTCAAATAGTTTTTGCAACACAACCTTCTAAATTGCATGGATAGAGAATCGACAAGACTGCGATCGCGCCATCACTACAGTAGAAAAGGGACTTTGTATCTCAGGAAACTCAATCGATTTCTCCAGTGCTGGGGTGTATTAGGGGAAGCTCGAACGCAAATATTGCTTTGGTATTTGGGGCTAATGGCTTGCTCCGCAATTATCACTGTTGTGGCAATTCGAGAGAAGCTCTCTAACCGTTTAGAGCAGGAAGTTCAGCGATCGCTGGTGCAGGAAGTTGAAAAATTCCGCCAGTTTTCTGTAGGACGAGATCCAGCTACGGGAAAACCGTTTGGGGATGATGTTGAAGCTATCTTTAAAGTATTTCTTAATAGCACGATTCCGGATGAGGGACAGTTTCTCATTACCCTCTCCAATGGTCAGTTTTACCGTTCTAGCCCTAGAGCCATTCCAACAGCTCTGCATAACAACTCAGCTCTAATGAGCAAGCTAGCCCAGTTAACCCGCTCTCAGCAGGGTCAACTAATAATTTCTCCCAAGGAAGTACTGCTTTATATTGTTGAGCCACTGGTAAAAGGAAGTAACCGGGGTGTGCTGGTGGTGGTTTATTCCACCAGCACTGAGCGCAAGGAGGTGAATGACGCTGTAATTGTGGTCACAGAGGTAACAATTGGAGTGTTGGTCTTGGCGTCGCTGCTGGCTTGGATTGCCGCAGGGCGGGTGCTAGTACCGCTACAGTTATTGGCTAAAGCAGCCCGTTCGGTGAGTGAGTCTGACCTGACACAGCGGTTGCCTGTACAAGGAAGTGGAGAATTAGCCAGGGTAGCGCTAACCTTCAATGAAATGATGGCTCGATTGCAGGCAGCCTTTGACAGTCAACGCAGTTTCCTCAATGATGCAGGGCATGAACTGCGAACCCCTATCACTATTGTTCGCGGTCATCTGGAGCTGATGGGAGATGATCCTGAAGAACAACAGGCAACCCTGGAATTAGTCTTGGACGAACTTGATCGCATGAGTCGCTTGGTTAACGATTTGATGCTCTTAGCAAGGGCAGAACGACCCGATTTTTTGCAAACCGAAGCTGTAGAATTGCGTGCCTTTATTGAGGAACTGTTTACCAAAATTACAGCCCTAGGCGATCGCAACTGGCAACTCGATGCCTTAGGTAAAGGAGAGATTATGATTGATCGGCAACGCTTGACCCAAGCCCTAAGCAATCTAGCTCAAAACGCAACGCAATACACAGAAAGCACAGATACGATTACCCTTGGATCTAGCGTAAGGGGGAAGTCAGTTCGGTTTTGGGTAAGAGACACGGGGCAGGGAATTGCGCCAGAAGACCAAGAGCGAATTTTTCAACGATTTGTTCGGGGTATGAACAGCCGTTTTGGGGAGGGGACAGGTTTAGGGTTAGCCATCGTGCAGGCAACCGCAGAAGCGCATAATGGTCGGGTAGATCTGCACAGCCAACTTGAGATGGGGTCTACTTTTACGATTATCATTCCACTGAAACCTGCTTACGAGGATATCTAAGATGAGTCACCTTCTAATTGCTGAAGATGAATCCCGGATTGCTGCCTTTATCGAAAAGGGGTTCAAAGCCAATGGCTTGCTCACAACCGTAGTCAATAACGCCCAAGAAGCAATACTGCTAGCGCAAAGTGGTGAGTTTAATCTGCTGATCTTAGATCTAGGATTGCCTGACCAGGATGGGTTGGCGGTGCTGGAGACTCTGAGAGGACAGGGGGAACGATTGCCCATTATTGTTTTGACTGCCCGTGATGACATCCACACCAAAGTAGCAGGTTTAGAAGGCGGTGCAGATGATTATGTCACCAAACCGTTCCGGTTTGAGGAATTGCTCGCACGGGTGCGGGTGCAACTGCGAAACCGCCAAATGTCTTCTACCAGGGAAAACGTAGTGCTGACCATTGGCAAAGTGACGCTCAATCTGCGAACACGAGAGGTACAGGTAGGTGGTCGCCCGATTGATCTGTCAGCCCGAGAGTTCATCCTGGCAGAAACGTTTCTGCGCTATCCAGGACAAGTGATGAGCCGTGAGCAACTGCTCAACCACGTTTGGGGGTATGACTATGACCCTGGCTCCAATATTGTAGATGTGTATGTGAGGTATCTCCGCAAGAAGCTTGGCAGTGATCTGATCGAGACCGTCAGAGGTATGGGTTACCGATTACGAACATGAGAATTTTCTCATCTAGTTTTCTCTGATCTCATGACAAACTGGAGAAGTGATGCAAAACACATTTTTCTGTGTTCTTGTTGCATTTAGCTCGTGATAGCAAGCCATGAAGCAGATTTTAATTGCCGAGGATGAATCTCGCATTGCAGCGTTTTTGGAGAAAGGGTTCCGCAAATACGGGTTTACAGTTGTGATCGCCCGCAATGGGCAAGAAGCGATTGAATTCACCCAAAAACAACCGTTTGATTTACTGTTACTTGACTTGGGTTTGCCATTAACCGATGGCTGGACTGTACTTAAGCAGCTACGCGATCGAGGAGATCTGCGTCCGATTATTATCATCACGGCTCAGGACGATGAGAAGCAGAAGGCAATCGCGCTAAAACTTGGTGCAAATGACTACATCACAAAGCCACTGCATTTCAGCGCACTGCTGACACGAGTTCAGACGGAGTTAGGCGCTCATTCATAGCCTAATAGCTCTCGGTTAAGTCTCCTAGCTCCTGATTCTGGAGCAACCATTCGCTTGGGTATGCAGCACATAACTCCTTAAAGTTCCCCAGAACGTAGTTCTGTCAAGCATTTAAGTAAGGGAACTTAACATCCTTTGAGCATATAAGACAAGAGAGCGAATGTCACTGCTTAATCGACTCGATAAGAAGAAGTGGTTCGTAACAACCCTTTCATGAAAGCTTTCTCATAAAACGTTCATTGAAGATTCATTAAGACTTGTAATTCTATTAATTAGTAAAAGTTAACACGCTCAGGACTTATGCAGTTAAATCTTCCATTTCCTTTGAAGAATCTTGATGCGCTCCCTGCTTTAAGAAGCAGAGGAAAGTGAGATTTAAGTGCGTCAGCCTAGCACTGTTAATTGTCTTTGTTTCAAGCAATGACCTTTGCAAAGTCATTGTGCCTGGAGGAAACTCATGAGAAAGCTCAAAGGTCTCTTAGATCCGCAACTATTGACTAAGGATTTACTTGCTTCGTTTGTAGTGTTCCTCGTTGCCTTGCCGCTGTGTATGGGTATCGCGCTTGCCTCTGGCGTGCCGCCTGCTCTGGGTTTAGTGACAGGTATGGTGGGTGGCATTGTTGTTGGCAGTATTTCGGGTTCGCCCTTTCAGGTCAGTGGACCAGCGGCTGGATTGGCGGTTGTCGTAGCAGAACTCGTGCGCGACCACGGCATCGAGATGGTGGGTCCGGTGCTGATGTTAGCAGGCTTAATTCAACTGCTAGCAGGTCGGTTTAAGCTGGGGCAGCTATTTCGCGCCATGTCTCCTGCAGTGATCTATGGCATGTTGTCGGGTATTGGGGTGCTGATTCTCGCATCTCAGCTCCACGTCATGATCGATGACAAGCCCCGTATGCATGGCATTGACAACTTGCTTTCTATCCCTGAAGCCTTCTATAAAGCTTTCTTCTCGGTTAGTGACGCTAATCATCATCTAGCAGCAGCAATCGGCTTTTTATCAATTGTGACGCTGGTGGCATGGGATAAGTTTAAGCCTGAAAAATTAAGGCTGGTACCCGGTGCATTAGTTGCAGTGGTTCTAGCGACATTAATTGCAAGCATATTAAAGCTACAGATCAGTTATGTAGATGTCCCTGCTAATTTGCTAGAAACAGTCCGACTACCGCAACTGAGCAGTTTTTTTAATGTGATTCGAGCTCCCATGTTGCTCCAGGCAATCACAATTGCATTCATTGCCAGTGCCGAAAGTTTGCTCTCAGCCGTCGCAGTCGATCGCATGCACCAGGGTCCCAGAGCGAATTTTGATCAAGAGTTAAGTGCCCAGGGAATTGGTAACCTGATTTGCGGAGCACTGGGTGCCGTGCCAATGACAGGGGTGATTGTGCGTAGCTCGGTCAACGTGGAGGCGGGGGCAAAAACCAGAGTTTCAGCCATTCTGCACGGAGTGTGGTTATTTGTATTGGTGGTGGCTGCTCCTACCTTGCTCAGGATGGTGCCAATCTCAAGCCTGGCTGCGATTCTGGTTGTCACAGGCTACAGGCTAATTGAAGTAGAGCATATTCGTCACCTCAAACGATATGGGCGGATTCCGCTGATCATCTTCTTCGCCACCTTTATTAGCATCGTGATCACGGAGCTGTTAACAGGAATTCTAATTGGCATTGTCTTAACCGCAGTCTTTGTGATTTCCAAAGTGTCTAACTTGAAGATTCGGGTAGAGCATGATGAGCGTACTCAACGGATTAACATTCACTTAGAAGGTGCTGCAACGTTTGTCCGCTTGCCTGAGTTAGCCTCTGCTCTAGAAAGGATTCCTCCTAAGACACAATTGTACGTTCATCTGGAAAAGCTGGCTTATGTCGATCACACCTGTTTCGACTTGCTCTCTAACTGGGCAAGCCAGCAGGAGGGAAGAGGCAGCACCATCACCGTGGAATGGGAAGGTTTAACGGATCGCTACCGCAGACCGTTTGCTACGCGAACGAATCCAGTGGACTTTCCTGAATCAGGTTCCTTTGTAGAAGAGTTTTAGTTCCCTTTATTCCCGAACGGGTTGGTTTGTAAGTTTTTACCTATTAGCAGTTGAGAGAGATGTAAATGACTGAATTTATCATTCAAACCATCTGGCTGATTCCATTTTATGGCTTGCTAGGTGCAGTTCTCACTCTTCCTTGGTCTTTAGGAATCATTCAACACACAGGTCCCCGTCCAGCAGCTTATTTCAATCTGCTCATGACCTTTAGTGCCTACGTGCATGGGTTATTGGTCTTCAACACAGTTTGGAACCAGCCTCCTCAACAGATCCTCATTCATTGGTTCCGAGCGGCAGATCTCGATTTAACTTTTGCCCTAGAAATTTCTTCGGTTAGTGTTGGAGCGATGGAACTGGTGACAGGACTGAGCCTCCTGGCACAACTGTTTGCCGTGGGCTACATGGAGAAGGATTGGGCATTGGCGCGTTTCTTTGCCTTAATGGGATTTTTTGAAGCCGCCATGAGTGGGCTAACTATCAGTGATTCACTGTTGCTCAGCTATTGTCTACTAGAGTTATTGACCGTTTCCACCTATTTGCTGGTGGGCTTCTGGTATGCCCAACCTTTGGTGATCACAGCAGCGCGAGATGCATTCCTGACTAAACGAGTTGGCGATGTGCTGCTGCTAATGAGCGTTGTGGCGCTTTCCACCCTGGCTGGCAGCACCAATTTCCCTGACCTGTATACCTGGGCAGAAACGGCTAACTTATCCCCTATTGCCACAACCCTGATCGGGTTAGCGCTGATGGCGGGTCCGGTGGGTAAGTGTGCTCAGTTTCCGCTGCACCTGTGGCTAGATGAAGCCATGGAAGCGCCCAGTCCTGCCTCTGTGTTGCGAAATTCCCTAGTGGTTTCCTGCGGTGCTTATTTGCTGATTAAGATGCAGCCGATTTTAACCATGTCCCCGGTTGTGACGGCGGCGCTGATTGCAATCGGAGCCATTACTGCTATCGGTTCTTCTTTCATTTCCATCGCCCAAATTGACATCAAGCGTGCTCTCTCTCACTCCACCAGTGCTTATCTGGGATTGGTCTTTGTCGCAGTAGGCATGCAGCGAACTGAGTTTGCCCTGATGCTGATTCTGGCGCACGCGATCGCCAAGACAGCTCTATTTATGAGTATTGGCTGTGTGATTACCAACACGAACACTCAGGATTTGACTGAGATGGGCGGGTTGGGCAAAACTATGCCGATTAGCGCGAGTGCGTTTCTAGTTGGTGCAGTTGGCTTGGTCGGATTGTTCCCGCTCGGTGGCTTTTGGGCAATGCAACGGGGGGTCGATCGCCTCTGGATTGATACTCCCTGGCTCGTTGGTGTGTTGCTGTTGGTAAATGGCTTGACCGCGTTTAATTTGATTCGGGTCTTCCGTCTAACGTTCTTAGGTCAACCGCAGGTGAAAGCCCGTCGAGCACCGGAAGTGGGCTGGATGATGACACTACCCATGATGGCTGTGAGCGTGACAACCATCTCCGTTCCCTTTATGCTGCGACAGTTGACGTTGCTGCCTCCCATTCTCAGCTTGAATCCCGTAGCAGAAACGCTGCTTGTAACTTCTGGCTTGATAGGTTTTGTTGTAGGTGCAATGTTCCCGTTCAAGCGGATCTGGTTGAGTCCAGTGTCCAAGATTCCAGGCTACTTCCACAACATGCTGGCCTATGATTTCTATGCCGATCTCTTGTATCACTCAACGGTGGTATTTGCAGTAGCGCGGATCTCGAAGTTCGCTGCCTGGTACGATCGCTACATCTTGGATGGCATTGCGAATTTAGTTGGATTTGCTGCGATCTTTAGCGGTCAAAGTCTCAAGTATGTCACTTCTGGAGCGGCTCAATCCTATGTATTCACTATCTTAGTGAGTTTAGGGGTGTTGGTAGTGATGGTGAGTTGGGAGTTTTTGCAAGGGTTTAGTTTATCTACTGTCATTAGCTTTCTCTTCTAGATACTCACGTTTGGAGCTAAGAAAAGATAGCTGAGTGAATTGAAAAGCTAAAGCTTGAATAAGGAGAATGATCGTGTTAAGTGCTTTGATTTGGATACCTTTGTTAGGTGCAGCGATCGTTGGTTTTTGCCCAGGAATCACGCCTCGTTTGGCTCGCTGGATTACTTTGGCGATCGCAACTTTAATGTTTGTTTGGGCAATTGCCTTAGCCAGTCAGTTTGATTTATTGAGTGCTAAGTTGCAGTTTGAGGAACATCTTTCCTGGCTAGATACCCTTGGTTTGACTTATCACTTGGGGATTGATGGCTTGTCGTCGTCTTTATTGGTGCTGAATGGATTGCTCACCGGAATTGCCATCTACAGCACCGCTACAGATATCCATCGTCCCCGGTTATATCATGCACTGATGTTGTTGCTGAATGCAGCGGTGGCAGGGGCTTTCCTAGCGCATGATTTGCTGCTGTTTTTCCTGTTCTATGAATTGGAATTGATTCCCCTGTATCTGCTGATCAATATCTGGGGCGGTGCGCGACGGGAATACGCAGCGACTAAGTTCTTAATTTTTACAGCCTTTTCGGGCATGTGCTTACTGGTTGGCTTCCTAGGAGTCGTCGGTGTCACAGGTGCCTCTACCTTTGCCTACGATCCGGCGCTGACTGCTATGCTTCCCCTCAAAACTCAAATTCTGTTGCTGCTGCCGATTTTATTAGGATTTGCGATCAAGATACCGCTGGTGCCGTTTCACACCTGGTTGCCCGATACTCACGTCGAAGCTTCAACTCCCGTTTCCATGTTGTTAGCAGGTGTGCTGCTGAAGCTGGGTACCTACGGATTGTTGCGTTTTGGGGTAGGGTTACTTCCCGCAGCTTGGTCAGCTTTGGCTCCCTGGCTAGCAACTTGGGCGGTAGTGAGCGTGTTGTTTGGGATACTCGTGGCGATCACCCAAACTGATATGAAGAAGATGGTTGCCTACAGCTCAGTCGGGCACATGGGCTTCATTCTGCTGGCAGCAGCATCTGCGACTCCACTGAGCTTGCTAGGAGCCGTTGTGCAGATGGTTAGTCACGGTCTCATCTCTGGTTTACTGTTTCTGCTCGTGGGCGTGGTTTACGCTAAAACGGGGAGTCGCAGTTTAGATACGCTCAAAGGGCTGCTTAACCCCGAACGCGGACTGCCAGTGGTAGGTAGCTTGATGGTGTTAGCAGTAATGGCCAGTGCTGGAATTCCCGGTATGGCAGGATTTATTGCTGAGTTTTTGATTTTTCGAGGTAGTTTTGCCGTGTTCCCAGTGCAAACACTGCTTTGTATGGTTGGTACAGGCTTGACGGCAGTTTACTTCTTGATGTTGCTCAACCGCGCCTTTTTTGGTCGCCTATCATCAACGGTACTGGATCTGCCTCGTGTCAGTTGGGCAGAACGGCTACCAGCGATTGTACTCGCAACAATCATTATCCTGTTGGGAATTCAGCCAAGTTGGTTGATTAATCAGAGTGAAGCCGCAATCGTAGCCTTAGAACCTAAGACAAAAATCGCGAACGCATCCCTGGTTATCTCTCAGCCAAACACTGCTTCACACCTGTAAGCAATCGATTAGCAATCCGTTTGAACCAACACAACATTTAGGAGGCATTGTCATGGTTACCACTAACGCATCATTGAAGCCATCCACTCATCCCCTTAGCTACTACATTCATCAACTCGAATCGGGTCACACCCTGCTGCCTAACTCAGAACATCACGTCAAGGAAGTCGTGGGCATTCTGCACAGTTACGGGATTGTCCTGGATGCCTATTCCAAAAATTTGATTTACATTGCCGAGAATGCGTTTCTAGAGCCGTTTCCCATCTTCAAATATTTCAACAAAGAGATTACGCTCAAGAAGATGATGAAGTACGCATGGCACGATCGCATCAACTTTGAATATGCCGAATACTGCATGAAGGCGATGCTATGGCACGGCAGCACCCCCTTTGATGCATACCTAGATTCCCCAGAACTCGCTGCCCTGGCTGAACAGGCGATCGTTGCTAAGTTCCGCTATAATCCCGTCTTCCAGGCATTCCATCGCCTCTTCCCTGCCTTTTTCCCGGAACAGGTGAGGCAACTGTGCTACTACAGTGCTCTGGGTCAGTTCTGGCGCATCATGAGCGATATGTTTATGGACTTGTCGGCTCGCTACGATCGCGGTGAGATTCCATCCATTCGCAATGTTGTCGATCACATTTGCCAGGGCTTGGTGGACGCGGCTGCCACCCCCATCACATATGCAGTTAAAACTCGCAACCAATCCTACGACATCATTCCCCTCTCCGCCGGAATCACATTTTTGATGGACGTGGCAGTTCCCTATGTGGAAGCTGTGTTCCTGAAGGGAACGCCCTTTTTTGGCACGGTTTCCTACAATGCTCAGGCACACCAAATTTCTCCCAACCCCGCTGAATTTGCCTACGGCGCACTCTACGCCGATCCGCTCATGACCGGAGCCGCAGGTATTCCACCCACCCTGCTGATGCAAGATATGCGCCACTTCTTGCCCAATTACCTGCACG
>QQTW01003497.1_pt1 | contig 11597 bp, 15 predicted proteins | sample 1904831 | NCBI WGS metagenome assembly QQTW01 (sample SAMN09435610, study PRJNA476489) | Subsurface metagenome, whole genome shotgun sequencing project.
ATACTGGGTTATGACAACAATTGGCGCCTTTGGCGCCGGGGGCCTTTTGCATGTTGCAACAGGTTTATGAGCCCGGGTGAGCGGGGAAGACATGCGTACCAAGTAGGACCCAGACGCAGTAAAACCCAGTGAGGTAAACATCACTGCAAGATCGTCTTGGGAAGCTCCCCGAACGCTTGAAGCTCATTCTAGCGGCCGCTCGTTTCATTTACGAGTACAAATCGTGTAAGTTTGCTAGAGATCGAAAAGCGGTCGTTGCAGCGCTCGTCAGTGAAGTGCAAAGGATCGATGAAGGAGATAGTGTCACGGCGGCCGCTGGCGAACGTGCCGCTCGCTTTTCTGAAGATCTTCCTCTGCTAAGTCCAACTTGAAGGAACATGTCAAAGTCAGTCTTTTAGAGGAGAGAGAGAAACGACAGAACGCGTTGGGCGATAAGCAGAAGCAAGTCGATAACTCCATGGGTACGATTATGAATGTTGCGGTATACCGAAGGAACCTGTAGAAATCTTGGATCGATTCAGCCGGCTTCAGAACGATCCTTCTTTCGAACACAGTTATCTCCAGAACTCATTTGCCTGCAAGACAGTGAAAAATGCACCTGCATTCCAGGTCATCGACAGCTTCTGCATCAATTCAGAGACTATTTAGACTCCTTTCCACTATTAGGACTGGATTCACCGGTCTCACCTCCTGATGACGGTGGCGTTCCCGACGCGGGACGAGAAGCGCTGCCTGGAGGGAACGGTAAAGAGACATCCGCTTCCGAATGGAATGTCTCGCAAGCCCCACCTCACTGCTGATGCAGAAAGACGAAGACCATCTCCGGCAGCAAAGACATCGCCCTGCCGCGAGCTGACGAGATCTCACATTGATTTGCTCGACGAGAGTTGTCTGTCAAATTCCAGCTCGATGACGCACCACCCGGGGTGGCCCGACTACTCAGTGTAGCGAGGTTCAGCCATCAATGCATACTCATCGCCATGTGGATCAGACACTGAAGCTACATTGGTTGGTGATGACTTGAGTGCGCTGTCGTTGCGGACGGAGCGTCAGCTACTCGGGGAGCAGACGGTGAGAAGTTCCACAGTCCAGAGAAAGCTCAGCGAGATGTTCATCCGTGGCAAACGGCCAATTCAATGTGGAAGTCCTACAATGAAGGATTCGAGGCCACGGACTGCCCACAGCGTTACGCATCCAAGTCAGTGCACAAAGTACTACAGCGAATGGCACATCGAGCCCATGCTGCAGATCCCCCATGGATGAGAGTCACCGAAATCAAGAGCAAGAACAGTAGAGTATACTATCCGTTTTCGCGTATGGTGTCAGCCGCCGAGGTACTTTCATGAGTTGCTCAAGGATACCAACCGTCCTTCTGCCACATCAATAGCAGGCATTGTCTCAGAAATTCGCGGCAAGGCCTTTGAGACCCGGCTCAGGACGATGTTAGTCATGAGATTGTCACCGAGGTTTTGAGTGCCTTCCAGACAAGCGTGACTCATGCCACATTCGATTCATATCGATGCCGTAGGGAGCCATACCGAGGGATTAATAGCGTTCGATAACAACCCAGCTCCTGTCAGTACATGGCAAAGAAAGATAGAAAACTGACTTCTGGCCTATGGACCAGGAGCATTCTCTGTTGCAGTCATTCCAAGGCTTCGAAACCGTCGGAGACAAGCCCGTCAGGTGAAGATACTCTCAGTTTGTTTCTCCCGGAAGATAGTTTGAGCGAACGGAAAGCTTGGCTAAGCCAAAAGTTATACCCGCATACGCTGAGACTAGGAGATACACAAGTAAGAGGCCCTGAGATAAGGCGCGCACCCAGTGAAACCAGCGAAATTGCGTATTTTGAACCTCCGCATACCCTCCAGCCTGGCGGGCCTGACACTGCAGTAGAAGATCGGTAATCGTACCTAAAGTGGCGTCCTCCCTTAAAAAGACGGCATTCTGTCTTCTGCGGCCGTCCCAAGTCAAATGGTCGAAAGCGAGGTGAACCCCCAACCTTGGTCAATGTCTGGCCAGGGGACTAGGCCACCGCAGTTCCACTTCGGCGCCCACCCGTTCCCAGAGCCTTTCGGTTCCACCAACTTCCCCCGAAATTCTTTCAAAAAAAATCGCGCCAGGATTGTGGCAATGGGCACCTCAGGCCCGTGGATTTGCCACGCCGAGGTAGCATGTGCTCGAGTATTGTCTATATAGAGGAGGCCTAGCACCCCGAGTCTCGAGAATCAAGTTAGTCTCCGTCTCAAGTTCCAACAAGGATCAACGAAGTCAAAATCGCCAGTACATTCGAGCTTGTATTTACTACTCAACGATGTACAATTCGCTATTCTGGAGATTAGGAAGCATTCAAGGGTTTACAGCTGCATACGTTCGTTGAGAGGGTCACCAAGTCCAGGCATACTCAGCGCAACCTCTGAAGCGTAGCTCATATCTGAGCTGATAGGCTCCTCCTCATGTCTAAGCTCGACATCTGAAATACATGCAATGATTTGAGACAGCCGTTTCGCGAGTCATCACTTTGGTCTCTGGTACGAGCACAGCATGATAATACGCAGATCTCCAGTGAGGAAATGATGTCCTCCGGGTACCGTATGGCAATGCAGACAGCGCGCCAATGACATTGCCAAGGTCCGAACCGACGATCGTCAGGTTGTCGCCCGTTAATGTCTTCCACCGGTAGAGTCAAGAGTCGCTCAGCACATCGTACTTTTCGGGCTTCAGAATAGGCTTTCCCGCCGCTGCATGAGATCGACGAACTCCTAACCTGCAGTTGCGGCCTCGACAAATCGAATGGAGACCCTTCCCCCATCCAGCCTCTCTTTCATGGACTTACGGAGGTAGGGGACGTAAATAATGTTAGGTCGATACGTAGATTAGAGTTCTCAAGTGAGAGTTTATCAAATGTATTAAAGATCTAGTACTTTGTGTGTCCTCCTTGAGCATCGATCACAGCCTGGCAACGAGCTCCCATCGAGTCAATGAGTTCGTCAAACTTCTCAATGGGAATGTTCTCCCAGGCTTCTTGAACCGCTGTTCGAAGACGGTCATAGGTCATCTTCTCGGGGAAATGTGCCTGCAAATAGTCTTTTATCCAGCACCAGATGTTCTCAATCGGGTTGAGATCTGGTGAGTATGCTGGCCAGTCGATAACCCGTATGCCACGTTCAAGGAGTTCATCTTTGGTGTACTCTGCCGCATGGCCTGGTGCGTTATCTTGCATCAGACGTAGCTCTGGATGCATTCTGATCCAACCATCAATCAAGGGCACCATTCTTTCGCAGTAAGATACTTTTCCAATTGTCCCCCATTCTTTCTCCCAGAAGAGCGATGGGCCTCGATAGTGGCGACCCAAAAACGATCCCCAGAACATCCACCCAGCCTTGCGAGGACGCTTCTCAATCACGCAAGTTGATTCCAGTTCTTCTTCTTTCCGACGAGTGATCCATCGCTTTCGGTGTGTACCACCTGTCACCCAAGTTTCATCGGTCCATAGGATGTCATTCCACTCTTCCCGAGAGTCGTTGACGTGTGCAAGAGCAAAAGCTAGCCGTTTAGCTCGGTTTTGAGGTGACAAAGGGGGTTTGACTCGTGCTGCATAACGACTGAATCCCTCTGCCTTTAAAGCTCTTTTAATTGCATGCTGAGAACAATCCCATCCGAGTTCCGCCGATAGGGCTTTATATGGCAGAAGTCGATTGCGTTGCGTTGCAGTGACAAAGGCAACTAATTCAGCCTTTTGATTGATGCTGAGCAAAGGAGGACGACCGGTGCGCTTCTTTGGAGTTCGTCGTAGTGTGCATGCTGTTTGGATTTGACGGTGGGTCTTGTTCAGCTCAGAAGCTATTTGAGCGTATGTCCAACCGGCGTCACGGAGAGTCTGAGCCTCGATACGTTCATCGCGGCTCATGTGCTTTCGTTTTGGGGTACTGGGGGTCTCAAACTGCTCCAGCGTCTCGACCTGCTCGGAGGGCTCCATGACGATGAAAAATGCTATGAATACCTCGTCATTTTACTCTCACAGTTTCGACAGTGAGGCTCAAACTCAGCTGATTCAGCCGTATCGCACTAACATTATTTACGTCCCCTACCTCCGTAAGGCAGGTTTGAGTAGCCGTTCAGAAGCTTTTGACGATATCTTGAAGCCAACACCATGTTTCAGAATCATTGGCGGGTTCGGCACGAAACAGAGCCATATCACGATGGTCTCGAAATTCTTAAGAGCTTGCTTTGCCACATGCGGACCAGGGTGAACATGTGGAATGGCGACGTCAAGAGCTCGCCGCGTTCGCCATGCAGGGATGAGGGGTAACAGGGCGCCAGCAGCGGGAACCAGCCGGCCTCTCTGCGTTGCAAAAACAAATAATTCGAGTGAGGAACCGAGCATTAGAAAACACTTGATCAAGTCAAGCACAGATGCATTTAACTAAAGCTTAGTCGTGATCACGTGACCTTCCCCACCAAAATTTGTATTGCAGAGGTCACGTGATCGCGACTAAACTTTCGTTAAGTTCCTCCGTAAGCTATGGCGAAATATTCGACTGCAGGAGGAAGAAAGGACCTGCGGCATCATCATCCGACAATGAGCGGATGGGGTGGATGTCTGTTCAAGTGGCCAATTCACATCCGAAGCAATGGCTCGTGAGCCAAGCAACCAACCAAACCGTACGAAAGTACTAAACTCAGGTTGTCGCCAGGTCTTGGCCCGCCGGTAGCTCATGATCCACCACCGCCTCCAATACGGTTTTACCGTTGATATCGACCAAAGCCACCTCGCAGAGCAAAGAGCCGCTGAATTACGTGTCCAGAAAATAGACGGGACAAGGGGTCTGATAAGATTAATCAACCAGGCTCAAAAGAAGGGTTGCAAGACGCTGAGCCATCTCTTGACGAAGTTGTTGAACGGTTTTGGGATCCACATCGTCTTGATGAGATTTCAAAAGTTCTACCTCGGATCCAAACAATCGGATTAGCAAGGATAGGGCAACTGATCTTACGATCCGCTTACCTCGATACGGGGTTTCATGCACATCGCAGCGATGCCGCGGGAACATCACCACCTGTGAGCTTTCCAGAGTGGCGTGTCACGAAGGCGACTTGTTTGCTGGGTATGACAGATGATGCATCGGGCCCGTAATATCATCCGGTCTGAGACCTGGCAGTACTAAAGCTCGCAGGTTTCTTCACTGCGCTCTGCTAGAAAATGGCAGGGCCTCTCCAAGATGCCTTGGCAATGAAGTATCTTAACAGTGGCTTATTGCCCGGGGTCCCAACATGCTAATCGAGTTAATCAAGACAGACATGAGAATGAATGGTAAGGATACTTCCTGGACCCGGTAAAAGGTTGAGACGGACCTCGAAGATCATGATTTTTGACGTGGATCAAAGAGCGAAGGTTTGTGGTGAACCCATCCTGCACGTGAGATGTTATCCTTGTCAAGCTCGTCAAGATGCTTGCTGGGAGAAGAACAACCTACCGCAACTTCTGATGGTAGCATCTCAACGCTTTCATCATGATCCTGGATCAAGTGGATCAGATGTGCTAGAGTGGGAAATGCTAAAGGTTGACGCTGTTTGAACATGTCAGCCACCATGCCAAAGATGCTCCTATCCAGCTTGCTCCATGATCGCATGATGATTGATATCGATGGAAAGGGAGGGCCTACCAACATGGTCTTGACCGGTCGACGGATACGGTGATGCTGTGTGAGATCCCATTTGGTGAAGAAGGCCTTTCCGCACTCTTCACACTCCCACTCTCGCCGGCGAATTGATACGTGCCTTTTCTGATGCTTGTGGAGCTCGGCTTTTGTGAACGAAGCGCTCCCACACTCTTGGCACACCCACTCCTCCCAGCGCTCTGGATCGTGTGTTTGTTGATGTTCGGTGAGCTGGGGCTCGGTGAAGAAAGCCTCCCGGCATTCCTCGCACATCCACTCTAGTCGGCTTTCTGGATCGTGTGTTTGTTGATGCATGGTGAGCTTCGATTCGCAGACGAAGGATTGTTCACACTGCTCACACTCCCACTTCGGCTGGCGATTAGAATTGTCCGTCTTCGATCGTTTTCGTGGGTTTTGTCGTTCGTCCTCCCCTGGCCGTCGACTGTTTCTTCGCCATCGTTCTTCCTTTTTGCGGCCGGCACGGGGCCCCATCTCCATCGACCCGCGCTTGATCCCCGTCGTCGTCAAAGCGGGAGGAGAGGGACGACAAAGTCGACATGGATGAGAGAGGTTGCGTCGAAAGACGTCTCTTCCGATCATCGACGGCGATGGTGCCGCCATTCAACTTGCGGTTGGTCTCATGGACGTCGGGGATCTGTTGGAGCATCCAGCATCAGTCCGGAGTGGTCGGTCCGCATTGAAGGCCAGCCCTACCTTGCATGACCTCGACATCCCGATCAGCGTTGGGTGCATCTTCCCTCTGCCCCAACCGAAGCTTCTTCGTCCGGAGTCTTTCCGATCGACGACCACCACGGTTGTCGTCCGTCGCCCGTAGGGCTGGTCGATTTAGCTGGATTCAGTGTTGGTCAAGGACTAGAGTTACTGACTTTCCATACTGTGATACCAGTTGCAGTAGAGCTCGAGCTCCTGGATGTGTTTCTGATCGAGTGGGTATCGTTTGCAAGTCACTATCCTAGTGGTTAGAATGCCTGAGTTCGGCTGTCTGTCCGATGGTCTCACACGATGACATTGTTTCTGCAGTTTGTGAGCTTAGACCAACTGAAGTCAGAGCGGCCTACCTTAGATTACGAATTCGCAGCCAATCCTTCACACCCCTGCCCTCCAGCCTGTCGAGCTGACTGAGCCAATCTGGCAGATCCTGAACCGCAGTCGGTAGATCCGGACCATGATAGCCGGTGATGGGTGACCACCGAGAATTACCAGTGTAGTCCTCATCGGCCGAGACCTTGTGGGACCGATCTGCACCAAGTCTGCGCTGTCCGTGAGTCGAGCGTCATTCGGGAGGAATTTGGAGACCCACAAGGTATGTTAGGAATCATCTTTGTAGGCTCGCCAGCAGAAGCTGAACGACCCTCGCCGTGGCTGTAACTCGTCGTGGTGGTGGTGCCAGGACGGTTGGCGAGGTCCGAGACAGGTCGCTCAGATATATACAGTGAGGGTCCATTAGTCTGAGCCCACCCTCCACTACGGAGTACGGGCGGGATGGCCCGTCCCAAGTATTCTTTTTGCTGTGAAATGTATAGTAGTTAGCTAGGTAAAGAACAATATTCTAACCTCGTTGTTGCTCACTCACCTTTTGATACTGACATCAAGATGCCTCGAGATCCTGACCAACCTAGGAAGCCAAATGAAGAGTTGACGTCAGAAGAGCGTGGAAAGATTCTGGGAGCGCTCGAGTCGGGGGCTAGCCAGCGTAAAGCCGCTCAAATCACGCAGTGTTCTCGAGGAGCAGTGCGTCGAGTTCTAGGTGAACTATCGTCGAACAGAGTCTTTACCAACGGCTCTGTTCGAATTAATGGTCAGTAGCTGCTAGTCAAAGGTATACATCAAGCTAATTGCATGTAGGAGAATCAAAATACCGAAGCGGTCAACCTCGTAAGACAACAGCAACACAAGATAAAGAAATGAAAGACAAATTACGACATGATCCAGATATTCTCCTTCACGTTCTACATCGTACCATGCTGCCCAGTGTGAGCTATTCGACCATGCGACGACGTCTACGAGAAGAAAACATGCAGATGTGGAAGAAAAAAAAGCGTCCGCTCTTGACGGAGGAGCGAGCAGCAAAACGACTGGAATGGGCTCTTGCTCATCAACACTGGACAGAAGCAGACTGGAAAACAGTGGTCTGGAGTGATGAGTGCTCTGTTGAAAGAAGCAAAGGGGTCAGACAAGAGTGGGTCTATCGTGTTCCTGCCGACAAGTGGAAGTCTTTTGCTATTCAACCTCAATCAAATGGCAGTCGGGTGTCGGTAATGGTTCGGGCGGCGTTTGACGGATTCAAACGGTCAAGGCTCAAGTTTTGCGAGCATGATCCCAATGCAGCAAGAGGTGGAGTCACTGCAAGGACCTATTTAAGGCTTTTGCAAGAACAATTGCCTGCGCTTTGCGACACCGAGGGAACGACTGCAACAAGCATTTTTATGCATGATAACGCACCCATTCACAGCGCAGATACGGTGCAAGAATGGCTTGTTGCAAGCCCTTACACCGTTATGGAGTGGCCTCCATACTCGCCGGACTTAAACCCCATCGAGCATTGCTGGCAGCCATTGAAAGAGAACGTTCACCGATTGGCACTTAACATCATGTATCTTTCAGCTATTGAAGCAGAACGTCGCATGACCGAGGTTTTGCCAATAGCCTGGCAGCTCATTGCTCAATCTCATTACGACAAGCTCATCAAAAACATGCCTGACTGAGTCAAAGCGGTCATCAAGTCTGAGGGCTGGTATACTCGATACTGAATCAATTTCTATATTGCTGTATCGTCACTAGTTACATCTCACAGCGAAAAGAATACTTGGGACGGGCCATCCCGCCCGTACTCCGTAGTGGAGGGTGGGCTCAGACTAATGGACCCTCACTGTACCAGTACGCACGAACACATTTCTGTACGTCGAGCAGCCGTGTAGGCAACAAATGGCTGCATGATGTAGGAGAGGTGCTGGACGCGTCGACATGGGCCAGTCAGAAATGAGACCAGCAGGGCAACTGTGTACCACCCCGAAGGTTGCACTACTTCTGAGCGGGGTTCGCCAATCCGTCGTCCGGACGGCAATAATACAGATGCACGTACGGGGTCAGGGCGCATGAAGTGGCGGACGGGCCAGGCCGCCAGTCTTCTTTTCCGGTGAGAGCTTGTCAAAAAGCTGGGTGACTGCCAAGTAGCACGGAGCCACATTACGTGACTCGACCAGTACATAGTAGTGTACTAATAAGGGAAATTGAGGGCCATCCACGACAATCGAAGACTATGCGCGATGATAGAGGGCCGGTGCACGGACGTTTATGTACGGTATCCGCGTATGCGTGTCCCGGAACGCTTGGCAACTGCGGATCAACCTGCGGGGCCCGCCCTCCCTTTAGCCCGGGGTGACAGAAGGACTACTGTACAGTACGGTTAGAGACGAGTACGACACTGATGCGTCGGCGCAGTGGGTACGTTCTCAAAATGCTACCGTAACCCCTGTATTCATCTTCGCCCCAGGATCGGAGACTCTTTCATCCCATCAATCCACAGAGAGACGATGTTCTGCTGAGTCCTGGGTACTTCCTACTGAATAGATACTGTCGTTTACCTTTCCGCTCCGGCGTTTCCCAAAACCTGTTCAAGATCGACGCTGTCACCGCTGATTCGTCTGTGGCTTGGCGTCCGAAGCGGCAGAGAAGCAGTATGCCATTTGCATGAGGTTGGAAACCGTCACCCGCGCGACCCATGCATCAGAGATGCTCTCTCCCGGCCCCGAAGTTTTGGGGGGAGGGGGGCCTCGCTAACTCTTAACATTCGAACATTTCAATCGGGAGCCGTCCGACAGAAGTCTGCACAATGATTGTGTACCTGTCATTATCCCTACCGTGGCAGGTACATAGATATTGTGCAGACTTCTGTCACCCCATTGTACGTTCCGCTGCATCCCTGCGCCCTGGACTCTACGAGTACTGTACGCACAACACAGTGTTTCGTGCTTTCTTTTTTTGCGTTTGTGCGGGGCAGTCCCGGTTCCTGAAGGTCTACAGTTCCAATGCACATACAGTACATAAAGCTGGACGGACGGCAAAAACACCACAGACGGGACAGGTACTTTTGATCGACCATACCAGTCAAAGTGTACTTGCAAAAATAAGGCTCGGTGTGCCGCCTGTCCAGCTTCAGTGACCTGGGACTGTACGTATTGCGGTCCCCCCCAATCCCGAATTGAAAAGTAGACTTGTCTCCCACTCGCGAGACCGTCAAACACACACCATGGCTGCTTCCGCTCTGGAGTGGGGAAGAGCTTGTCGCCGCGATATCTTGAAATTCTGGCCAGACCCGCCGGATAAATTCTTTCAAGATAGAGATTCATTCTTGAAGGCTTTACAGCCTGTTCCGAAAGATGGAGATCATAGAGCGACCCTCCCACGAGCCTTTCTGGCTGTCTTCCTCTATCTCTTGGATCAGTGTTTGTGCAGACTCGATGATCAGGCCCGAGCTCGACGGGACTTTTCGTCTGATGGATCCACTATGCTGGAGAGATTGACTGGTCTATCCGGCCAGGATGTGAGATCTAACCTCGGGCTGTTTCACGACGCGCTCAGGTTAGGCAAGCGTCTGGTCGACTTGTATGGGGCTAGGCTTGGCTGCTTATTCGACCTGGATGTTGGAACCCTTTCAACGTGAGTCGCGACCTGGTGCTGCGGAGTACATCCAAACTAATTATGATCAAGGCTCGAGCTTCATCAGCTGCCTGTGCAGGTTTTGTACACGACGACTGTCCCTTGGAGCGCTACAAACGTCAGAGCCCCCTCCTGGTTTGGACAGGAGGACTGACCAACGAACACTGCACTCGAAGTACACTCGAGCGGCCAATCGGTATGACTCGGCTGTCGCTACTTGTGTCGCTTTCTGTTCTTCGTCCGCCGCCGCCGTCTGATTGATCGTTCTGAGCCGAGTCGATATATCTGCCTCGTGCGCTGTATCATGATGCTGCGAACAACGGGTGATCAGTGCGATTGTGTACAGTAGGCTTGGAGACATTCCCATGAGGGTATCGATTCGGTTTATGTCCGACTGTGCAGCCTTGTGAAGCCAATCCATAACGGCATCCGATGTTCGGCGGCCGACTTCTGGCTGAGCGGTATCAGCCAGAACAGCGTGGAAGGCGATGTTTAGCGATACCCAGCAGGTAGAGGGTCTTTCTGGTATTAGAAAATCGGTCATTCGGAAGTGGAGCGACCACCGAACTCCGAACATCTCTTGGAAGTCTTGGTCCGGCTCTTGGATTGCCTCGTAGTGGATCAAGATCCTGATGAGCACAAGCGTCTGATACGAAATCGTCTTTCGGAGAGCCGAGTTATGACGGAGTTGTACTCCGTACATTCTCAACCATCTCAGAACGTTGTTATAGTTGTTGACTTCTCGACCCACGAGGTCTGCATTGCGCGGTCCCTCTTTCCAATTCAAATAGGAAGCGCTCAGGCTCAGGATGATATACAGCAGTTGAGGGTCCTCGGAAGCCATCGCGGGGACCTCCGTCAAATACGGATTCTTGCTTGAGACTGTGCGTCCTGGACAAATTCGGTGGATGACTACGTATGTCAGTCTCCTGCCGGGTGGCGGAGCAGAAAAGAACTCACAGTACTCTAACAGCTGGCGATCCTCATCGTCTTTCAGCCTCTGCCAAGTCGTGGTTGGCACGCGTCCTGAAATGCTACCAGCCTTGATCAAGCCGTGATATTGCGTTGTTACGACTAGTTCGGACGTAGACGACATCTCGAACTGCCTCAAATTGAAAAGCCACCCTACCCGAGTAAGAACCTCGAGGGCCAGTCGATCATTATTCGTGGTCACGGCGGAGCGTGGAAGGCTATCCGGCAGCTGATGAAGCTCGAGCCTTGATCATAATTAGTTTGGATGTACTCCGCAGCACCAGG
>QQTW01003498.1_pt1 | contig 11594 bp, 11 predicted proteins | sample 1904831 | NCBI WGS metagenome assembly QQTW01 (sample SAMN09435610, study PRJNA476489) | Subsurface metagenome, whole genome shotgun sequencing project.
ACCATCTCCCAGGCCGCATCCCCAGTCCTTGAGGATTCCTACCTATCGCTCTTGGCTCTCTTCCGCTCATAATCCCCTCGTTTCCCAACTCTACACACCACCATGAGCTGGAGCTCGCGGTTCGGCTCCTGGGGCGGGCGCTTCAGCCCGTTCGGGCGCAACGGGACCTCCTACAGCGACACCCGCGTCACCGACAAAGACTACTCCTACATCACCCCCTCGGACCTCGCCCACGAAGACTCGCAGGCCCTATCCGGCGGCGAGACCTCACATCTCGCGCCCCGCGACACCGACGTGGTGACCCTCAAGCACAAGCGCGAGTCGTACCAGGTCCACTTCCCGGCCTACAGCATCGACAAGAACGAGCTGCACATCGGCGAGATCCGCGCGCAGGCGGCCCGCAAGCTGGGCGTCGCGAACCCAAGGCGGATCAAGCTACTATACCGCGGCCGCAACATGCGCGACGACGCCAGCACCGCGCGCGAGCTCGGTCTGCGCTCAAACCAGCCGGCCGAGATCATGTGCGTTGTCGGCGAGGCGCTGCTGGACTCGGGCACGGGCTACGACGGGGTGGAGGTCGAGCGCGAGGATGACGACGTCGACATGGACGCCGACGGCGACGAGGCTACGGAGGACAACGACGACGAGGCGAGGGACGTGCCCGGCGCCGCGGCGAAGCGCAAGCGCAACAGGCGGGGGAAGAAGAAGGGGCGCAAGGACAGGAGCAGTCTGGATCCGGCGTCCGCGCTTGGCGGGGATGGCGGCGCGTCGATGTCCAATTCGGCGAACAGCAGCACTCTGGTGCCGGCCACGCCGATGGACAAGCTCGAGTCGATTGCGGCCAAGTTCCGGACGGAGTTTGTGCCGCAGTGTTTCGCGTTCACATCGGCGCCGCCGGCGGACAGCGCGAAGCGGCAGTTTGAGCACAAGAGGCTGACCGAGATGATCCTTGCGCAGGTGCTGCTCAAGCTGGACGCCGTGGAGACGGAGGGGGATTATGAGCGGAAGAGAGCCAAGAGCGATAGGTAGGAATCCTCAAGGACTGGGGATGCGGCCTGGGAGATGGTTAGGAAGGGTGCAAATGAACAAGGACGAGTCCGCGTACGAAGTAGACGGTCAGACGTATGATTCGGCATACCAAGGTGAGAAGAGGAAAGTTTCAGCGATCCATTTCTCCTTCAAGGCGCGGCTTGTGAGTCGTATCTGGCTCGACAGCGGTGGATGTGAATGAATCCACGGATGGATTTATCGGAAGCACGACCCCATGAGTCGCTTGGAACCGAAGATCTCCCGGATCCACTTTATCGTGTTTATATTACTTGAAGTCCGAGACCCGGACGCTGAAGTCAAGAGGTCCACGCGCTCAATCCGACAGTACTGGTAATGTATATCGATTAATTGATAGTCGCACGATAGCAACCTCGATCCAGACTACATACAGCAGCCGCTTTTTGACTCCAATGCCTCTACACGAGCGCTGAGGACCGCGTAGTCGTGAGACCAAATCCACTCTGCCTTTTCAGCACACATTGCTCCAGCACAATTCGCCATCATCGTGGCACCAATACTCTCCTATCCAGGTGAATGCACTTTCGACATCCTCAACCATGAACAGCAGCTTGCCCCGGCACTGTTCCGCAGACAAAGCCATAACCAAAGCACAAGAGTACAATCAAACAGGCAAAAATGCAACAAAGCCTCCTCGCAGAGTCGTCAGGTCTTTCGTCGTGAACTAGTAGCGCACATCAGGCTCAAAACTCCGTGCTTGCCTTCACTTCTTCACTCCCTTCGCCTCTTAGGCATAGCGAGCAGATTCAGGCGTGCCCGCGTCAATCCGCCAATGCGCTTCTCCTTCCAGCGCGGCAGCTTGCTGGCGAATCCCCTGACGGGTGCTGGCTCGGTCTTTTTGAATTTCTTGGCGGGACGGTCATTCTCATCCTCGGCGTTCTCCTTGTCCGACTCTTCGGCGTCAGTCAAAGCTCGCTTCTTGCCCGCCAGACTGCGGACTTCAGAGAGAGATCCGGCGAAATCGCTCTTCCTGACGTGACGGATGGTGCCGGTTGTAGGCGAGCCGAAGCTGACCGTCATGTTGGAGCGGAAGGTGAAGTCGACCGGGTTGCTCGAGGCTGCTCTCTTGTGTGGAGAAGGCATGAGGGGAGACTCCTCTCGCACGGGCAGACTGGGATAGGAGATTTCCGACTTGACCGGAGAGGAGCTTTCGCGATGCGTTGAACCCTTGATGGGAGAGCTGTAGAAACCATGGTCGCTGACCTCGTCTTCGCCACCGGTGCTTGCCGAGAAATCAACATGTTTCTTGACTGGCATCGTGGCAGGAATGCTGGGAAGTTCCTTGTTCACGTCCGGAGTGCCCGGTGGCGGCGCAATGTGCGTGCCCGCGGCCAGCTTGGACGGGTCGGTGGAGTACAGTCTGCGCGGAGTCCGCAGTATAGACTTCATGACCGGGATCTTCATCCCCAGACGACCGATTTTCGACGAGCTCTCTGGGGGATTTTCTTTCTGCGGGGACGGAGATGGTACCGACTTGGCAGACGGCGACAGAACGACTGACGGCGAGTGCAGCTTGTTCGCGCTGCGGAAGCCACGGAACTTTGGCAGTGCGCTGCGTGCAGCTGAAGTCGGGGTGCGGGGAAAGCGTCTCGGTTGGCCGGTTGCGGATTTGAAGGAGCGAGATTTCACAGCTTGAGGAGTTGACGGAATACCTGGCTCGACCCCTCCACGGGAGTGGGGACGATCTTTGGAAACATCGTCGTGTTGGGTGTGCTTGGTTCGCTTTGCGTGCCCGGATATTCCACTGTCATGACTTCCACCAGCGTCGCCCAAGACTCTTTTTGGCATAGCAGTCGCAGGCTTATCCAGCTCGGCCTTCGACTGCGTACGTTTTAGCGAAGGGGTGCCCGATGGAAGCCTAGTGGGATCCAGCCGGAACGCCGAAGGATGGTTTGCGATTGAGTCCATCTTCTTGAACTGAGCCATGTGGATGTCACTGAACCTTCCCACCTTGCCCTTTGGTTTTGCAATCTTTCGACCAACAGCTGACTCAAGCTGTGGCAACTCGACAATAGGCTGTGCAGCCATCTGAGCTCTGATGTTCGCCGCCTCCTCGCGCTTCTCCGCCATCATCTTCCGCGCTTCCGGGCTCAGCTCCAGCGACTGACGCTTGAAAGTAAACTGGAAATCAGGAGAGCTCGGAGGGCGCCTCTGCGAGTTGGGGATCTTGGTAGGTGTGGCAGCCAAGACTGCGTCGATACTCTTAGACCCCTTGCTCGGCGCGGTGTGGTAGCCCATCTTCAGAAATCCGAGAAATCGGTTCTCTTCCAACGGTCTCGCGGTGCTGATATGGTGATGTTCCGGATGCATCTCTTCTGGAGCCGGATGCGCCTCGCTTCTCTTAGGGGTGCGCAAAGGCGAAATCGGTGCCAGATGCTTTCTCGCGATAGGAGTAGCTGTAGGTGTTGGCGATGCTTTTGTGATGATATGCGGGAGGTTTTCATCTTCGCCGATGGAGTCGAGCTCGACCCGCGGCTTCACGGGCGTCTGCTGGACGGCCTCATCTGGCTTTCCAAGTGTCTCAGACTGGACAGCAAGTCAGTCAAGTTTGGCATTGCGAAGTTGGCAGAAACGGGAGAAAACGTGACACGGATTGGAAGTGGTATCACTGCGTAAAGCACTGTCTGCTTGCTCGAGTGTAAACACTGACCTTTTGGGGACTGCGCAGTCTGGCAGATCCACGCCTTGTCTGCACCATTGCGCACAGATCTCGTGCTCTGATTGAGCGATGCAATGACAGGAAAGAGGATTGAGGCTGCCTCAAGGCAGTGCGATGTCTGAGGCCCGCAGACTTTGTATTGTGTAGGGTAAAATAGCAGAAGCTGGTCTTCTTGCGTGTGTGGGCAGAGAGTGACGTTTTGTTTGCTGGGGTAAATTGTAAACTGTAAACAACATCTCAGAAGCTCAGGCCACCTCTAGTTGGGCTTAGCGCGTACGTCTAGCGAAGCTACATAGCAACTAGTAGGCGGTCCGAAACGCCGAACCACTTTAAGCCTGGCTTAAGTGAAATAACTTCATAAGTCTACTATTTTGTGATCGTTATTTAGTCGTTAAGCTTACATCAACCACTGCATCCATGAATATCCCTTGTTATCTTGACACAGATACAAGTAGGTGGTCACATGAGGTCGCAGTGTAGAATTGGGTGATGCTGTTCTTGTTTGCACCGTTTGCTCTTTGTTTTCGATCTATCAACACATGATGTTAATCAACCTCTTTGGAGAAAGAACTACCTCCAGATGTCCAAGCAAGGCGTCTACATGTCGATACACTGGCACCCTAAAGCCTGCGGCATCACTATCATCATGATCAACGTATCCATCACAGCTGGCCGCCGGCAGAGTCCCTCGTTCCGTGTGCACAAACATCCTAAGAATGGTTGATAACCTAATCGAGCCATCCGTGCGCTTTCAAGTTAGTCCTATCCCTTCGTTCCCAGCAACCCTACTAGTCTTCAAAAGAAAGGTAAAGTGAGATCCTTTATTGTTGGACGTTTCCGTTTAGCGCACTTTCAATGTAATCTTCCACTAGAGCGAGTATAAGAGCTGCTCCTCGCCCGTCAGTAAAGGTTTCGAGTGTCCATTCATCAATTACGACAAAGCATAGCCCCACGTCTCTCGGTCTGACATTTCCGGATCGACTCGGGATTCTCATGGCAGTTTCGATACCTGCAAAGTTTCCTGTTCTCCTTGTAGTTCTTCTTGCCTTCATACTGCTTCAGCACTCTTCCTACGCCTTAGCAGCTCGCAAATCGAGCTTAAAGTCAGAGCTTGAGCCGCAGATCTGCGAGTACTACGAGACCGTCAATAGAAACTATAGAAACATCCGGAAAGAGCGCTACGATCGGCCACGCTATGCCGTGGCAATGACGTTGGACAAGACCTGGAAGAATTATTGCCGCCATGCCATCCTACACAAAGCCTTTCAGACCGGCTGTCGCGACTGGCTGATCGACTACGGAGATGATAACACAAGCCACTATCCGCAAATACGTGGCTACACCTGCTATGACAGATTCTACTTCGAACCTAGGAACCAGATCGCAAATCTTCCGCTACCTGATGAACTTCCAGCCTGCATTTTTGAGACTTTACAGCGCCTTGAAGTATGTTTCCAGGTGACGGCGCTCACACAATGCGTATGTCTTCCCAAGGTTTCCCTTACTGAGAAAAGTGACTGGTTGACCCCTAGAAGAACCAGGTACCGCTCCAACGTAAGACGACACTTGTTGCTCAAACATGTTCTTTCATTATTCTGACCAATTGAAATAGAATTCAGGGTCGAGGATCCCCCGCCACTTCCGTCACCACAATAACGCAGACAACTATGGCTCAATATTATGGATGCTTTTCAAATTACAATTCACGGTGCTTTCAAGGCTCTCTCTGGGCTTCAGGGGACATGGGAATTGGCCCGAGGAGGCAGCAAGTCACACCATTCAACAGCAAGCAAGACGTCGTGAAGTGTCCAGATCCAGTACTCTATATTCGAAGGCGGATCCACGCAGGACGGCTATCACAGCGCGTGGAAGGTAAGGATCGATTTTTGGTTAGACTTGAGCGTAGAACAATTAGAGAGGACACATAGTGCTATTGCCATGCTCGTCGTGACGCAGCAGAGGCATGAACCAAGCATCGTTTAAGAAGACTGGAGGACATGGTTGAAAGATCCATAGAGTACAAGAAATCTAGTGCATATTGGCTTGTTTCACTCCTTCTATGAACCATTAACGCTACGGTGGCTGATGGTATCCACCTGGCTGCGCTAAATGAAAGAAGGATATTTCACCATAGCAGCTACAAGACACCAGTTGCTGTACGCTAAATCCACACTCTTACACTGCCATGCTGTGACCGCTGCCGTCACTACTCACTTGATCCTACCCACCCGTTTCTTCGCGATGTTGATCTTGTCCCCGAGCCTAGCATCACAAGTCAGTCCTATGCCCCAAGGATACTCGAACAGAACCACCAACCTAGTCATATCGTTATCCACGTGATCCAGCATCTCCCCTTGAAGCAACAGCTCCTCGTTGATCTGGATGCCCATCTCCTTCATCCGTCTCACCGAATCTGTCAGAACCGTCACATCCTGATCCTGCTCGTGCATAATCTGCCGCTGCAGCTGCAGCACACCCTCATTGTCCAACTCCCTCGTCCGCTCCGTCTCCTTCAGCGGCGCGCCCAGCACTCGTCTTCCAACACCCACACCTCCATTCCTACCCCCGGACCCCTGGAACAATCCCTCCTTGTCCTTCTCCGCAGCCGCAGAGCTCGCGCCCTGCGCAGACCCGACAGCCTTGACGACGAAACTGCTCAACACGCTCTCCAACCCCTCCCTCTCCTTCCTTGCCGCCCCAAGCATATCCCTCCGCCGTCTGATCTCTCCCTCGCCCAACCTCTCCCCCGCATCCCACCCGGACCTCCCCTCTCCCTCCGCACCCCTCCTCAACCCCTCGTCCAACGCAGCGATGAGCGTCCCCGCCCGGACAAGACTCTTCTTCGCGGCCGCGCCCGCCTCATGCTGCGCCGCCGGCGCCGTGCCGGGCTGCTCGCGACGGATGAGCGCCGTGCGCGCCGCGTGCAGCTGCGCCTTCAGCTCGCGGTGCACGTCGAGCCAGCCGGCCGGGTCGACGACCTGGGCGCCGAGGCCGGAGAGGCTGGTGCGGACGGGACTGGTCGAGGAGGCGGCGGCGGCGGTGGCGGGCAGGTCGAGGAAGGCACGCCAGGCGGGCGTGGTGCGCCAGCGGGCGTCGTCGGCACGCTCGATCGCTTGCAGGTACGCTTCCAGGCCCTGGCGGCGGGTCTCAGTCAGGGTGGGGTTGTTGACAGTGCGGGAGAACCAGGATTTTGAGGGTAGAGGAGCGGGGGGAGGGGTGTTTGTTTGCTTGATAAGGGTGTTGTGCAGGGCTTCGAAGTCGGAGTAGCGCTTGTTGTGGGTGATTGTTCGGAGAGGTTGGCGGATGGAGACGGTGTAGATGGTGTAGGGTTTGGAGCTGTCTGCCGTCTGGGCCGAGGGGATGGAGATGTCGAGGGGCATCATGCAGTGCGATGAGGGTTTGATGGCATCCACGGGTTGTGATGAATGGTTGTGATGAACGGGTTGTGCTGCGTATCGGCGCGTTGTTGAGGAAGGGAGTGTAAACAGAGTCACGCGAGAAACTTGGATGGCGGATGATGTCGTAGCCAACGCCAGCCCTGGGCAGTTCGTCTTCGGTTACGGCCGAGGGGGCCGTCGATCAACCTTCAAATCACTACTCACGAACACAGAGTGCTGATTCCAAAGAATCCAGGGTCAGATCACGCACGAGATTCTCAGGACAACAAGGAACTCTCATTACGGAGTACCTTGAGCGGTAATCATCATTCAATAATGCTCCATAGACAGCCTCACGGTCTCCCCCGGTTTGACTACGACTCTCCCAAGCAATCATGCGAAGCGCTTCGACAGTTGCTCTCGCACCATCCCTACACAAGCTTGATATATCGCTTTTCGTCAAGCACACGTCTAGAAAGTCTCTTCCTCGGCACCCTCCCACTCTGCCTCCGCCGGAATCTCGAATCCCTCCTGCATGAGCGTGGCAGGTTAGCAAAGTATAGTCTCCCACGCAGTGCACAACCGGCAAAGAACAGGATGGTTACCTCTGTCGAGTAAAGGATCGTCTGGATCTTCTTCAACAACCCCTCATCCTTGTCCAGCTCCGGGTCCTCCTCGATAGCCTGCTGAATCAACAGCTCGATATCACGCAGTTTGTTGAAATAAAAGTCCCTCTCCCGCTCCAAGCCCGTCACCGTCTCCTTCAGCGTGTTGTTCTCCTGCTGCAGCGCCGCCGACGCCACGCTGCCCTGCGGCGTGCGGGTCCGCGGCGCGGCCGTGTTGCTCGACGTGACTGCGCGTCTGGCGGCGCTGGACGCCGGCGCTCTTGCGGGTGGTGCGGCGGCGGGAGGTCCGCCTGATGCTTTCCGTCGCGCCAGAGCGTCGTAGTCGTCGCCCGGGTAGTACTGGTCCCAGTACCGCTTCGTCCACTGCAGGAACTCTAGGTTGTCTTGCATCTTGCACTTGATGAGCGCTTCCACCGGCACGATCCGGTCTATCTGGTGCTTCGTGAAGGTGTCTGAGTGGAGAGTGGCAGTCCGTCAGCGATGCAGCTTCATGAGATCAGGCAGCCGGCCGCCCCACGTACTCTGGAGAATCTTGAAGTTTTGTAGATATGCATATTCCGTGTTGACGTTGAACTTGACTCGCGCCATGGGGACGTCCACTGCCGGTTGTCATCCATCAGTACCATCGTCCGATTGTCAGCGAGCGTAGGGACCGTACGGAATATGCTGTCGAAAATCTGGCACAGCGCAGCTCTGAGAGAAGTTGTGTTAGTCCGCAGTCTCTGTAGCCGTCCATCACCAAAATCTGTTGCATCTCCAAGATCTGCCGTAAATGGGCCATGTAGGCATCGAGAGGCGCAGGTCATACCCAGTACCGCATTGCTCAACCTTTGTGATGTTCAGCTGGAGCAGGTTGTTCATCCATGCTAGGAGTTCTTGTCTATAGCAGCACAGTATTAGCTGCAAATTCCTAAGGTACTCCTTCTCCGAGTCCCAGACCACGTCGAAGTGTGCTATAAAGTCGTCACACATACCTTGACTCTCCCATGATTGCCCGGCGGATCTGCGTTCGGGTATGTTGGTAAAGAAGCAAATGCGCGTCACGTAAAAGCCGATGTCAGAAGAGAAGACCGGTGCAGACGCACTCGGCATACAAGTCGGAGGTGCGCGAGTTTGTTTGTTTGTCTGTAGGGAGACACGAGTTTCACGGTCAGGATGTGAAATCTCCGTTGTCCCTCCGTCTTGACCGCGTAGCCAATCAGAGACACCGTTCTTACTATCACTGCTTTATTGGTGGCCGTCAATCTATTCCAGCCATATAGGCGGAAAATCCAACAAGCAGTTAATCACAGCACGAGTCGCTGGCACGATGCTCGAGATAGTCACCAAATAGTGCTCATTATTCATATATAACACCAATATCGACGTAGAGTCCGCCGCTCAGAAATGCTCAAGTTTCCAATTCAAAACGCCATACTCGCTGCCTCACCGGCTAGCCAACGGTGGGAGACCCATTACCCGACCCCTTCTCCAACCCAGGAGAACGAGAGGCTGCCCTTTTCCGCTCCCCGAGCACTATAGCAGCCAAATACACCAACCCAACGGCTCCGGCGACGACGCCGTACACAATCTTACCGCCGGTGGTGTTGTTCGCCAGATTCAGACCAAAGCCTCCGTTGATCATCCCAGCGATGATGATGGCTCGGCCAAGCCATATGTGGATGTGCGACCAGAGTGTGCGGGTTCCGTGTTTCTTAAACGCAAGATGGTGGACATAGCCAAAGATGGGTTGAAAGAACAGAAGGACAAACAGGGTAGCTCCTATTATGGCATGATGATGACTCCACTGCAAATGCGACCGGGTCAGCAATCGCTTTCAGGGAAGAGCGATGAGTCCAAAACACTTACGAGTGCGAGCTCATTGGCAAGGTAAGCACCGAGTCCGAAAGCAGCAATGAAGGTCACGAATGCGAGCACCTGCACAGCGGCATGAAACCACACGAGACCGGGGAAGCTGAGGAGTCTGATGCTGATGGCTCCAGCTGGGAACAAGATCACAAAGGCAAGGCTGGCCAGAACACCATGAGCGATCAGGATTCGCCTCGTGCGCTCGAGTCCGGACGAGGAAGACAAGATTGGAGTCCCGCTCAGAGAGCCGTCCGAGCTTTGCACAGGTTCGAAGCCTTCTTCGCAACCATTGTCTTCGACCGAGGCCTGACGGGGTGCCAGCGGACCGTACTCGAAGGCGCTGTTGAACGACGCTTGTCCGTACGTTGAAGGGAAGCTTCCCGGCCCACCTCGTGTACCGTCGGCGCTTGTAGGGATTGTATTCGACGCACTTCGAGTACTACTCGCAGCAGTCGCTGATGCGCTGTTGGCAGTAGACTTTGGCGTACAGCGGACGGTCTGGGATCCTCCGCTGCTATCGCCGCTGGAAGTTCCACTTGACACCTCGGCGAAAGGATTCACAGAGTCCCCACCTCTGGCTTCGGTGAAGTCGAACTCGAAGGAGCCCCTGTCAGTATGCTGACTTATCGTTGCCTCCGTGTCGTCCGAGTCGATTGGATCGCCCGGTTGCGATGCGAAGATCCAGTTCCCAGAGGAGGCTGTAAAGTCCATTGACCCGCTGGACCAGGACTGACAGTTCGAGCCTAAAGTCGTTGGCTGATATTCTAACCGAACAGACCCGGCCAGCACTTACACTTCACATTGGCAGTCATGATCCCATCCGACACCCCTGACCCTTCCAAAAGCTCAATCTGCGCATCTGCATTGTATTGCGGTTCCTGATACCCACCCGCGAGACGAGGTGAGACGGTAACGCCAGTTCCGCTGGCCGAAGTGTACATGACGAAGATGTTGGCGCCGATCATGCTCTCTCCCTGGCCGAGAGCCACCCAGGACATGCTCGTCGGCGCCGACAGCTGGAAGAAGACATCGCCGTTGCCCGAGGAGACCGTGGCATCCGGTATGCTCAGGCTAAAGCAGACATTCGATCCCCCGCATCTCTGCGTGACAGCCGAGACCGAGGACCCTGAAGAATCGCATTAGTCGCTTGCCCGATGGATGTTTGACTTGCGACTCACCAAGCGCCAACAGAATCGCACCCGTTGAGAACCGCATGTTTAATCCAAAGTTGAGATCATCGACGGTAACCAAAGTGCCCGCTTCGGTTGATTCGACCCTTGGGCTGCGCAACAAAGACTCGTTCTTTGTCTAGTCGTGGGCTACTGGAATGCGAGCGGTCCAGCGTACCATACCCATTGTCGCAAAGCGAAGCGCTGGACGACCTTACTTATAGCTTCGGCTAGACAGGGGTTCTGACAGAGCAGGGTGTGGGTTCCGTTTCATCCGCGAACGGCAACGTTGAACGACGACGAGTCTCCAAAGGTGGTGTGCCAAGCATCGATCACAAGTACCGCAGCCCGGCGGGGACCCGCATCTCTCCCGCGATCGCTGGTACCTGTACCACCACATAAACACCAGCGGAAGGATGCCGCCCGTCGAGTGCATGTTGTAGTAAGCATCCAAAGACTTCTGCGAGATTGGCCGCGCGTCAGGGGCTGTGCTATTGAACAACGTACAGTGCGTCTATTCCAAGCATCAGATATCATTGCTCGACTCAGCACACATAACCGTATATTTGTATAGCCGCGCTGCCTCGTCCGGCTCCGAATATATTCTCGGGAGCCGCCGGGGCCCATAAGATCCGGCACTAACGAGCCACCGCGTACGCTCGAGCTTGTCCAAGACTGCGGCTCCACCTGGCGCGGCAGCTCAAAGCCGTCTCGTGTCATGCTTCAGATCGCCATGCTCATGATCTAGCACGCTCTGGCGAGGCGACGGTATAAGATGAGCTTCGCTTCTCGCGCGACAGCTGCCGCGTCCTCGTTCCATTCACCAACCAATCGTCAAAGAACCCAT
>QQTW01003499.1_pt1 | contig 11593 bp, 11 predicted proteins | sample 1904831 | NCBI WGS metagenome assembly QQTW01 (sample SAMN09435610, study PRJNA476489) | Subsurface metagenome, whole genome shotgun sequencing project.
CTCGCCTTCAGCGAGAATGGCAACGCGATCGCAAATCTGTTCCACCTCTGATAAGATGTGGCTATTGAAAAAGATTGTCTTGCCTTGGGCTTGAAGCGAGAGAATAATCTCCCGCATCTGATGGCGTCCTACCGGATCAAGTCCAGACATCGGCTCATCTAAAAATACCAATTCTGGCTCGTTGATTAACGCTTGAGCCATGCCGACACGTTGGAGCATCCCTTTAGAATAATGACGCAGTTGCTTTTTGCGTGCAGTTGTTTGCGAAAGCCCAACCAATTCTAGCAACTGAGGAATGCGTTGGCGCTGCACAGCCGTTGGGATTTGGAATAGCCCAGCCGCCATCTGCAAAAACTCCCAACCAGTTAAGTAGTCATAGAAGTAGGGGTTTTCTGGCAGGTAGCCAATACGCTGCTTGACGGCGCGATCGCCCAAGGGCTGTCCCAATAACAACCCTCGCCCAGAGGAGGGACGCACAATTCCTAGCAAAAGCTTCAAGAGCGTGGTTTTACCAGCTCCGTTTTGTCCTAAAAGGCCAAACGTTTCGCCTTGATAGACACTGAGCGAACAGTTCTTGAGCGATGCAATTCTCTGATTGAGCCAGAAGCCGGCGCGATAGACTTTCCTCAATTCAAAAGTCTGCACCACCGGTGGTCGGTCAAATGTATTCGGTTCAGAGGAAGGTGAATATACAATAGACTTCATCTCGGTTCAGCTTATAGTGTCACAATGAAAAAGTACCATTTAAATTATTCCCAAATCGAATAGCTTAGCACTCACGTTCAGCAGATTAACACCCAGTGCAAAGTCAAGTAAAAGTGCAAGATATTAGATAGACATAATACGAAAATTGCGAGCAAACCAATGAACCGCTCAAAACTTGTTGCTGTTATTACAGGCGCGATTTCCATAATTCTAGCGATCGCTTATCTAGTCGTTGTCCAGCTGCTGGACTTCCGAGGGGAAATGTTACCAGCTCCCCAAAGCCAGCTACCTCAACTACCTGTGGCAGTTACCCATTCATACTTTCTCCCTGCTCAAGAATTGCTCTCTGCTGATGCACTTAGCCTCTACAAGAGTTAATCCGTGGGTTTCTAAGACTGAACAGCGCTTAGCCAACTTAGACAGAACTGGGGTTTTTCCCTGTTGTAAGCGTTTTATCGCTTCGGTGGTAGCGGGTTGGTACTGTTGTAGCCATAATTTTTTTTCTAGGTAATCAGGGGTAAACACATTATGATCTAGCAAGAAGTAATCCACTCCGTACTTTTGGATAAACTGCTGTAACTCCTGTAGATCGGAGCTATACTGGGCATTAATTAAATCAACCACTCGCTGTCGAATCTGAGTGTGGTATTTTACGTGATAAGGCAGGGCATATTCCCGCGCTACCAGGACGGAGCGTTTAGCAAAGATCGGCAGATTGTCTGCCTGCTTAGATACTGATGCAGTCAGGGTATCTCTGGGCTGTTGTTGCAAAAACTCATACAGTTGAGGTGCTTTACCAACAACCAAGTCATAGGCACTAGAGACGACTGATGGAACCGCTGGGACAATCAGCGATGCTAGTAAAAGCAGTCCAACAAATCCCACTAGCAGACGTTGTGGAACTGTGAGCTGAGTTTTTGTCTTTTGCTGCTGTATCAACCAACGAATTCCAACATCTAACAACACTATTAGTGTAATTGCCGATGCCGGAGCCATCACCACTATCAAACTGTGTTCAGTATATCGAGCTGGATAATAAAGTTTTAAGAGTACGAGGTGAGCCAGAAAGAATAGTCCCAGTGACGCTAATAAAATCTGCGTCAAAAGTACAACTTTGTTAGAGATATACTTAGTGAGCGGTAGTCGATAGATTAGTAAAATTGGTAATAAAACGCTGATCCAGATGATTGGGGGATATGCAGGAAAATGAATGCCACTATCACCAGTAAGCCAAAACTTTAAAGGATTTTCTGTAAACAAACCTATTCTTCCCTCTGGTCCAAACTCTGGCATCGCTTTTGCCTGAGCCAATGTAACAATTGGACCAAATTTAGATAGTTCTGGCGTATAAGATAACAGTACAGTTAAAGCTAAACTAGAGCCAGCTAGCCAAAAAACATAGTCATTTTTTTCTGGGGAAAGCCTTAAAAAACTCCTATCAAAACGTAATAATCTTACTGATAGCACTACTATTTCTACTAATGCTGATGATGGGTAGAATAGCCCTTGCAAAGCAATTGCAAATAATAAAGGTATTAGTTTCTGCTTGAGCAGATAGTAGATAAAAGCAAAACAGAAAGGATATAAAAATGCTCTTGGTGCCGCCGAAACTATGTCGTGCCTAAGCCATAATGCTTGATTAAGAATCAGCGTAGCTATAAATGCTCCCACAGGTATTGAAAATAATTCTAAACATACAAAAAAACAGTATACAGATGTTGTCAAACCTATGACCAAGGGTAAAATTTTCATCAAAAAGGACGAATCAATACCAACCTTAGCCATCCCTCGAAAAAGGGTAGCGTACCCCATAGGTGTGACAGCCTGATAATAATCAGCAATCAAATCATTTGGAAATAGCTGGGGATCAACAAAACGATACATCCAAAAAACATAATGTCGGGCATCATCCTGCACAACGTAATCATTGCCGAACAGGTATTTTAATGATAAAATGCCAAAATAACTAGCAACTACCAAACTCAAAACAAACCAGATTAATACATAAGGGTTATTTGCTAACTTTTTAGATGTTGGAATCAAAAGTTTCTGTAGGTGTAGCAAGGGCTGACTAAGTGACATACCAAATCATCAAACGAGTTTGTGTGAATGATCATAATATCTCCTAACTGGAAGTATTTTTAATTTTATTGACAAATTAAAGCAGTAAATTAGGGAGAGAAAAGCGTTCATGGATACATGGTTCAATATCAATTGGCGAGAACTCTTTGTTCCCAGTACTCCTATCGCCGAACTCATCCTACGCGGGTCGTTGGTATACCTGATACTTTTCTCGGTTCTCCGCTTGCTCCCCAGCCGACAACTAGGAATGCTGGGAATTGCCGACCTACTGGTAGTCGTGCTATTTGCCGAAGCGGCCCAGAACGCGATGGCAAGTAATTATACATCGATCACTGAGGGAACCATTCTGGTAGGAACTGTTATTTTTTGGAGCTACTTTCTCAATTGGGTGGGCTACAAATTTCAACCGTTTCAGACCTTTCTTAACCCTCCTCCTTTGCTGCTTGTAAAAAATGGTCGTGTGATCGAGCGCCATATGGAACGAGAGTTAATCACAGAGGATGAGTTAATGAGCCAGTTGCGTCAGCAGGGCGTGGAATTTCTGACTGAGGTGAAGAGGGCATACATAGAATCTGATGGTCGCATCAGCATCATCACCTATGACTCAAAAACCCGTCCTGCGTCTGAGGAAAAGCAAGGTGACGTGAGCGCTGCCCCAGGAGATTCCTGATAACATTTATAGGCAGGGGGCTCTAGTTTGGGTTTGGGGAACTAGACGAGTGTGATTAAGGTCGAGACTGAAAGCGTTTCAAGGAAATATGCTCAGCAGACTGATGAGGAGCAGGGTTTGGATAACTAGAGCGCTGTTGATTTTTCTACAGTTGGTTTTGCTGATTGGGGCAGTAGGGGTGCTGCAAAATAGGACAATAAGATCGCCGGATTTATCGGCTACAGGCTGGAGTCAAATTAAAAATGCCCAACTCCAACCAGGGAAAAACCAGGAAGATCAATCTCAAGGTAGATTCAGAATAGACAGTCCTACTGTAGCTGGCTCAAGCTATAGTCCCAAATACGAGACTGCCTGGGTACATCCGACCAACTATGGAAAGCGGTATGGCAAAGATATTAACGGTGTATCTTTATACAATCGCCCGATTGTAGTTTTGCATGAAACCGTTAGTTCTGGAACAAGTGCCGTAAATTTTTTTCAAACACCCCATTCTGATGAAACTGACCAAGCGAGTTACCACACCTTAATCAAGCTAGACGGCACAATTGTTTATCTAGTCCCACCAGAGTTGCGGGCCTTTGGTGCGGGCAACTCGGTGTTTAACGGCCCCAACGGCGCTGAGACTGTGAAAACTGACCCTAAGTTTCCCCCTTCTGTCAATAACTTTGCTTATCACGCTGCTTTGGAAACGCCGTCTGACGGTTGGAATAACGCTAGAATCCATAGTGGCTACACGGAGGCTCAATATCGTTCACTGGCTTGGTTAATCACTCAAAGTAGCATCCCAGATGCTCGGATCACTACTCACCGGGCAGTAGATCGCTCAGGCTCAAGAATCGATCCAAGGAGCTTTGATTTCAAAAGATTTCTTAACCTGCTTGATTCTTATCGCGCCAGTGTAAGGAGTAGTTAAATATTTGGTAATATCAACCGCTACGAATTTAGCTTAAACTTCTAACACTTTAATCACAATATTATTCTGTGGAAGTGGAAGAAAGGGTGAAAATAATTTCCACATAGAGCATCTAGGCGTTAAAAATAAGAGGACATCACAAACAACCAAGCTGGCAACCGGTTTGCTCAGTACTAGCGCTGCTTCCTTCTACACTCTTGAAAACCTGTGTTTGAGTATCTTCCGCCGCTTAACAAGCACAACCTTCCTTACCCAGACACCATTCACCCGATCGTGGTGCATTTTGTCATTGCAATGGTATTGTTTGCTGTTTTTTGCGACATTGTCGCGTACATTACTAAAAATTCGCGGCTGTATGAGGTGAGCTGGTGGAATCTAACTTTCGCTACAATCTCAATCTTCATTGCCGTCATCTTTGGACAAATTGAAGCCGGTCTTTCTGAACCCTATAATGCCTCTGTGGCTACGCTCAATCTGCACACCTTATTGGGCTGGTCGTTGTCAGGTATTTTAGCTGGCGTGACCGGTTGGCGTTATGTAATTCGATCGCAAAACAAACCGCAGCTACCGATTCCTTATCTAGCTGCAAGTGTGTTGCTCGTCGTGTTGGTGCTTGCTCAAACCTACCTTGGCGATTTATTGGTTTGGGTCTACGGATTGCACAGCGTCCCCGTTGTGGAAGCAGCTCGAGGAGGAAGTCTGTGATGGATGCAGAAGTGATTAACCAATTGAGGGATCAAATTGGTCCAAACGGCTTACCTTATGTCGTTCCCATTCATCCCAACTTGGTGCATTTGACACTAGGATTGTTTATCGCGGCGATCGCATTCGACATTGTAGGCGTTCTCTTTCCCGTCGAAAAGGCAGTCTTCAAATATCTCGCTATTCCAGTTACCCGTTCCGGTCTGTTTGATGTGGGTTGGTACAACGTTTTGGGCGCAGCGATCATCACGTTTTTTACCGTCGCCAGCGGATTTTACGAAATATTGCTGGCAGAGCCGCTGACTAACGTGAAAAGTGACTGGGGATTGCAGGCGATGGAAACGATGCTTTGGCACGGTGTAAGTGGCGTTGCCCTGCTGTTTCTAATTGTAGGCATGACAGTTTGGCGAGGCTTTCAACGCTACCGTTGGCGCAAGGATATGGCGAGGCAGGTGCAATGGAGCTATGTGATGGCAGGTCTGGCGATCTTCTTCGTCATGTTTCTTCAAGGTACGTTGGGCGCTCATCTGGGCGGTGAGTTCGGTGTTCACATCACAGCAGATCAGCTACTGCGTTTAGGCGAGAATCCCAATAAGCGTCTGTAAGTCGCTCTTGTCATGTCTCTCTACCCTTTTTGGCTTCTTTGATCATGAAACTCCGCGCGATTTTGACGCTTGCTGTTCTAGCGGTTCTCCTGGGCTTCTTCAGCTTGTGGATGGCAAAGCAATCCTACTCTTGGTTTCCGCCCGAAGCTACTTCCGAGGCGAAATTGCTTGACGATTTGTTTAGCATCTTTGTCGGGCTGGGCACGTTCATCTTTTTTGGCGTGACAATTCCCATAATTTACTCCCTACTGTTTCATCGAGCCGGGAAGTACGATGCCAGCGATGGACCACCGATCGAAGGCAACAGGACGCTGGAAGTGGTTTGGACGATAGTACCAATTTTATTAGTGTTGGGGCTGTCTACCGCTAGCTACCGGACCTATCAAAAGATGGCGATTCGAGGTCCAATGGAGCTAGTACATTTACATATGCCCCAGATGATGGAGTCAGCCTACGCAGAACCCTTCGATAGCAAGCCACAGAAGGAAATCAAGAACGCCCTAGAGAACAAACCCATTGAGCAAATTGATGTGACTGCTAAGCAGTGGGCGTGGGTGTTTCACTACCCCGATCGCGATATCACCAGCACTGAACTGCACCTACCTGTTGATCGTCGTATTCATCTAGCACTTCGCTCTGAAGATGTTCTGCACGGCTTTTACGTCCCGGCATTTCGGCTGAAACAGGATATTGTTCCCAATCGCACGATTGACTTTGAGTTTACCCCCACTCGCACGGGCAAATATCGTCTGCGCGACTCGATGTTTAGCGGCACTTACTTCGCGGCAAACCAGGCAGATGTTGTAGTTCAGTCTGTTGACGAATACCAGCAGTGGCTGGCAGATGCTGCTGCCCAAACTCCTACACCTGCCTACAATCAGGCGGTAGCTGAATACACTCGGGCAAGTGAACAAACTGTAGTGCGCGGATGGAAATCTATTCCACCTGCTCCCGCTCCGGTTGTGAACTATGCTCCCAAACAGAAACCGAACAGCCCTCCTGCCTGATATTTGAAAAGTATTTTGTATGACTAATGCCCCTGTTGAGACAATTGGTGTCACCCGTGCTCAGCCCTATCCAGGCGCACCTGATAACTGGAAACGGTTTTTCACCTTCAGCACTGACCATAAGGTGATTGGCATCCAGTACATCGTCACATCATTTTTCTTTTTCCTAGTCGGTGGAATTTTTTCAATGATCATGCGGGGCGAACTGATCACCCCCGATGCCGATCTGGTTGATCGCACCATCTACAATGCGCTGTTCACGATGCATGGCTCGATCATGCTATTTTTGTGGACGTTTCCAGTTCTAGTGGGATTATCAAACTATTTAGTGCCGCTGATGATTGGGGCGCGGGATATGGCATTTCCCCGCCTGAATGCGGTTTCCTTCTGGATGATTCCAGTTGTAGGCGTGCTGATGATTGCCAGTTTCCTGGTGCCGGGTGGTCCTTCGCAGTCGGGCTGGTGGGCGTATCCGCCAGTCAGTTTACAAAACCCCACGGGCAACTTGATCAATGGTCAGTTTCTGTGGATTCTGGCAGTGGCAATTTCGGGTGTATCGTCGATCATGGGTGGAGTGAATTTTGTTACCACCATTTTTAGAATGCGGGCACCGGGCATGACCTGGTTTAGAATGCCTGCATTTGTCTGGTCGGTGTTAGCTGCTCAGCTAATTCAGCTTTACGGGCTGCCTGCTCTGACGGCTGGAGCTACAATGCTGCTGCTGGATTTATCAGTCGGCACCAGCTTCTTTGCGCCCGAACGCGGTGGCAATCCAGTTCTATATCAGCATTTTTTCTGGTTCTACTCCCACCCGGCGGTCTACGTGATGGTGCTACCCGTGTTCGGCATCTTTTCAGAGGTGCTACCCGTTTATGCCCGCAAGCCGCTGTTTGGCTACCGAGTAATTGCTGTTTCGTCCGTTCTGATTACTGTGATCAGTGCTTCCGTGTGGGTTCACCATATGTTTGCCAGCGCTACACCCGGCTGGATGCGGATGCTGTTTATGGTGACAACCATGCTGGTGGGGGTGCCTACGGGTATCAAGGTGTTTGGCTGGGTAGCAACGGTGTGGGGTGGCAAACTCCGGCTCACCACACCTATGCTGTTTGCTTTGGGCGGGATCGTCAATTTCGTGTTCGCAGGCATTACCGGAATTATGCTGGGATCGGTGCCAATCGACATTCACGTCAACAACACCTATTTCGTAGTTGGTCATTTCCACTACGTGATATATGGAACAATCGTGCTAGGCATTTATGCTGGAATATACCACTGGTTCCCCAAAATTACCGGACGGCTATATTACGAAGGGTTGGGCAAACTTCATTTTGTTTTAACTTTCCTGGGGACAGCACTTTGCTTTGTGCCCATGCACGCTGCGGGACTGCTGGGTATGCCGCGACGTGTCTCATCCTACGATCCAGAGTTTGCCTTCTGGAATGTGCTGGCGAGCTTGGGCGGTTTTTTGTTGGGAATGTCTACGCTTCCGTTCATTCTCAACATTGTAAGTTCCTGGATTCAGGGTGAGAAAGCAGGCAACAATCCCAGCCGTGCGATCGGTTTGGAGTGGCTGACGACATCGCCTCCCCCAGTGGAAAACTTTGAAGAAATTCCAACTGTCATCTCTCCCCCCTATGGCTACGGCAGAAATGAGCCTTTGGTTGCCACGAATCCGAATCCACTGGTTAAATCTCCTTAAGTCCCTACCTTGAGAATTACTATGACAGCAGAAAGAGCGATCGCACAAGACATAGAAGCTGACGTTAGGCAGGAGCAAGAGCATGATGAAGCAGGCAATAGTAAGTTTGGCTTGATCGTGTTTCTGCTGTCAGAGACCGTTATTTTTCTCAGCTTCTTTGCTGGCTATATTGTCTATAAAACGACTGTCGCTGATTGGTATCTGCCCGGAGTGACAGGTCTAGAAACTAAAGCTCCTGCGATTAGTACGCTCGTGCTGGTTTCCAGTAGTTTTGTCATCTACGTTGCTGAGCGGTATTTGCACGACAAGAAGCTCTGGGGATTTCGTCTGTTTTTACTTGTCACGATGGGAATGGGTGGTTACTTCCTGTATGGGCAGTTGATCGAGTGGCAGAGTTTGTCGTTTGGGATTACATCCGGATTATTCGGCGGTACGTTTTATCTACTGACAGGATTTCATGGACTGCACGTTTTGACAGGCATTCTGCTGCAAGTGCTGATGCTGACTCGCTCTTTCATTCCTGGTAACTACGACAATGGCTTCTTTGGCGTTGAGGCTACCTCATTGTTCTGGCACTTTGTCGATGTGATCTGGATTATTCTGTTTGTTCTCATTTATGTTTGGCAGTGAACAGAGCCTTTTTAAATTTGCCATCAGAATGCGGAGAGAATTCCCATGATTATTGATGATCAGCACTATGACGTGATTATTATCGGCACAGGTGCGGGCGGCGGCACATTGGCGCGTAAGCTGGCACCAACAGGCAAAAAGATTTTAGTGTTGGAGCGAGGAGAATTTCAAGCCAAAGAAAGTTCAGAGTTAGTTGATGTAGAAGTATTCAAAAAAGAGCAGTATCACGCGCCTGAACAGTGGTATGACAACACAGGTGAGCCGTTTTCCCCGCAGACCAATTACGCTGTTGGCGGTAATACCAAGGTTTACAGCGGGGTGCTGATGCGAATGCGGGAGCGGGATTTTGAAGAAGTTCAGCATCAAGACGGACTCTCTCCCGCATGGGGTTTGAAATATCAGGATTTTGAGCCTTATTACACCGAAGCCGAAAAACTCTATCAGGTTCACGGTAAATCTGGAGATGACCCAACTGATCCGCCGCGCAGCGAACCGTATCCGTTCGCGGAAGTTGCTCATGAATCTCATATTCAAAAGATTAGTGAGGCTCTCTCAAAGCAAGGGCTGCACCCGACCTATTTGCCTTTGGGTTTGGGCAACCAGGGCAGAACGGATTCAGAAGACACGGGAGCGACCCCAGCCCTCAATTACGCCAACGTCACCCTTAAAACGTCTGCTCAGGTGCTTTGCCTCTACACCAATCCATCCGGCTCCGAAGTGAAGGGGGTTCAGGTAAAAGTGGGGCAGCAAGCCTACCTATTTTTGGGCAATATTGTGGTGGTTGCCTGTGGTGCCGTGAATTCGGCGGCTTTGCTGCTGCGCTCTGTCAACGAAAAGCACCCCAACGGCATTGCCAACAGATCCGATCTGGTGGGACGCAACTTGATGAAGCAGCAGCTGTCGGTCGTAGTGCAATTATCTTCTGCAGCCAACTCCGGCTTGTTTCAGAGAACCGTAGGACTCAACGATTTTTATTGGGGAGATGGCGACTTTCCCTACCCAATGGGTCACGTCCAAAACGCTGGCGGAATTTTGCAGGATGTGCTTTTTGCCGAAGCGCCACCTGTCCTATCCATATTCACAAGAATTATGCCAGGATTTGGGCTGCGACAGCTGGCGACGCGATCGCTCGGTTGGTGGCTCCAAACCGAGGATTTGCCCAATCCCAACAATCGAGTTTGGCTGTCGGGTGATAAGCTTCGTTTTGACTACGAACCGAGCAACATTGAGGCACACGATCGCCTGGTTTACCGTTGGGTCGATGTGTTAAAGGCTGTGGAGGCAGAACAGCCCACCGTGTTTAATCGCGGTGCCCACCCCCGCAGCGATATGCCGATTCAGGTGGTTGCCCATCAGTGCGGCACTTGCCGATTTGGGGAAGACCCAACGACTTCAGTGCTTGATCTTAACTGTCGCGCTCATGATGTCGATAATTTGTATGTGGTTGACAGTAGTTTCTTTCCGTCTAGTGCGAGTGTGAGTCCTGCGCTGACAGTGATTGCTAATGCACTGCGTGTTGGCGATCACTTGATTCAGCGGCTAAATGCCTAGACGGTCTCGGCAAGAAATCTAGTTACGCATCGAATTGAGGGCAGGAAGCCCCTCCTGCTCTGTTGGGATTGTAGTAGAGAAGTAGTATAAAGCTAGAGGTGATTGAAGGACTAAGTTCAGGACATGCAGGACGACTACGGATTTTCAGCCAAGCGCGTTTATCCAAGCGAAAAAGGCTTACACATCGAATTCAGTACAGAAGAAGAAGCCAGAGCTTTTTGCCGTGATGGAAGAAGTAGAGGGATCACAAACTATGAGCTTGATAGCAATGTAGTCAGTGACATCCACCCGACGCTAACCCTTACGGGTATAGCGCGGGCTTCCAAAGATTGCTCTTCAGATCTTCCTGCTTCATCCGGACGCCCAGGCCGTTCCCGTCAGCAGGCAATTTATCCACTGCGAGTCCCACAGCAGAGATACCTCTGGAAACTATCACTTGTGCTGCTGCTACATCTCTATCTGTTGTATATCGACACTCAGGACAATCATGAATTCTCACCCCCAAATCTTTAGGGACATGAGCGTCACATCGTGGGCAAGTCTGGCTCGTACCATTGGGATCTACTTTGGCAAAGTAAACTCCTCGTTTCCAGCACACCCAGGACAAAATACTAAGGAATTGTCCAAAGCCAGCGTCCAGGGTGTGCTTACACAGCATCCCCCTAGACATCGCCTTGAGATTCAAATCCTCGGCAAATATCATTCCCGCATCGTCACACAGATGATTAGCAGTTTTGAAGTGATAGTCTTTCCTGGTATTACTAATTCGTTGATGCAGTTTGCCAATCTTGCGTTGAAGCTTCAGCCAATTGTGAGACCCTTTCTTCTTATGTTTCAACCTACGTTGCAGCAATTCCAGCTCGCGTTGCAAGTCCACAAAGAATCGAGGTCTAGCTATCAACTTCCCCTCAGATGTGGCAGCAAAGGTATTCAGTCCAAGATCAATCCCAATCGCATGACCGTGAGAATTCATGATTGTCCTGAGTGTCGATATACAACAGATAGAGATGTAGCAGCAGCACAAGTGAT
>QQTW01003500.1_pt1 | contig 11588 bp, 14 predicted proteins | sample 1904831 | NCBI WGS metagenome assembly QQTW01 (sample SAMN09435610, study PRJNA476489) | Subsurface metagenome, whole genome shotgun sequencing project.
TCAATTCCACCTATATTTGCAAAAGTGAGATGCTCCCGAGACATGCGGGGGGCACAAGTAACGTCGGTAACGGTAGCGATGTTGCTTGAACAGCTAGGGCAGATTCAACCCAATGCTGTGGTGATTGATTTTGAAATGCCTACTGAAGACTTGAACGTGGTGTTTCGGCAAGTTCAACAATTAGAGTCAGAACGAGAGAGTACCATTTCTGTAATTGCCCTAACTGATTTAGAGAAACGCAGCCGAGCGTTTGCTCAAGGGTTTCGAGTGGTTCTGACAAAGCCCGTTGAACCCTCAGAACTAGCAGCGGCGATCGCTAGTTTCACAGGACGATTAGGATAAGGCGTTAACAGTTCCCAGACTGAATCAACAGACTGTAACTACTACCTGTTGATTTGGATAGGTATTTGATGACAGTTCGGGCTAGACTGAGTCATTGCGAGCTGAGGAAGTTAACTCGTCAATAGACCAGAGTGAGAAAGAATGCGGTGAGACCAGGATTGAGCTTGGTGAGCTATGCAAGAGCGTTGGTCAGGATTAGACCATAGTGTTGACCAATGGTAGTGCCAGTAGCTGAGTTGGCGTTGAAGTTCGACTAAATCGGTGGCGATCGCTAAACTAGTAGCTGGTGCAGACCACTCGATCAAAAATTGACATTCACGAACGAGTTGAAGGGCAACTTGTTCGTTAGAGCCATTGCAGAGCAAAGATTCAGCTCTAGATAGGTTTGAGGCAATACCTCCTAGTTGAATCGAGATATCGTCTTGAAGGTAGCGAATTTTTAGTTTGTTCCAGTCTACTGCCATCATGCACCTGCTAAGAGTCTTTGAACAATCCGGCTAACCATAAACAAGCACCCATACCTTAACCTTGCAACTGTGTAGTTCATTGCAACTTGCCAAGATATACCAAGCGGTGTTTAACCGCCACTCCAATAGCGCAAGTACAAGTAAGGATCACACGTATCAATGACTAGTTATATTGTAACTTTTCAAAAATAGGTGAAGTACGGTTTTGTGATAAAGCTTACCTCTATCGAGTAGCTAGTAATCCATACGGTTTCTTCATATATTTCAGTGAGATTTCGGTAGTTTTATTGCAGAAACTTGAAATATAAAAGATGAAGCAATCTCCAAAACTTGAATTCTATGGTCTCAGCTAGCGCAGGCGACGATAACAGTAATTTCATACAAACAACTCTTGAGTGGATAGCTGACGCTGGAATTAACGGATTGGGAGTTCTGCCATCTGCGGAGCAAGTTGCAGCAGACCATTTGAGTAAAGCAGCTAGTGTTGAAGATGCCATTGATTCGGTCATCGCCTGGAACACTACATATGCTGCTGGTACGGGCTTTGTGACTGGACTAGGCGGTATTGCAGCAATGCCCATTACCATGCCAGCAGGTTTAGCTGCATCCTATGCACTTGGAGCAAATACGGCTGCCGCAGTTGCTCACCTTCGAGGACGTGATATTCACTCTGAACAAGTAAGAACGATGGTTCTATTGTGTTTAATCGGTGAAGCAGGCGAGGAAATTCTCAAAGCCGCAGGTATCACTATTGGTAGCAAGGTATTTCAAAATGTGATCAAGCAAATACCTGGCAAGGTTTTGATTGAAATCAATAAGAAAATTGGTTTCCGCCTAATCACGAAGGCTGGTGAGAAAGGCGTAATCAATCTTATGAAGTTCCTGCCTGTAGTGGGAGGTCTTGTGGGAATGGCATGTGATGGCACATTTGTGAATATCTGCGGGAAAACTGCAAAAACAGTATTTTCCCAAGAGCCATACACCAAATAAATCTTTTCAGTCCACTTGGAATAATTGTCACCCTTTCCTTGGCGCACTAACGCGAAGATCGCGCTAACGGTTAAAAATCTAGGGCTGGCTCATTCCAAGCGTCAAAAGCTTCGGCTACTTCCTTGAGCGAGTAGTCACAGCTTGATATCAGGTACTTAGCGGCTTCCAGTGTTGTAGCAAAGCTTCTGTAGACGCCAGAGCGCAACCTATAAGCTTGAATGCTACCGTTCATTCCCTCAATCAAACGCCCAACACACTTGGTTATTAGGGTGGGGACGCCTTTAACGCTTGAGACGACGCGGATGAACAGATTGAACTCCAGGGAAATATGGTCTTCCGTGCGTTGTAGGGAAAAGCCTTTGGGCAAGTCTTGCTCATTGATACCCGCGTATTTGGGAGCGATTACCTGCGCCTGCGCTTCTAGATGCTGCCTCAGCTCATGCTGGACGATAACTTGTTCTAAGCCACCTTCTAGCTCAGCGACCATCTTTACGTGCTTGCAGGGCGGCTTAGGAAACTGCGAGTATTTGAAGGCTTCGCAGGTGCAGCAGGGTGGTGTGAGCGATACGGTATATTGCTTGCCAGTCTCCAGGTTGGTGACGGTTGCTGCGCCACCGCTGAAGTTGAAGTGATAGCCGGAGAACTTGGCGCGAGCGATGAAGTGGCTGCAAACCCGACCGGCTTTGTTAACGTAGCTCACCCACGGGCAGCGGTTTCTGGCAGCTATCCCAAATTTGCGGATGGTTTGGGCGACGCCTTCTAGTACGCAGGAGATCTCATTGGCTGTGAGCTGTGGCATGATAAGAACTGAACTCCTTTAAGAGGGGGTGGGGCGGTTCAGCGTTTAGTTTGGTAGACCGGGTGCTGACCGCCTTTGTAATCACTACAGTAACTCCACTAGAGTTAGTGTGTCAAGTGACGTTAGTATAGCTATAGTAGAGTTAGAGTAAATAGGCGATACTTGAAATACTGGAGTTACTAGATATGACATTGGCTACCGATAAAATGAAAGTTAGCAGTTACATGGATGATGAGCTTGTTCGTCAGATTCGTGTTTTAGCTGCAATGGAGGGAAAAAGCCTTAGTGGTTATTTAGAGTCTCTTGCTAAAAAAGAAGTTGAGCAAGCCAAGAAAAAGGGAGTGCGTTTTGACTTGATATGGAGTGGTAAATGAGCCTGATTGCCCCCTCCGCTGTCAATCCACTAACCTTACCGTCAGTGGCTTTAGAGAAGCGATCAGAGTTGCCCGTTACAGCCGGTATTTATTTTGTGTTGTCAGATACAGATGAAATACTTTATATTAGTCGCTCTAAAAATCTTGCCCAGCGTTGGCTTGCTCATCATCGGCATAAGCAGCTAGAGCAGATGGGTAACGTTCGACTAGCATGGCTTGAAGTTAGTGACGCTGCTTTGCTGCCAGCAGTAGAAAAAGTTCTCATTCAATATTTTAAGCCCCAGTTAAATCAGCAGCTAGTCCGAATTCGTAAGCTTCCAATTAATAAAGGAGGAAGTACGGGAAGACCTGGAGGAAATCCGGATTTCGGAACTAAGTACAAAGCTAACAAGTATGGAGATAAGGCACTATCAGAAATGATAGTCACGCGAGTAGATTTAGATACTAAAACTCAATTGAAAGAAATTGTCGAGCAAAAAAACTGCACAATACCGGAGTTAGTACGTGCAGCGATTGAGCAGTATTTGAGTGACTCTCGTTCTGGAAGCGCGGGGCATTTTAACAGGTAAGGTCTTGTGAGATTTCTTTTTCCCAGCGATTACTTCAATCCCAAAAAGATAGATGCAGCATATTCGGAGCAAGTTAATTGTCTGCGCAATATAGGGTTTGAGACATCAACCATCTCTTTAGAAGCTTTGGATTCGGGGTCGTCACAAATTTTTCCCATGCCAGATTCAGGAGCAAAATTGATTTACCGAGGTTGGATGATTACTCCTGATGACTATTCGCTATTAGTTAATACTGTAAGAAATGCTGGTGCAGACGTTTTAATTTCTCATGATGAATATCTAGCGACGCACTACTTACCTAATTGGTATCTATTAATTCGTGATTTAACGCCAGAAAATCGCTTTTTTTCTGTTGATGATGATCTAGAGAGCGCGTTGAGTGGACTGGGTTGGAGCAGGTTTTTCATCAAAGATTACGTTAAGTCTCTCAAAACATCGGTTGGGTCAATAATTAATGAACCTTCAGCAATTAGAACAGTCGTGGCTGAAATGCAAAAGTTTAGGGGCAGTATTGAGGGCGGTCTTTGCGTTCGGCAAGTTGAAGATTTTATTTCCGAAACGGAGAAACGTTACTTTGTCGTAGATGGCAAATCATTTGCTGCATTGCCAGATGAAGAAATTCCAGAGATCGTTGAGGAGTGCGCTAAACGGATTGATAGTAAGTTCTTTCCCTCGATGTGGTAGAGCGCAGAGATGGTTGTAAACGGGTTGTAGAAATTGGTGATGGTCAAGTATCGGATTTGGTTGGATGGACGGCTGAACGTTTTGCTACATTGTGGGCAGAGTACAGCTAACCATCCCGTTGCGCGCCGACCGTATAGAGATGAGCGGTTGAGTACGAGAGATCACTGGCAGCGGGTGAACAAAGACGTAGTTCTGTCTCGCAAATGTACGATTGCTGTAGATACGCCCGCAGATAATGAGCGGTTACTACGAGTAGGAAACAACTGGCATAATAGAATGCAGATACCAGAATTATAGAGTAGTACTATGTCTCTTCAAGAACTTAAAGAGCAAGCTTTCAAGCTGTCAGTGAGCGATCGCTTGGCATTAGTCAGTGCCATCGTAGAGTCTCTGCAAGATACTTCCATTTCCGCACATGATCGCTCTAGCGCAATCAAACGAATGCGAGGTTTGCTAAGAACAGCTCAGCTAGCACCCACTGATGCAGAAGTAGCTGCAATGTTAGAAGAGCGACGGGTAGAGAAGTATTTTTAGTGAGAGTTTTGATTGATACCAACATCGTCCTAGATTTTCTGTTACAGCGAGAGCCTTTTTTTCAAGATGCAGAACTGCTGTTTCAAGAGATTGATTCTGGTTGCGTCATTGGGTATGCCACAGCAACAACGCTCACGGATATTTTTTACATTGCTCGGAGGCACACCCGCAGTATTGAGCAAGCACAACAAGCAGTCTTAGAAACGCTAACTGCTATGGAGATTTGTCCTGTAAATCGAGCAATTTTAGAATCAGCATTTGTGCTTGGTTCGGTTGATTTTGAAGATTCTGTTCAGGTGGCTTGTGCTCTTGCTCAAGGTTTGGATGCGATCATCACTCGTGATGCTGATTTTGTGAGTACATCAATTCCTGTCTTGTCTATAGGTGAGGTGTTGCAACAGCTAAATGGTGAGTAAAGTGATGAATTCCAGGGCTTTGGAGCAGAGGTGGCCTTAAGAGACGGCTACTAACCAATTGCTGCAAGATGTAAGCTAATGTATACTTCAGGATGAGTCAACAACCTGTGACTAATACCTGTTGATTTAGATAGGTGCTAGACGATAGTTTGGGCAAGCTTGAGTCATTGCGAGCTATTTCTAGCCTTATTGTTAGACTTAAACCTTCCGTATTGAAAGATACAAAACGACTGCTTAGCCAGCACTTAGTCTTACAGCATGTGCTTGAACAAGTGAAGCGAGAATCTAGACCGTGAAAAATCACTATTCCGTCGTAGTTGTAGGAGGCGGTCAAGCTGGACTGTCTATGAGCTACTACTTAAAAGAGAGAGGCTTTGACCACATCGTTTTTGAAAAAAATAGAATTGGATATGCATGGCGCTCAAAACGTTGGGATTCTTTTTGTTTGGTGACGCCCAATTGGCAATGCAAGCTACCTGGATATCACTACCCAGGGGATGATCCTCACGGTTTTATGCAAAAGGATGAAATCGTAAAATTCATTGAGGACTACGCTGAATCGTTTATTCCTCCCTTAAAAGAAGGCGTCGAAGTGTTGAGAGTTCGGAGGAATAATGCTCAGGGAGTCTTCGAATTAACTACTTCTATTGGGGACTATACAGCAGATCAAGTGGTGATTGCTGCGGGTAGCTATCATCTCCTCAAAGTGCCGAGAATGGCTGAGCGGCTTCCTGAGCATATTGTGCAGTTACACTCATCTGAATACAAAAACCCGCAGTCTTTGCCCGACAAGGACGTGTTAGTCGTAGGAACAGGACAGTCAGGTTGTCAGATCGCTGAAGATTTGCACCTTACAGGTAAAAAAGTCCATTTATGCGTGGGGAGTGCCCCTCGGTCGCCGCGCATGTATCGAGGTAAAGATGTTGTCGATTGGTTTGAGCAAATGGGGTACTACGATTTGTCGATTGATCAACATCCCCAAAAAGAGAAAGTGAGGACCAATGCCAATCACTATCTTACTGGTCGGGATGGTGGGCGTGAGATTGACTTGCGACAATTCGCTTTGGAGGGTATGCAACTGTATGGATCATTGAAAAACATTAGCGGTAGCAATCTCGAATTTCGGGGCAACTTGAAGCAGAATTTGGAGCAAGCGGATGCGGTTGCTGAAAGTATGAAGAAAAGCGTAGATGGATTTATTGAGAAAAACCAAATACAAGCACCAACAGAACCTCCTTATAAAATTGTTTGGGAGCCAGAGGAAGAAGTTCTACAGCTTGACTATGAAAAGGCTAACATAGGCGCTGTTGTTTGGTCCACTGGGTATCAGTCGGATTTTAGTTGGATAGAGATCCCGGTGTTTGATGGAAAGGGTTATCCCGGTCACCAGCGGGGTGTAACAGATGTATGGGGATTATACTTCTTGGGACTTCCGTGGTTGTATACGTGGGGTTCCGCTAGGTTTTCGGGGATAGCTCGGGATGCTAGTTATTTAGCTGATTGCATTGTGGCGAGAAAGAGGGTGTTGCATCCGAATACATCGAGCGCTGTCAACGAAGTTGCACTTGGCTCGTAATAACGTTCGGCAACCTATCGATTTAGACAGGTATTTGATGACTGTTTGTGATTCTTTTGGGTATTGCAGTTTACACCCCTAGTTTTATTGTTAGATTTGAACATTTCGTATTGAGAGATACAAAACGTCTCTTCAGCCAGCACTTAATCTGGCAACACAACCAAGGAGAAAATAATGCCAGAAGTAACCACTCCCGCCCATCAGGTTGGCGATTTCTTTGTCGATTACGAAGAAAAAGTGTTTCCCGATGTCAAAGCAGAACCCGGTGAGAAGGCTTTGGTCACGTTCCACACCGTTGCGTTTGAAGGGTCAATTGGTCTAGTGAATTTATTGCAAGCAACTCGCTTGCTCCGCAAGGGATTTGAAACCTCGGTCCTGCTATACGGTCCAGGCATAACTCTGGGTATTCAACGCGGCTTTCCAAAAATCGGAGACGAGCCATTCCCCGGTCAGCAAAACTTTAACAACCAAATCAGCAAGTTTATGTCTGAGGGTGGCAAAGTCTATGCGTGTCGCTTTTCCATGCAAGCACTTTATGGTCACGGTGAGCCTTCCCTCATTCCTGGCATTCGCCCGATCAATCCCCTCGACGTACTGGACATAATGCTGATGCATCGCAAAGACGGGGCTTTCATTTTGGACACCTGGACAGTCTAAACATTTTGGGTGGTGAGTTTTGGGTTTTTAATTCAAACACTTCTTATCTCAAAACTCATTACTCAAGACTGATCATCTCAAGGAGGCAGTGTGGATTACTCTCGTGTAGTTCGAGCGGCAGCAGTACAAATTAGTCCGGTTTTGTTTAGTCGAGATGGAACGACCGAAAAGGTGCTGCAGGCGATCGCCAAAGCTGCCACAGAAGGTGCCCAAATAGTCGTTTTTCCGGAAACTTTCATCCCCTACTATCCCTACTTTTCATTTGTGCAGCCAGCGGTGTTCATGGGCAAAGAGCACATGCGACTTTATGAAGAGGCAGTGACAGTGCCCGGTCCCGTGCCAGATGCCATAAGTAGAACCGCCCGCTCTTATGGGATTGTGGTGGTGCTAGGAATAAATGAGCGAGATCATGGCTCGCTCTACAACACCCAACTGATTTTTGATGACGATGGCACCCTGATACTAAAGCGACGCAAGATTACGCCGACTTATCATGAGCGAATGGTTTGGGGGCAGGGAGACGGCTCTGGTTTGAGGGCTGTCGATACAGCCGTCGGTAAGCTGGGTGCTTTAGCTTGCTGGGAACACTATAACCCTTTGGCTCGATTCGCATTGATGGCGCAGCATGAACAAATTCACTGTGCCCAGTTCCCTGGTTCGCTGGTCGGACAGGTTTTTACCGATCAGATTGAGGTAACTATCCGCCATCACGCACTAGAATCAGGCTGTTTTGTGGTTAATGCGACGGGTTGGCTCTCTCCTGAGCAGGTCGGAAAAATTACCACCGATGAGAAGTTGCAGCGAGTGCTAAGTGGTGGCTGCAATACAGCAATCATTGGACCGGAAGGAAATCATCTCTGCACGCCCATTACAGAAGGCGAGGGAATCGCGATCGCCGATCTGGATTTCTCCTTGATTACCAAACGGAAGCGAATGATGGATTCTGTTGGTCATTATGCCCGCCCTGACCTGTTGCAATTGCAGCTCAATATGGATGCCAGAAGCCTGACAACTAAAAACCTGATTACGGACGGAGCAGATAGCGGCGCAACGCCTACTGTATCTATGCCGCAACCTCTTCTTGAGCAGCAACTGATTGTTGATAGCTAGTTACCTAACGACTCATCCCGATGAAAAAACAACAGTTAATTACTGAACTTCAGTCTTACGGGCTGAAGTTAATTGACCATGAGCTTGGAGCAGCAGGGCGCAAAGGTGGGGCGGGTCCCTCGGATCACAAGGCAGTGACCGTAGAAGGTACAACTGTGATGGTGCCAATCTTCAATAATCCGGCTGCTCAATCGCCCTACACAGTGAAAGTTAGCTCATCTGTGGAGCAAATGTTGGAACTGCATGGAGAAGCGATTTCATCAATCAGTTTTCCCCATCAACCTAAGTTCTACAGCCTCACCACGGCTGATGGCATTCCCTACTGGAAAATTGCCCTGCTGCACAGCCGGGATGTTTTAGCGACAACCATTCTGCAAACCTGTATGCGTTATGGTGATACAGCTACCTCTTGCCAGTTCTGCGCCATTGGACAATCTTTGGAAGCAGGTAGAACCATTGCCCGGAAAACCCCCGCTCAACTCGCTGAAGTCGCAGCCGCCGCTGTGCGACTAGATGGGATCAAGCATATGGTGATGACAACTGGAACACCCAATACGAGCGATCGCGGTGCTGCCTACCTCACAGAATGTGCCAAAGCAATCAAAGAAGAAGTCGTGATTCCCATACAAGCGCAGTGTGAACCTCCGGATGATTTCATCTGGTTTGAGCACATGAAAGCCGCAGGGATTGACAGTTTAGGAATGCACTTGGAAGCGGCTGATCCCAAAGTTCGGTCTCTGATCATGCCTGGCAAGGCAACGGTGCCTGTAGAGTATTATTTCAAGGCATTCGCAGCAGCAGTCGAGGTTTTTGGCTGGGGACAGGTAAGTACCTATCTATTGGCAGGGTTGGGAGATAGCTTAGAAAAACTGCTGGATGTAAGTGACCGCTTGATTCAGATTGGGGTTTATCCCTTCGTTGTGCCCTTTGTTCCCATCACAGGAACACCACTGGCAAACCATCCTGCCCCTAAGAGTGAATTTATGTTCACGCTATATGAACGGGTAGGTGGCATGTTGCAACGGGCAGGAATGTCATCAGAAGAAATCAAAGCAGGTTGTGCCAAGTGTGGTGCTTGCTCTGCCCTCTCCAACTTTGAAAAGTAGTTCTCTGCCAAGATTTTGAGGAAGCCAGGTAAACAATCCATGTTAGTGAAGACTTATCAATTCAAACTGGCAAAGGATTCTCAGGAAATCGCTGCTTACTTTGCACTTCGTCGCGCCATTTTTGCTAAAGAACAGCAGCTATTTCAGGGGGATGACGTGGATGAAATTGACCGAATTGCTTATCCCATTGTGGCGATTTCCCAAGGGGAATCCACAAGCGCAACTGATACCCAGAATGTGGTCGGAGTTGTGCGAATTTATGAAGTCGAACCAGGCATCTGGTATGGTGGCAGACTGGGCACTCACCCTGATTATCGTAAAGGCTGGCAAATTGGTAAAGGATTAATCTACAAAGCCGTCACTACTGCCAATACCTGGGGTTGCAAACAGTTTCTAGCGACGGTGCAATTGCAAAATGTGCGCTTTTTTCAGCGGCTTCACTGGCAGTCATTAGCAGAGATTATAATCTGCGATCGTCCTCATCACATGATGGAAGCTGACCTAAATTTTTATCCTCCCGGTATTGAATTCCGTCCTATTCCAACCGCCTCAGCGCAGCGTTAGCCGAAGGCGAAGGCTTTAGCCGTTAGCGCTTTAGCGCGCCAAGAAAGGATTTTCAGAATTATTTAGGACTGATATACAATACAATAAACTAATTACTAACTAGTAACTGTATCAATATTTTATTTAATAGGCAGCTTCTCTTTCATAAAGATTGGGCTCTTCAGCAACGGAGGTAGTTGGATTGAAAGTTGCACAAGGTGCTAGATTTCTGGCGATTGGTATGGCAGTAGTGGCGTTGTCAAGCCTCTCATCTGCTGCCTCACAGACTTCTAAGTTTTTTGTGGAGTGTCATTCTTTTGTAGCTGCTGAGGGTAATATTTCGAAAGACTACGCCTATCATCTGAGGGCTTTTGGATACCCGGAAAAAGTGGCGAACGGCATTGATATCAATCTGGATCAGGAAAACGTTGTTCTATCGGTGGATAGCAGGCAATCTCAGGAAGAAGAATATAATGCGCTCTACTCCAAGCTGCCTTTGGTAATGCGCTCTCAACAGCCTTGTGAAGATGGTAAGTGCAAGCAAGTGGAATATTTGCCTAAGAATTTTGCAGGGACGCTGGTCGTTACTTATGACAAAGATCAAGGGATGATGTCTATTAAGCACGCGTTTACGCCAGAAACTTCAGTACAAGCACGTGGTGGGTGTTTGTTTGTGCCGCTTAGATAAATGCCCTTAGAGACAAAAAACTAAATGTAACAAAAAGTGTATCAGTGACTGCATTTACTTTATGAATCAGCCTGTAGCCTTAAAATAATATTAAAGTTTTGCAGCCGCGAAAAGCATTAGCTTAGGTGGTTTGCAATCTAGTGTTGTTTGTATGGATAAGAGTAGGCACAGACATGCGTAAATGGAGTTTACTGTTGCTAAGTGCTTTGCTGATGGCAGCTCCCCTAACAGCCTGTAGCAGGTTCTATGCACAGTCTTCCGCCGAAGAGGGCAAGGAGGGTACCACAGCACAGCGTTCGAGTGTGTTAGATAAGGCACTGGGCCGTAAAAGGCTGTCTTGTGGCGTCAGTGGTCAGTTGCCAGGGTTTAGCTACGTGGATCAACAAGGTAAATACTCTGGGCTTGACGTGGATGTGTGCCGGGCGATCGCTGCTGCAATGTTTGATGACCCAAATGCGGTGGACTTCCGCAATCTCAATGCTAAAGAACGATTTACGGCGTTACAAGCCGGTGAAGTGGATATTCTCAGCCGCAACACCACTTGGACGGTCAGCCGTGATAGTTCTGTTGGGCTAGAGTTTGCTCCCACTGTGTTTTACGACGGTCAAGGCATGATGGTGAAAAAAGCTAGTGGCATCAAAGACTTGAAAGGGTTACAAGGTAAATCAGTCTGCGTTGAAACGGGAACTACGACCGAGCAGAACTTAGCAGACCAAATGCGTAAAATTGGCGT
>QQTW01003501.1_pt1 | contig 11585 bp, 13 predicted proteins | sample 1904831 | NCBI WGS metagenome assembly QQTW01 (sample SAMN09435610, study PRJNA476489) | Subsurface metagenome, whole genome shotgun sequencing project.
ACGTACGCTCTATGCGCTATCCAAGATGCAAAGGGTCGGATATGAAGCTAAGCTTTTACAGATTTTGATGGGACACGCAACGTCCGTGAAATGTATGTGACACCCGAGCTCTTTTCGGATCCACTTCGGACAAGTATATGGAGTATCAATAGGGAATATAGTCATTGTTGTAGGGAGCCGTCCAACTAGCTCGATCAACAAAAAGTCTTTTGAAAGTTACAAATTCATTGGGTAAGCCAGAGCCGCTGCATGGCTTTTACCGCCTCAGCATCTTCCGCATACATTCTCCTGATGCTCCTGTGAATCAACATCCTGCTGATGTTCTTGTAATTCAGGCTCCTGCTAACCCTCCACTACCGCAGATTGCCATTCCTTTCCGACCGATTGGAACTCTTGCTCCTCCATGTCCAGCCAGTATGCTCTCGGCATCCGACTCCAAGGCTCTTTCACAGGTGAACTCTCGTTGAGCGTGGTTTCCTGTCCATCCTGCTCAACCGCAGGTAAAACTGCCTCAGACGGAGAACCGAAGAGCCAAGACATGCTTTAGTAGTGAATGCTGGAGCTTGATGATCGTCCTGGCCCTGAGAAGAAAGGAAAAGAGGGCGTAATGACGAGAGCTTGATGATTTGTAAGTTGTTGAGCAAGCATGTGATTGGCTAGAGAAGGAGAAAAATAGTATATTGGCTAAGTAAGAGCCGCTGCATGGCCCGTACCGCCTTGACATCTTCCGCCTCTTCAACCATCATCGTGAGTCTGAAAATAGGCATTGATGGCCTCCTGGTAGTGCTCCCATTTCGCAGGGTAAAATCCACCGTAACCGCATTCGTACCGGTAGCTTCCATGAAGCACTCGCGTTCTAACTTCCGAGTGTCGCGCCTGCGAGCCTCCTTGGCGGTTGGGCGTCCGGACGATAGGCCAGTGTTACGTGCCGGCGTTGAAGTCCTGTGGACGACGACGTTGGTACGTAATTGGTAGTGGAAAAGGTTGATTCTTCTACAGTGATAGGAAAATGCTACTTCTAATCGTACACGGAACGGGACGAGGTTGTTCCGTTTACTAACCGAATCGTTCTGTTTCAGGACAAGTTCCGTTCGTTCCTTAACAGCCAGCTATAGGCGCGGTACGGCTAGGTACTCATAGCGAATTCTGCACTTTAAGCAAGCGCTGCTAGAAATTGGACTTGATTGCTTCGCCCGCCTAGGAAGCCGACGGATTCGGGAATGGCACCGCCCAGAGTGGTCATGTCGATGATCTGAATGGGGCTCTCTTCGCCTTGCGCGGAGTCGACCGTCATGAACCGGATACCCTTGTATCTGGTCAGACCGTCGAAGAGAGATTTAAACAGGCGAACTTGGGCGTCGTAAAAGGCCGTCACCAGGATGTACGTCGGCGGGCAACCGGTCCGGTTCAGCAAGAAATGGCAGATTGAGAAGGCCATCATGGCGATCTGCAGATTCACCTTGGACGTGCTGCCGGCTGGACGTTGGAGCCCCAATGGTAGTCCCGGTTCTGGTCGGAGTGATTAGCACCGGACGTTGCCGGAGAGTTCGCCATGCTAGATTCTTTAGCCAGTTTGTGCATGACTTCCTGAAAGTGCCTTGCTCTAGCTCGCGTTCTATTTACTGCCGCGTCGCGTGACCGACCACCAGAGATGCGCGCATTGACGATTGCCGAGAAGTTCAGCTGTATCCTGAATTGCTCGTAGAGGGTCGAGATACAGAAACCAGCGTCGATTAACCGCCCCATTAAGGATACTTGCTCGTTAACGGTCATGATATTGCGGCTCGCCGCTATAGTTGGCGGTGGCTGATGGTGGTCGCCGATTAATAGCACCCGTCTTAGCTTTCCGGCTGCGGAGACTCCACAGTGATTAGCCGGGGTTGGGAGGGATTGCCAACCAAAAGTTTGCTTTCCGTTCCAGGGGGGGAAAGAGGACAAGAGAATCGAGTAGGTGCCGTCCGGGATGTCGTCCTTAGGATTGGCGCAATCTTGGACTGGAGTTTCGGATCTTTGAGAAGGCTTTAAGACAACAGCAATTTGTCGAGCGCTGTTAGTAGACCCACTCTAACGTTCCGGTAATTACTCTTTTTCTTGTTTCTCTCTGCAACTTCACAACGGTGGGCTTTATCTTTTCGCCGCCGATTCGAAAGTCAATCTTTTGCAAAGAGGAGAGGGTCACGTCCCTAGGGGCGCCGGTTGGAGCTGCGCGAACAATTATACGGATGGCCTCTGCTTCCTGAATCTGGGAAGACTCGTCCATATGAGAGCTGCCAGAGAGAATGCCCGCAGTAGAGGTGACGAACGCGTTGGTAGTTGCCAAGAAGCTCCGTCTCCTGACGCGGTACAGTTTTGCTGAAATATCCGCCATACAATTCTTCTCCTGTTTGCGGAACATCTCATCGATCTTCGCGCCTGCCTGCCCTTCCCCTCTAGGTGCCACAACGGCCCAATAGGCCTCATGGAGATCCTGCATGTGATCTAACTCCTTGGGATAGACATTCGGCATACGTCCGCCTGCAGGCTCCATCATTTTCACCATACGGGTGAAGTAGACCTGATAGTGACATTAGGCAGGACGTAGCCTGGTGCTGACGGATTGCCGTAGGAACAGCCTGTAGAGGGCTGTCAGACTAGAAGCCTGGGACGGAATATCTCTCCTGGCTGAATATTGTTTAGTCGTCCGCTTATCTTCCGAGCTAGTATGTCCAGCGCCGCAATGCTGCCGGTTGCCTTCCACCATCTGGCGTGGAAGATCTGCTCCAGTTGCACAATGCAGTCCACAAACGTCGACTTGCCTGTTCCCGGTGGACCAACGACCACGGTAAGCCCGTGGGAGAAATAGTGCTCAACAGCCGTCCGGTGCTCGTCATTGAGGTCTCTTTCTCTGCACACTCGGGAGACTGTTGCACGCCAATCAACCGGAACGCCGGTAACTCTCGGAATACCGGTGCTGTGTCCGTTCTCACTGAGCTCATGAAGGTCTTGAGCGAAGAACACCCAGAGTTATCTCGCTTTCACCTCCGCCTTCCGCTCCACCTTGCGCATCCGCTCTTTGCTTTATACCTCGTGTATGCGCCGATGCATGCCCGCCTATGATCGACTCCGGCTCGGACGTATTGATTATCGTGCTGAAAGAGGTAGCTGTAACCTCGCGTACCCGCAATGTTCCCCCGCTTCAACGCGCAAGAAGTCCGGATATAGATAACGATATAGACGGGTCGTTGGGGGGTATATGGATTTAGTGGGGATTATATACCTAGTATCATCAATTAGTACTCAGTACCGGTTGGTCTTTCGTGCACTTACTCCTTTGCAAAAAAACTGCCAGAAATGTGTACTCTCCTGCAATATTCCTTCACACATATGTGCCCTTCGATGTTTACGAAGCACGTCATGAGAAGGTCATCTCTATAACTCTGGTGATCTTCAGAATGTTGGCTAACAGAGTCGACTCTGCGCAGCGGACTCCTGGGTAGAGAAGACCTCGAATGGTGAAAGTTCTTGCTGTCAGAGTGTAGCTGTGGGTTCATGTTCCGAGTGGTTCATAACTGGATGTTGGATTAGCTGCGTGACCGAATGCAGACAATCACGAGCCGCTCCTGTCCGCCGTGGGAGCTAAGTGGCGCGGACAGCTGCGGAGAGGGTAGCTGTTGGCTGGCAAGGTCGACGCTGGCAGAGTCGACGGTGTCAACTGACGCGGGCTCGTTCGGCCTTTTTGGCCACGCCGCCGCCGTGATCCCTTTGGGGACCTGTTCTCCACTCAAGCGTTCCATATCGCCACCTCTCTTCCTACCTCGCCATCGCCTCCGCCTTTCGCCCCGCCTTTCTCCGCATCCACTCTTTGCTTTGTACCTCATGTATGCGGCGGTATAACGCTCGCTTGCGTTCTGTACGCCTTCACGACGCCTGCGCGGATGTACTCGTTAACGTGCCCGAGGGGTCAGCTGGAGCCTCGCGTGCACGGAACGGTTTTCCGGATTGACGTGCAAGAAGTCCTGACATGGATAACAAGTCAGACGGGTTGGTGGGGGTGTGCGTGGATATATTCGAGGTTGCATGCCTAGTATCATTGATTAGTAAGATACCATCTGCTGGTCCACGGGTTGCTCTTCACTGCACTTACCTATTTGCGAAACTCATTCGCCAATGTGTACCCTCCTGCGACTTTCCTCTGACGTAAAAACACGGCTGTGAGGAGCCATTTCCGTAGTACCCGTTTGGGCGGACATTCTTTCTGAGCCAAAGAATTTCGTAGTAGGAAAAACGAGAGAGGAAAGGGGCAAGATAAAAAGAGGGAGGAAACGACTGGCACAGCTCTTTTTCAACGTCGTGAATCATCATCGTATGGGCACTGGTCCAGGTTGACCTCCACAGCCTCCACAAACCTCTCCCACGCCTCTTTCGTCAGACCGGGACCAACTTCTTCTCTGATTTGGGATCAGAACGTGCTTCCAGGACGAGAAGACTTTCAGGCGCGTGTTATCCTAGACTTTTTTAGCTTCTGCTTCGACGAATGACGTAACATTGTACGCACCCATGTGTGAAACGTCCGCCGGCGTCAGTCCGTATACATGCCCAGGTGTACGAACGTATCCACATCCTTGCGTACACGTATGCGGAAGCCGGGCCGATCCAGATACAAACGTGCATGCTCCGCTGCCCTGGCTCCATGAACATACGTGTTCGAGTCCTGAATGTGAAGACGAAGCGTGCTGCTTCTGTCACCCAAGATGTCTCGGCGGTAAACATCCAGAGCCCCATGGCCTACGGTGGCCAAGGCTTGGGTCTCATTCCTGCCCAATGCTGCCACACGGAACCTATCATCAATCTCGTAGTTCTTGCGGGCTGCTCGTTTCGAATCTGAGCAAGCATTGTCCGTAGTCCTTGTAACTTGTGTAGAAGACCAACAACATTGTGGTTGCCAACGACGAGATGGCTGCCCACCTGGTCCATTTCCGGGGTTGGGAGGGCCGGATAGTTTTTGCACAGCTTACGAAAAGCGTGATATAGATGACGAACTTTGTCCTTTCATGGCATTAGCTTAATGTCTTCCGAGTGAGCTATGAGAGACTAACCTTCGCACGCGAGCCAAAGGACCGTAGGATTCAGGCAACGCCTAAAGGTGAATACGCCTACAGTCTTATACAGAGCTACACGCAGACGAGTTGCATTCTCCGCGTGCTTTTTGTGCGGTGCTGCAAGAGCTTTGGGGAGCAATGGTAGTTGTAGAAGATGAAGGGTAGATGGTGGGAAAGTCCTGCAACCAAGGACCTTGGAGGAATATATGGAAAATGATATGTGGTGGGTAAGCGGAAGTGGACTACAGAGGTGGTGGATGTATAGGTACGTACTCCGTACATGCAGTAATCCGGGTGTTCCTGCGTGCCAGCTGGCATGTGAAAGATCGGCCGCCAAATTCTCGGTTATGTATTAGAGGGTGGGCGGCTGACTACATACTCGGTACCTTGGTACATATCAACAGCTGCCGTTTGTCCTCTCTAACGACTCCAAGCCTGTCAAAGCCTACCTATGTACATGTCCATAGTCTGCATCTGTTGAATCTTCTGTATTCAATCGACTTTGATTCTCCCCAACCGACTCGTTCTCCTGCCAGGCCTTAAGGGTCACTCAAGAGACGGAATCGGCGCCGGATCTGAAACACGGCGTATCAGAGCGCCCCCTATGTCACCCTCTGCCAAGCGTGAGATACCACGCTCCTTCTCTTGACAACTCTGTCGCCCTTTGTCCAATTCCATCTCCAGACGGAAACCTGCAATCCTATTCCAACGCAAGAATGATGCACAGCAAGCGCGAGGATATCATCTTTGTGGATGAAGATGATTTCTACTATGATACGTGGTGGTCAAGCACGGTAGGCCACATTCACCGTGCGTTCCCGCTCCAGAGCGTCGACTGACGCCGTTTGCAGGCTGGAATCGCCCTCAGATGGTCTCTTTTCGCCCTGTTCGTCCTGTTGATTATTGGCTGGTTCGTTCTTGGCTATCTCCATGCTCAGAGGCGGATGAAGAGGGGTCTGCCGCCGCTGGCATACCACCGAGTGAGCAGACACTGCACCGCCCCATCCGTCTCTCCTGGCTAACAGTACCAAGTTCCTCATTTCTCGCAAGCAACGTGCGCGCTTCGAACCTCAATACCAGAACCACTTCGGTTTCTATCAGGCGGATGGAAACCCTGGTGCGAACGGACAAGATCAGGGTTACGCCATGGGCAACTATCCGGAGCCACTGCCTGGTCCGCTGCGCACCCAACTGTACGACGACGCTGAAGCTGACCGTGGGCTAGTTTATAACAACGACACTCCCCCCTCATACCAGCCTCCGCCTGGCGCTACCAAGGTCGACCCTGCGCAGGGTGGTTTTATGGCGCCTTCGACAGGCCCCGCGGCCGTAGGAACTCTACACCAACCATCTGCAACGGTGCCTCCTCCCGCGCAAGCGCATGTCATGGGCAACAACAATCCCTTCCGTTAGCCAAAGCGAGATATTAGACGGGGCGGAGACGAAAGCATATAGAGTGTTCTTGATTGCGGAGCGATGGTGCAGTCAGGCGTTGTTGGCACAGAGAATATTTGGACACGATGCAGTGCCTATGGTATTTCCCTTTGCATGGGTGGCGTAACATTCACTAGCATCAACGAACACCTGGAGATAAGTCTATCAACGCCTTTTCAAGATTTTGCCGTAAATGCTCTATATCCTGGTTCACCCACAGACTGAACAAGCACTCGCGTGAGCGTAACGCTGTCTTCCTGCAGCTGGGCCACATGATTATCCAATGTCCATCGCGTCCGCATCGTCCATTGTCTCGACCTCCTTGTCAGGCGTCAAATGGCCGTTGAGCGCAGAAGATTGAGCTGCATCTGGACTGGTGACGCCATTCGACTCCACAAGAATTTGTTCCGCGTTTTGCGCTCGCGCCCTTTGTCTTGCCTCCATGATGGCTTTGCGTACGCTGTCCTGTTCCCTCGGTATCGTAAGAGAGACGGGATCGCTGTAAAGTACCAATTCATTGCTCTGAGGTGGTGGCTGCCCGGTCAGGATGTGTTTGGGAATCTTCGTCAAGTGCTTCTCAATGTCTGGGATGAAGATGAGTCTTTCCTCCTGAGGCTCTGTATCCGCGAGCTCGGCATCCAGATTGTAGATGTAGACTTTGTCCTTGGTGTTCTCCAGCTGCATAAAATCATCATCTGCGGGAGGCTGATGGGTTGGGGCTGGTGGAGCTTGTTGGGCGGTGGCGGAGATAGGGATGTAAAAGTTGTTTCCGTTGTTCGCTGCACGAAGACGTCTGATTAGTACCACCGAAGCCAGAGCGGAGTATGTTGATTGCGAGGAGTCACCTATACTGAGCAAATTGAATCGTTTTGCGAGCCGCTGTTCGGTGACGAGGTTGTCTGAGGCCTTGCGCTTGACGCCGTGAAAACGATCCACCTCCGCACCAATCTCCATTCCCCATCACAACCTCCTGTTGAGCGGCTATTGACCCGAGGGAATCAATTATTCGGTCGGTACGCGGGAACTATATACCAGCGAGCGGTATCACGGCATCGGCCGCTCCTCCTGTTGATGGTAGCAAGAGCTCGGGTTGGGTGTCGCAGCTTAAATTCCCTCCGCTACTTCTGCCGTGAACCCGGCCGACTCGAACCTTCGAGAGGGTTCGGCGGACGCAACACAGCTTTTCAGACCAAACACACGGAGAGGAATATCTGGCAAGCGCAATACTGGGCTCGGTCTTTTCCGAATATGGCATCGGTCACCGAGAAGCCTCATGAGTGGAATGCTGTCAGAGTACGAGACACATTCTTGGAGTACTTTAAAAAGAATGGTCACACTTTCGGTGAGCATCATGATCGCGCCATGATGAAGAGCTACTGCTGACGTTTGATCCATAGTACCATCATCGTCCGTTGTCCCGCTCTCCGATCCTACGCTGCTGTTCGCGAATGCTGGCATGAACCAGTACAAGTCCATTTTCCTGGGAACCGTGGATCCACAGTCAGATTTTGCTCAGCTCAAACGTGCGGTTAATACGCAGAAGGTCTGGCACATATTGAACCCTTCGTCAATTGATCTGACAATGTATAGTGCATACGTGCCGGCGGCAAGCATAATGTCCGTCATTATCAGTCTCTCTTATCACTGCAGCTTACCATCTGTAGGACCTGGACGATGTGGGCAAGGACAGCTACCATCATGTGCGTGAGGTTGTACATCATGTTGCTAGAGCGTGACTGATCATCAACAGACCTTCTTTGAGATGTTGGGGAATTGGAGTTTCGGGGACTACTTCAAGAAGGAGGCCATCAGCTTCTCGTGGGAACTACTGACCAAGGTGTATGGTCTGGATCCGGACAGGCTTTACGTCACATACTTCGAAGGTTATGCGCCTGGTGGTCTGGACGAGGACACCGAAGCCAAGGAGCTGTGGAAAGCGGTAGGGGTCGCTGACGATCATATCCTTCCTGGAAATATGAAAGACAATTTCTGGGAGATGGGAGATCAAGGTCCTTGTGGGCCGTGTAGTGAAATCCACTTCGACCGCATTGGAGGTCGCAATGCTGCCTCGATGGTCAATCAGGATGATCCTAACGTTCTCGAAATCTGGAACAACGTCTTCATTCAGTACAATCGAGAACCCGACAGATCACTGAAGCCGCTTCCCAACAAGCATGTAGATACGGGACTGGGCTTTGAGCGACTGGTATCAGTGTTGCAAGATAAAAGCTCCAACTACGACACCGACGTGTTCACCCCGCTGTTCCAAAAGATACAAGAAATCACCGGTGCAAGGGAGTACGGAGGAAAGTTCGGAGAGGAAGACACCGACGGCGTCGATACCGCCTATCGAGTGGTTGCGGATCACTTGCGGACATTGACCTTTGCAATATCCGACGGAGGCGTACCGAACAACGTGGGCCGGGGATATGTGGTTCGACGTGTGCTTCGCAGAGGCGCTCGATATGCGCGGAAATACCTCAACACGGACATTGGCAACTTCTTCCCGAAACTCGTGCCGGCATTGGTCGAGCAGATGGGAGATATGTTTCCAGAGATTCGGAAGAAGGAAGCGGACGTCAAAGAAATCCTGGAAGAAGAGGAGCTGTCTTTTGCCAAAAGTCTGGATCGAGGTGAGGGCATGTTCGAAAAGTATGCTCAGCAGTGCAAGCAGCGAGGCTCCAATGTCCTACCTGGCGCGGACGTGTGGAGGTTGTACGATACTTATGGCTTTCCGGTTGATCTTACAAGGCTCATGGCAGAGGAGCGAGGCCTCAGCATCAATGACCAGGAAGTCGACGATGCTCAGGCTCGTGCGAGAGAAGCGAGCAAGGGCGAGAAGAAAGCAGCTTCTGGGCTCGTGAAGCTCGGTGTTCATGACCTAGGCGCGTTGGAGAAGATGGACGACGTGCCGAAGACTGATGACTCTGCGAAATTCGGTGAGAATCGAGCCAGCAGCAACTTTCGTTGTGAGACTAACACTTTGACAGGCAGAAGTAATATCACCGCGAAGATCAAGGCAATTTATCACGATAAAAAGTTCATGTCTGATACAAAGGAGGTCCCAGAAGGCGAACAGTTCGGTCTGCTACTCGATCGCACGAACTTTTATGCAGAGCAGGGTGGTCAGGAGTTCGACACTGGCAAGATATTGATAGACGGTGTCGCCGAGATTGATGTGCAGAATGTTCAAGTATACGGTGGTTACATCCTTCACACAGGTTACATGAATTATGGCGCATTTTCAGTAGGAGATGAGGTCGTCTGCGAGTATGATGAGGTATTGCGCCAACCCTGTTATTGTCCACGACGAATCTAACCATCTTAGTTACGCCGGCATCCCATCCGCAACAACCACACCGGCACTCATGTGCTGAACTATGCACTTCGAGAAGTGCTTGGGAACGGCGTTGACCAGAAAGGATCACTCGTAGCGCCGGAAAAGCTGCGCTTCGATTTCTCTCACAAAACTGGTGTATCGGATCCTGAGCTGGCAAAGATAGAGGAGATATCCACAGATTACATTCGACGAGACGCACAAGTCTTTTCCAAGGACGTACCTCTCGCGACCGCCCAACAGATCACAGGTGTTCGTGCAGTCTTCGGCGAGACGTATCCGGATCCCGTGCGAGTCGTCGCTGTTGGCGTTTCTGTGGAAGACCTGCTCAAAGACGTACAGAACCCCGCATGGGCGGAAGTGAGCATCGAGTTCTGCGGAGGCACGCATGTCGACAGGACGGGCGAGATCAAGGAACTCGTCATAGTAGAGGAGAGTGGCATCGCAAAGGGCATACGACGCATCATTGCTGTGACGGGCCAGGAGGCTTACAATGTGCAGCGGGTGGCAACAGAGTTTGCGGATGAAATATCAAGACTGGAGAGGATGCCAAATTCATCCAAGAAAGAGCAGTTGGTTAAACAGATGCAAACACAGCTGAATGAGCTGTCCGTGTCCGCCTTGAGGAAAACAGAGCTCAAGAACCGCTTCGCAAAAGTGAGCAAGGATTTACTCGAGCACCAGAAGGCAACTGCCAAAGCGGAGAACAAGAAAGCGATAGACGCCATCAACGAGCACTCTGCGAAGCCGGAGAACAAAGAGAAGAGCTATATGGTTGTCAAGCTGCCCATATCCGCCAATACCAAGGCAGTCACCGAGGCACTCAAGCACGTATCAACAAAGGTGAAAGACAAGGCTGTCTATCTTGTGGCTGCGGACCAGGACGAGGGCAAGGTGGCTCATGGTTGTTTCGTCCCTGAGGTAAGTTCCGAACTCGTTGCATCCACTGTCTATATCATGGATTTCTGGCTGACGAGTCCTTCAGGCGTTAAGCAAACAAGGTGCATCCGCTAACGACTGGGCGAACGCGGTTGCCGTGGCTGTTGGCGGAAAGGCAGGTGGAAAGGGCGCAACGAGCGTCGGCAACGGCACGAACGTCGACAAGGTCGATGAGGCTCTGGAGATTGCGACAAACTATCTTGAAAAATTCAAGTTATAACCTACGCCTTCCCGCCGACTGTGGATTTTACGAAAATCTTGTTAGCTTGCTGTGGCTGGACTCCAGCGAACATAGGGAGACGGGCGCGTCGAGACTCGAGAGCGGGCTTGGAGACTGCTTAGGAAAGTGTCTGTCGAATCCATGGATCGCTCTTCTCCATGTCTCCCATACAATTACAGCAAATGTAACAAAGAGGTTGTGAGGCTCCTTCATATCCATACATTGAAGGCAGCACTATTCAATGAAGTCATTCTTCCAAATTATTGATCCTGGCATATAAGTAGTTAAAAATTGTATAGGCCGTCAGAGCTGGCAACATTGATGATTTTGGAATCAATTCATACTCTTCCATTGTAGAGGACTCTGACGTTGTTCGCCGATAGAGCTAGTCCTGACAAAGTGCATTCGTTACCCCACGGCCACTGATCTAACCTGATTCAAGTAGCTCCGTACAATCTATTCCCACAAAATTTACTGCGAACGATAGTGAACAATTAAAAATCGAAACACCACTTTAAATGACTCCCCACGAACCCTTCCTATGCTCCAAGCGCTGCTGCGTATCATGGGTTCGTTG
>QQTW01003502.1_pt1 | contig 11585 bp, 10 predicted proteins | sample 1904831 | NCBI WGS metagenome assembly QQTW01 (sample SAMN09435610, study PRJNA476489) | Subsurface metagenome, whole genome shotgun sequencing project.
AGAAAAACCTGAACGAACAATTAATGGCCCGCATATTTGATAATACCTCCATCGGGCCATCGGCCAATTTCCGCCAAACCATGGACATGCAGCAAATGTATCTGAATAAGCAAGCCATGCCCAATCAGTACAACAATAACCCGTTGCTAAATCCTTTTGCTTGGGGCAAACTTATTCAACAAATTAAAAACGGCGATTTAAAACGCAAGTATAAAGACGATTAGGTTGCAGGTAACCAATTTCAGGTTGATAAAACCGTAAGCCTGCTTATTTGTAAATACTTAACTTTAGTAAGTACTTAAATCACCAATTTTTTAAATTTTTCACCTCCTACAGGTTGCATCTTCTTGTAGATAAGTAATAATAAGCGCTTACAAGTAACAAGTTTTGGTAATTATCAGTTTATAACAGGGTTAGGTTAAACCTGATCATTCATTAAACTGTAATTTCCAATGAAAATTAATATACCTGTTACCGATCAACCGCGCGTAGTTATTATTGGCTGCGGCTTTGGTGGTTTGCGGCTGGCCAAAAATCTGCGCCACGCCAACGTGCAAGTAGTACTCGTAGACCGCAATAATTACCACAATTTTCAGCCGCTGTTATACCAGGTGGCTACCGGCGGCCTCGAAGCCGATTCGATTGCATATCCTATCCGAAAAATATTTACCGGCCAGCAAAACTTTTTCTTCCGGATGGCCGAAGTAACGGCTATTCACCCGGAGATTAATCAAGTTCAAACTTCCATTGGCGATATTCGCTACGATTATCTGGTTATTTCTTCGGGCAGCGCTACCAATTTTTTTGGCAATAAGCAAATCGAAGAAAATGCCATGCAGATCAAAAGCATTCCGAGTGCTCTAAACTTACGCAGCTTAATTTTTCAGAATTTCGAAAAAGCCTTACTGATGACCCGCGAAGACCAGCGCGACCCCTTGATGGATATTGTGGTGGTAGGGGGTGGCCCTACCGGCGTGGAGTTGAGCGGCACTCTGGCCGAAATGAAAAAGTACGTGCTGCCCAAAGATTATCCGGAGTTGGATATGAGCATGATGGATATTTATCTGATGGAGGCCGGCCCCACTTTGCTCAACGGCATGAGCAAAGAATCGCAGGAGAAAGCCTTAAATTACCTGAAAGATATGGGCGTGCACGTATTACTCAGCTCTCCCGTTGAATCGTTTGAAGCCAACGTAATTAAGTACGGGGGTGGTAAAACCATTAATGCCTCCACTATGATTTGGGCCGCCGGGGTTTTCGGTGCCAATATCCCCGGTTTAGATGAACCGGCCGTGGCCCGCAATAAACGCGTAAATGTAAACACCTGGAACCAGGTAGTAGGTTACTCTAATATTTTTGCAATCGGCGATCTCGCTAACATGGAAACCAAGGATTTTCCGAAAGGGCACCCGATGGTAGCACCTGTGGCAATTCAGCAAGCCGAATTACTTGCGGAGAATTTGTCCCGTATTATTGCCGGCCAAACTCCCCGCGAATTTGTATACAAAAACAAAGGCGTAATGGCCACAGTTGGCCGTAACCGGGCCGTAGTAGATTTGCCGAAATTTAAATTTGGGGGCTTTTTTGCCTGGCTCGTCTGGATGTTTGTGCACTTAATGACGTTGGTCGGTTTCCGGAATAAACTGGTAACGTTTGTGGGCTGGGTCTGGAATTACTTTGCCTTCGACACGGCTTTGCGCTTAATTATTCGGCCGTATTTAAAAGAAACCCGCGACGGTAAACAACAACAGCCTTCGCCGCCGCAACCGCCCGCCGCTCAAGATGGTCAGACCGCTAAACCCGAAGCCCCGCAACCAGCTATTCCAACAGTAAATTCAACGGCCAGTACAGATGCAAAACAAGCTGCCGAAGCACCCCAACCAGCTATAACTACCGTTAAACCAGAATTGAGCGTTACGCCTGTAAATGCTAATGCCAGCTCGGTCCAAAACGCAACAACCGTTAACTCGCCGGAACCCGTAACATCCGCCACCACGGGTAGTTTTAATCAGCCGGCACCTAATACTTTCAAAATCCCGCCGGGCACACCGTAACGAATTTTTTAATTTTTTAACTAAAAAGCCTTTCTCGATAGCAGAAAGGTTTTTTAGTTAAAGGTTTGTTTTAGATTTGAGTTTATCCGGAATGCGACAACGGATCTTCCGTTTTCGTAAAAAATTTAAAAAAATGGTTTAAGGCATGCATTCTGGCACCTTTCGTTCTAAATAATTTTATTTTATTATCATCCGGAGTACATTTACTTCAGAGCAAATGGATTATTTATGTCGGCTAACGAACGCGCACCCATCAAACCCAAGATAACCCCTATTTACCAAACTTCCGTTTTTACTTTTTCGGATTTAAACGAACTGGAATTGTACTTCGACCAGCCGGGGCAGCATTACATGTACAGCCGCTTTGGTAATCCTAATACGGATGAACTGGCCGATGAAGTTAATAAACTAGAAAAAGGGGATGGGGCCGTGGTAACTTCGTCCGGGATGTCAGCGATTTTAACGGCCGTGCTTACTTTTTGCCAAGCCGGCGACCACCTGCTTTGCGCCGAAGAAATCTACGGCGGATCGGCTACTTTGCTTAATCAGGAGTTGCAGCGTTTAGGCATTACCGTAACTTTTGTGCCTACCGAGCAAACCTACGATTTAGCGCCGTTTGTACAGGAAAACACCAAAGCCATTCTGGCCGAAACCATCAGTAATCCGCTTTTAACAGTGCTGGATATTGCCCGGTTGGCAACGTTATGCCGGGAACATCAACTTAAATTAATTATCGATAATACCTTTGCCTCGCCCGTGATAACTCGCCCTTTAGATTTAGGTGCCGATTTAGTAATGCACAGCGTTACCAAGTACTTAGCCGGGCACAGCGACGTAACCGCCGGCGTAATTGTAGCCAAAGGCGAAGAAACAGCCAAGCGCATTAAGCAAATTGTGATGTATTATGGGTTAAATTTAAGCCCTTTTGATGCGTGGCTGGCGGCTCGGGGTTTAAAAACCTTACGTCTCCGCATTAAACAACACGGTGCAAATGCTTTAGAAATTGCCCGGTTTTTAAGCCAGCACCCCAAAGTGCGCCGCGTATACTATCCTGGCCTCGAAAATCATCCGCAGCATGCTCTGGCCCAGCAGCAAGGGAATGGCTTGTTTGGCGGCATGTTGTCTTTTCAAATCAGCGATGAACTGGAGAAAGTAAATGCATTTATGCAAGCTTTACCTAACATTCCGTTTGCTCCTTCGCTGGCGGGGGTTACCACTTCTATTTCGCACCCGCTCCGAACGTCGCACCGGTCTTTTAGTCCAGAGAAACAGGAGAAACTAGGCATTACACTCGGCCTTATTCGCTTATCGGTAGGTGTTGAAGAAGCAGAAGATTTAATTCAGGAACTGGATACAGCATTAGCGGCCATCTAAAATTTAAAAAAATGCCTGTTTTTAAATATTTACTCAATCCCGAACTTCCGCCTTTCCGCGATAATTTCCGCGTTCCAACGTTGCAATAAAGCTTGGTCTGGTTCCCGTAAAATACTTACGTGTGTTTCCGATTCGCGGTACAAGGGATTATTGAGCCGGCCCACAATTTGCGCCGATTTAAAATGAGGAATTAAGTCAGTCGGGGCTTCATAACTCACCAGAATAACAATTTTAGGGTTTACCCGCGGTGGGCTCCATAGCGCATAACTAGCATTGGTGCTATGTGCGCGGGGTAACTGGTACTTTGCATTATAATAATTTACCGCCCCAGCTTCGCCGTAATTATCGCACCAAATAATGGTTTGGTTATGCTCCGCAGCCGGAATCTGAGCATAAGCTTTCCGGACTAAAGCAGCCATTTCTTCCCAGCCTAACATGTCGGCGTAATCCTGGGGTAGTAAATGATCCTGGCCGTCTTCCCAGCGCAAAATGCCGATAGCTTTAAATTTTTGACAATAACGGGCGGTCGCTTCCGGCGACAAAACGGGTAGCAGTAAAGGAACCACCGGAGCCATTAAAAAGAGTGGTAATAAAAGTAAAACAGGGCGCAGGTAGAGTTGCCACTTTACAGCTACTAATCGTTCCCAGGCTACTCCACCAAAAGCCAGCAACACAGGGTATAATCCTAAGGCATAATAACTTTTGCCGTGCAGCAGTAGAAAAATGCCGATAACTCCGAGATAGATCCAGCCAATTACCCGGAAGGGCCGCGCCCAAGGGGCCAAAAATAGTGCTAAAAGACCCGCTAGCCAGATGAAAGCGCCCGGAAAGCTCATTAATAGTTGGTCTTTCAAGAAATCAGTAGGTTTTACTAAATCCAGTTGCGTAGTTTTTAATTCCTGCATGTGTTGAAAGAACGGAAACTGATGCTGCCATTGCCAGATGAGATTTGGCAGAAAAACTACCAAACCAATTAACAAAGCCAGGTAAAATGCTGGTTTCAGGAACACCGGGCGGTACCGCGAAATAGCTATTACCGGAAAAGCCGCCGCCAGAAAAAAGATGACGGAATATTTATTTAGTAAGCCTAAACCAATAAACAATCCCAGTAAGTACAGGTACTTGTTTTTAGGTGCCTGCATGTAACTAATTAGTAAATAAAAGTAAATCGACCAGCATAGAAATTCCAGGGCGTTGGGTTGAAATAAAATATTAATCCGAAGGTAAGCCGAGGCTAGAAAACCAACACCCGCCAGCGTTAACGCAAACCAACTACCTTGCAAGCGTTTAATCGTTAAACCAATGACCCACATGGTTAAAGCCCCAAATAAAGCGGGCCAAAACCGTACCCAGTACCACTGATTCCCAAGCGCCTTTGTAATCCAGGCTTGTATAGCTAAAGCCGGCGGGACTTCCAGAAAACCCCAGGCTAAATGATTAGCTTCATCCAGGTACAAATACTCGTCGCGCTGAAATTCATAAGCCGGATGCACAGAGGCATAGGAAAGCGCAAACTTGATAATCACCAGCGTGAATAGTATAATCTGGAAACGGAAATTGTTGTTCGGAGCCATATCGGGAGTTTAGCTTGCGGCTCAATATCTACATTTTCCGGAGAATTTTTAAAAAATTATATGGGCGGGAGAGATGGAGGATTAACCGATGTAAAGTTTTGTAAATTGCCGGCTAAAATCTTTAAAATGATTGCTTTTCCGAACGCTAAAATAAACATTGGTTTACGGGTTACCGGTTTACGACCAGATAAATTCCGGAACCTGGAATCTTGTTTTTACCCGGTAAACTGGTGCGACGCCCTGGAAATTATTACGGCCGATAAAACTGAATTTACCTCATCGGGATTGCCTATACCGGGCGAAACCAGCACCAATCTTTGTTTAAAAGCTTACGAACTACTCCAACAAGATTTTAACTTAGAACCCGTAAGAATTCATTTGCACAAAAATATACCGATTGGAGCCGGTATGGGGGGTGGTTCTTCGGATGCGGCTTTTACTTTAAAACTACTGAACGATTTATTTGATTTAAAAATAGCAGTTTGGGATCTAGAAGATTATGCCCGAAAATTAGGGAGCGATTGTGCTTTTTTTATTCAAAATAAACCGGTATTTGCTGTAGAGAAAGGCGATGTTTTTGAACCGCTACATTTAGATTTAAGTAGTTATAAAATCGTAATAATTTACCCGGATTTGCACATTACCACTGCCGAAGCGTACCAGGAAGTAGTGCCACAAATACCCACTGAAAATTTAAAAAAATTACTGCAACAGCCAGTTAATACCTGGAAAGACCGGGTGCAAAACGACTTTGAAGAAGCTTTATTCTTAAAATATCCGGTGCTGCTGCAGTTGAAAGAATATTTGTACCAGGCCGAAGCGCTTTACGCCTCCATGACGGGTTCCGGTTCGGCGGTATTTGGTATCTTCTCGGCGGATTTTACCGGGAATTTACTCGTGCCCAACCCCACCTATTCCGTTTGGCAGGGTAGTTTGTAGTTGGCGACTTACGTAACGCCGATCCAGGAACGGATGAATAAAAACGCTAAATAAAATAATAAGTGCCCCTAAATAAAATCCCGTAGACATGTGCTCGCTTTCGCCAAAGATGAAATAGGCAAATACAATTCCGTAAACAGGTTCCAGGTTAATGCTCAGGTTCATGTTAAAGATGGGAATCCGTTGCATGAGCCGCACCGAACCGGTAAACGGATATACCGTGCACACCAAGGCTAAAGTAAGTAAGTAAACGCAATCCATGCCCGTTAGTACAAAATGCAAGGTATTATCGGGGCTCAGGAAAAGTTGGTAAAAAGGCAGAAACAAAGCAGTACCCAGGCAGGCACCCACCATCTCGTAACAGGTAATATTAATCGGGGAGTAGGTACGGGTTAAGCGGCTGTTAATGATCGAAAAAGCAGCTCCCAACATCGCCGAACCGACGCCCATCAGAATACCCAAGGCATGGTCAAATTCAAATTGAAAAATTAGGTATAAACCAAAAAATATCAGTAGGGCCAAACCTATTTCGTGTGGTTTAATTTTTTTCTGATAAAAAATCGGTTCCAGAATAGCGGTCCATAAGCTACTGGTTGCCATCCCGGCTAAACAAATACTCACCGAAGCCACCCGCGCCGAAGCAAAAAATAACATCCAGTGCGCGGCAATCATCATGCCCACGCCAATAATTTTAATAATCGGCCGGCGGCCAATGCGGTACGATTTACCGGTAAATTTTATAATCAAAGCCAATGCTGCTGCTGCAATCAGCGTCCGGAGAAAAACCAGTTCTACCGCCGGAATCGAAATTAACTTGCCCAGGATGGCCGTAAATCCCCACACAAATACAATAAAATGCAGTTCTAAATAATGCCGGAACGAAGCCATAGATTAGTTGATGGTCCATAGTCCACGGTCGACGGACCATATATTATTAAATTGTTGAATGGTTAGATTGCCGAATTGTTTTTAGCTGATGGGTGAAAAATTAAAAATTTGAACGTAGAACCACACTAGTTTTTTAAATTTTTAACCTTTAAACAACTTGAAACTTGAAACTTGAAACTTGCAACCTGTAACTTGCAACTGCTAACGCGGTACCGTTTTGTATAAAAGTATACCAATACCGGTAAAAATAATGGATGGTATCCAGGAAGCCAAAAAAGGACTAACATCACCGACTTGCGCCAGACTGCGGCTGAGAATCACAAAAATGATAAAAATAAAGGCCAGGGTAAACCCGAGTGCTACCTGCAAGCCGATACCGCCCCGCCGTTTCCGGGAACTCAAGATAACCCCGATCACCGTTAATATAATAATAGCAAAAGGATAACTAAACCGCTCGTACTTTTCAATCAGGTAGATTTCGGTGTCGTCGGCACCGCGCATCTTTTTTTGCTTGATAAATTTGTTTAGTTCCGGTAAGGTTAGCGTTTCGGCTAACCGGTAAGTACTGGCAAAATCTTTTGGTAACAAGTTTAAAGTAGTATCCAGGGGGCCGTATTGTTTGGTGATTTCTTTATCGCCTATAAATTTGCGGAGTACATAATTATCCAGGTGCCACTTGTTTTTTTTCTCGTCCCAGGTAATAGCGTCGGAAGTTAATTTGGCTATTAATTCGGTGTCCTTGATGGTTTCTAAGGTAAATTTATAACCAATGTTGGCCGTGTTGTTATAGCTTTCGATGTAGGCGTACGATTCCGGATTTAATTTAAAATGAATATTGCGTCCTTCGAAGGTGTAAGGTTTTTTAATGTACTTTACCTCAAATGCCACCCGGGTTTTGTTGGAGTTAGGAATAACCCAACCGATCATGGCAAAGGTAAAGGCACCAATTACAATAGCCCCCATTACATAAGGCCACAACATACGCCGGAAACTTACACCACTACTCAAAATAGCTACAATTTCGGTGCGTCCGGCCAGCTTAGCCGTTACAAATACGGTAGCAATAAATACCGTAATCGGGCTCAACATATTGGAGTAGAAAGGAATCAGATTTAAGTAATAATCAATAATGATGGATTTAAACGGCGGATTGGTTTCTAAAAAATCATCGTTCTTCTCCGTAAAATCGATTACGCAAATAATTACCACCAAGATCAACACCACGAACACGAAAGTGCTCAGGTATTTCTGGAGGATATATTTATCAAGTAATTTCATGCTTTGGTTACAAGTTGCCAGTTACTGGTTGTTTTTCATTTAAAAGGTTGAAAGGTTTGAAGGTTGCAAAGTTTACAAAGCTATAGATTCTACCTTTAAAACTAATCTTTAATAACCTATTGGCTTTGGGCCATCATTTATAAACTAGAAACAATTTTATAAAGTAACAATTCAACCACAAATCCTATTCTCTATCGTTCTGGTCCGTGGACTATCGACTAATTTACAAACGTACCATTAAATCTTTCACCATTTTGTTTTTTCCAGGTCCGGAAAGTGCCGGCAATAATTTGCTCGCGGGCTTGCTTTACCAGCCACAAATAAAACGTTAAATTATGTACGCTCGAAATCTGGGCTCCCAGCATTTCGCCGCTGTGTACCAGATGGCGCAAATACGCTTTCGAATAAAACGTACTGGCGTACCCGCCTAGTGTTTCATCGATGGGCGAAAAGTCATTTTTCCATTTCTCGTTGCGGATGTTGATAATGCCCTGCGTCGTAAACAACATGCCATTGCGGGCGTTTCGGGTTGGTAACACGCAATCAAACATATCTACGCCCAAAGCAATATTTTCTAAAATATTAGCCGGCGTACCTACGCCCATTAAGTACCGCGGTTTATCGGCGGGTAAAATAGCACAAACCAGTTCGGTCATTTCGTACATCATCTCGGCGGGTTCGCCCACCGATAAACCGCCAATGGCATTGCCGGCCCGGTTAAAAGAAGCAATGGTTTCGGCGGATTTAATGCGTAAATCCTTGTAAGTGCTGCCCTGCACAATTGGGAAAAGATTTTGCTCGTAGCCGTATTTTCCTTCGGTGGCATCAAAACGCTCGCAACAGCGTTGGAGCCAGCGGTGCGTCATGTCCATGGATTTGCGGGCGTAGTTATACTCGCAAGGGTAAGGGGTACACTCATCAAAGGCCATAATAATATCCGCGCCAATGGTTCGCTGAATATCCATCACGTTTTCCGGTGAAAAAAAATGCGTTGATCCGTCGATATGCGATTTAAATTTAACGCCTTCTTCCACAATTTTGCGCGTACCCGATAAGGAATAGACCTGGTAGCCGCCACTATCGGTTAAAATAGGTTTATCCCAGCCGTTAAAACGGTGTAATCCACCTGCCTGTTCCAAGGTTTGTAATCCCGGACGCAAGTACAGATGATAGGTATTGCCTAAGATTATTTGCGCTTGAATATCTTCTTTTAGTTCGCGTTGGTGCACTGCTTTTACAGTACCAGCCGTACCCACCGGCATAAATATGGGCGTTTGAATAGTACCGTGATCGGTGGTAAGCGTACCAACACGGGCTTTAGATTCTTTATCGTGAGCAGTTAAAGTAAAAGTCATTTTTTTTAGTCCATAGTCGATGGTTCTGAGACCACGGCTTTTATAATTGAATTGTTGGATGAGCGGATGGTTGAATTGTTTTTGTTAAAAGCTGATAGGTGTAAGGTATTAGGTTGAACATAGTGCTTAGAAATTTCAATTTTTTTAAATTTTCATCTTTAAAACCTTCTAACCTTTTAACTGAAAAACAACTTGCAACCGGCAACTTGTAACTTTATGGTCTTTCACCGAGCGGTTTGGGATCGGTTAAGGCAATATGTAAGTACTCCACAAGTTGCTGAATGGCCCGACCCCGGTGGCTGATTTTATTTTTTTCGGCTGAATTTAGTTCCGCAAACGTTTGGGTATAGCCTTCCGGAATAAAAATAGGATCGTAGCCAAAACCTTGGTTGCCTTTTGGTTCTTCCGCAATTTTACCCTGCACCACCCCATCAAATTGAAACATATTACTATCCAGGATTAAGGTAATGGAAGTACGAAACTGGGCCGCCCGGTTTTCTTTACCGCTTAAGTTCTGAAGCAATAAGTTTAGGTTATCCTGACTGCTGCGTTGCGGACCTGCGTAGCGTGCGGAATAAACGCCGGGTTGCATATTAAGCGCGAGTACTTCCAGTCCAGTATCGTCGGCAAAGCAGTTAACGCCGTATTTTTGTACCCAAACTCGTTAACTAAATTGCCTATGTTTACCGAACCTGTGAGTTTTAGTCCTAGTTCCTGCATTTTAACGCGCCAAGAAATTATGCAGAAATTAAAGCGCATGGCTTTTGAGATTTACGAGAAAAACTTTGAAGAAGAAGCTCTTTATCTGGCTGGTATTCACGAAAACGGGTATCAGTTAGCCGAACTGCTAGCTGCCGAACTACGCCAAATCTCCCCACTTACTATTTATTTACTAGGAATTACCCTGGATAAAGTTCGTCCGTTAAGCCAGCCTATCGTGCTGGAACCGGATAATTTAAATTTAGAAGGCCAGGTAGTTATTTTGGTAGATGACGTGCTTAATTCGGGTAAAACCATGGCTTACAGCTTAACCTTGTTTTTAAAAGCCGAAGTAAAAAAAGGTGGAAACGGCCACGCTCATTAACCGGCACAATACTTTGTACCCCATAACGGTTACCTACACGGGTTTATCGCTGGCTACTACTTTGCTGGAACATATCCGGGTAGTGTTGAACGAAGAATCGTACGGGGCTTATTTAATCTAACTTTGCTTCATACAACACCAGAGATATATTTTATTCCGGGTTTAGGTGCCGATGCCCGCATGTACCAATTCTTACAGCTGGACAGGGAAAAATTTAAAAAAACTGTATTAGATTGGTTACCGCCACGTAAAAAACGAGTCGTTGGCCGAGTACGGGGAACGCATGGCAGCGCAGATTCCGGAAACAAACCAGCCAATTATGTTAGTGGGCGTTTCTTTTGGCGGCATGATCGCGGTAGAAATAAGCAAAATAAGGCCAGTTGCCCGTACTATTATCATTTCCAGTGTTAAAACAATTGACGAATTACCCGGTTATCTGCGGTTCTTAGGCAAATTAAATTTGCACCATTATTTACCGCTACACTGGGTAAAAAAGATGCCTTGGTTTTTTTTGCCTGGGTATTTGGCGCCAAAACCGACCTGGAAAAGCAACTGCTCAGCGGAATTATCCTCGACACAAACCTAGCTTTTGTAAAATGGGCTTTTACCGCTATAGTTAATTGGCAGAACAAGCAACATATAGCAAACCTGATTCATTTGCACAGCAATCAGGATAAAATATTTCCGTTATCGTACATTAAAGAGCCCCATGTAATATACACCGGTGGTCATTTAATAATATTTAGTGCTGCCAACAAACTGAGTTTATTTATTACCCAAACAGCCAACCAGATCTTTTATCCGGAGTAAAAATTTAAAAAAAACTAAAACTATGCTTCCTATTTGCTTTGCCAGTAATAATGCGCATAAACTTGCCGAAATCCGGGAAATACTGGGTGACCAATACGACGTAAAAAGCCTGGCAGATATTGGTTGCCACGAAGAACTACCGGAAGAGCAAACTACTTTAGAAGGTAACTCGCGCCAGAAAGCCGAATACGTGTGGCAAAAATACGGCGTTAACTGCTTTGCCGACGAT
>QQTW01003503.1_pt1 | contig 11584 bp, 9 predicted proteins | sample 1904831 | NCBI WGS metagenome assembly QQTW01 (sample SAMN09435610, study PRJNA476489) | Subsurface metagenome, whole genome shotgun sequencing project.
CTCAAGGAAGAGGTGCAAAAGGAAACAAAAGATGGCGTCAATGCAATTCAAAGAGGTGTGCAGATCATGAGATTGAGGATGTATGCATAGTTGGTTGGAACGTGAGTCACCTTGTGTCTCACACGTTTGGCTTTCAAAGGGCTCCGAAGCTAATCCTCTGCCCATGAGTAGTGCTCTTGTTCGCGATTGATGAGAAGATGAGGTAGAAGGCATTGAAGGCTACAATCGCATTCATCAAAGATATTCATAGAAATCACGGCTGATGTATTTGAAGAGCAAGAGACATGCACACTTTTGAGCTTCACTGGCGCTGAACATCCCGTATCTCTGCTCATTCTGCGGTAACGGGTTCAACCCGAATAGTTAGATCCCTGACTGACGATTGCGAGGACAACTTGACGTCTCATTTCGCCTTGTTGCTGAAGCACATCAGAGAAACCATGTCAGTCAGCAAGATGGTACACTTGAGATTTCCTCGTTCTTTGTTTCCTTGCCCCCTGTGTGGGCACTGGCATGTTGGTAAGTTGGTAAGACCCGAGTGGTTGACGGATCATTCATTCTTCTGGTTCCGGTCACGTTACCTGGGCCCTGAAAGCAGTCTTGAAATCCCTCAAACCAGGTTCAGGGACAAGGAATTGGCTAAGGAGCCGGGAAATTAGAACTTGGCTGCCCCGGCGCGGCTGTCAAACTTCCATTCTAGGCCTAGATTCAGGTTTAAAATGGCATCTTCCTGGCGTTCCCCTTTTTTTCCAACCTCAACACCATCTCGAGTGACAGCTGTAATTTCCTTGTTGCCGATCCTCGACGCCAGTCTTGTCGAGTAGCTCATTCAACCATCACCGGGTCCGAGTGTCGAGATCCACGGCTTACGACGATGGCACAGCTGGTAAGGATCACTGTTTGCCCATGCTGGGTGAGTTCACCATGTGGATCGGCCTTTGTGCTCTGGTTCAGTGAATCAATCATGCCGCATGCGTTGTTCTGTTGTTTGCCATGCTCTACCCTGTCTGCTCAGTGCTCAAGAGCCCCTGTCACTGTTGCACAGTCATTTATTTGTATCTTCATCCCCCGTGTCATTTTCCATGAATTTTGAATGGTGAAGCGGCGTGAACCAAAGCCCCAAGCTACCCTAATACTTAACATGGTGTCAGCCCAGTCCCCCGTAAACCTTTCATTTTGCGCCTAACTAGAGCTGTTCCTCCTGGCCCGTGACGGCATTGTTATTGACTGCGACTGCTTTGCCCAATCGAGAAATTAGGTGCTCCGCCCTCTCGATCTAGCAATTTGTTGTCCACCTAACTAACCCCCTGGGCCTTGGCTCATACTATTTTTCTCTTGTTTCCCTGGACTTCTTCTCCTCCACCACACCACACCATTCTCTGCTTATCCAGGTCAAGCGGAGACTCATAATCGCTCTTTGAGCATCTTCACTCCTTCCACCAAACACCGCGCCACTCTTTTCGCGGATAGCCGATCTTTACAACCCACTGTCACTCTCTTTTCACACCTCAGTCACTTATCCGAATCAATACTATAACATCGACACCATGAAGTCCGCTTCTGTTCTCACTGCTCTGGCCGCATTCTGCGGAGTGGCCTCTGCTCACGCAGGCCACAACCATGAAATGCTCCACAAGTTGATGAAGAAAGCCCACGAAGCGTCTCCCAGCGATGCCACAGATAATGCCAGCTGTGGTTGTGTTACGTCTGTATCGACCTGGTATGGCGAAGCGACGTGTAAGTCTTGATGTGCTTGTATCGTTATATGCGAATGCTGATTATAATGATGATAGTGGTCCAGCCAACTACCACGTCACAGTTCACCACTACCCAAACCAGCACGTCTTACGCAACTATCACTATGTACAGCACCAACGACACGCCAGCTCCATATACATCTTTCTCCTCGACTGGCGTTTACACTATTCCCGAGACCACCATCACGCTCACTTCCACTGTTGTGGTCCCGTGTCCTACAGCTACTTCTTCCGACACCTATGCACCAGGCACTTATACCAGACATGAGACTACCATGACAATCACTGCCACCAACTCTGTCTATGTCTGCCCTTTTACGTCCGTTGCAGCACCAACAAGTGAAGCTTCTGCTCCAGCGCCAGAATCTCCTGCCCCCGCACCAAGTAGTGAAGCTCCTGCTCCAGCACCAGAATCTCCTGCCCCCGCACCAAGCAGTGAAACTCATCCTCCACCTCCAGCATCACCAACAGAGGCGGCACCATCACACTCAGCTCCTGAAGCATCTGAGAGTGACGGCCCTTCACCTTCTGGCAACGCAGGTTCGGCTCCAATCTCCGGCAACGGCAACCAGTGGGCCATGACATACTCTCCATACACCGCCCAAGGTGGCTGTAAGGAGGCGGGCGCCATCTCCGCAGACATATCCTCAATCAAGTCTGCAGGCTTCACCACCGTCCGTCTTTATTCAACAGACTGCTCCGGATTGAAAAATGTAGGCAGTGCCTGCAAAGAATACGGTCTCAAGCTTGTTCTGGGTGTCTTCATTGACAGCAAAGGCATTGATGCTGCACGCCCACAGGTCACCGACATCATCTCCTGGGGCCAGTGGCAGATGGTTGAGCTAATCGTCATTGGCAATGAAGCTCTTTTCAACAACTACTGCGACCCAGGCGCCCTTGCCGGCTTGATTGCTGACAGCAAGGCTCAATTCCAAGCCGCCGGCTACGGAGGCCCATGCACCACAACTGAAACACTCAACATCTGGCAAAAGAGTGGCTCCGCCCTCTGCGGCGTTATCGACGTCGTCGGCGCGAACGTGCATCCCTTCTTCAACGCCGAGGTCTCCCCCGATCAGGCCGGTACCTTCACAGCTGGTCAGATCGAAATCCTCAGCGAGATCTGCCCGGGCAAGGAGGTCTACAACCTCGAATCAGGATGGCCCCACTCTGGCCAGGCCAACGGTAAGGCCGTGACCGGAGTCGAGGCCCAGAGTACGGCCATCAAGAGCATCATGGAGAACGTGGGCGCCAAGACTGTCTTTTTCAGCTTCGAGGATGATATGTGGAAGCACCCGGGCCAGTATGGTGTTGAGCAGAGCTGGGGCTGCAACAATCTCTTCTCGGGATAGAGCAAGCAGCAGCCACGGAAGAGATGAGTGGTGGTGACGGGTGTTCTTTCAGATGTGCATTGGAGCACTGGCGCGAATGCGATTGCAAAGCAATTGCGAAACAACCCGTGAACAAACGGACATCATGACGACTTTTGCTACTTTGCTTTAATTCCTCTCTCTCTCCCCGCTTCGCTTCTCCTGTGTCGGTCGGTGTAGGGTAGGGGTGCCCGCCATATGCACTGTACTAGTTAGCTGCGAACGGGGGGAGAGAGCTGCTTCTTCGAATTACATACTTTTATCCCAGCATTACCAATAGCAATAAGCAGTCGTGTACAGAGCTCTCTTCCGGTTCAGTGAGTGAGTGAGTGAGTGCATGCAACATGTGGGAGTTGGGATTTGGTTGTAACTAATTCACTGCTAAGCGGTGATGAAAGTATCAATCCTAATTCAGCATCCTCCCCTCATACAATCTAAACCCTTCCATGTTTTCGCTCTCCCTCTTTCTCTTCTCCCCACATAAAAAGCACCAGCACCAGCATCAGCATCAGCACCCTCTCCATCACACCAACCAGCAAAAGGCTTAAAGGTTTAAGGAGAGGGGAATACTAGTACTACATATATGACACTCTATATCATAGCATACCATACCATACCATGCCATACCATACCACCAATAAGCTACTGCGCAAACCCACTCCTATCTACTCCTCATACCATAATATCAACCAACCAACACAACACATCACAGTCTGAGAACCACCAACCAATCAACCAACCAACCAAACCGCAACATCATCACCTCAGCACCAAAACATTTGTCTTTTTCTTTTGGCTTTGAGCAAGCAAATATCGTATACAGTACACAGAAGGAGATCTGCTGATCGGAGATGCGGCTGATCAAGTGGTACATCGTATTGTGGCACACACAAGAAGCTACGTAAAATAAAAAAAAGGGGTGTATGTAATTAACTTCAAGTTATGGACAGCAGAAAGGCCTCCGCACAGTCCGTTTGTGTGTGTGCGTGTGTGCCACTAGCTAGTGTGAAAGAAAGAAGATTCACCTAGAAAGACAGCATAACATGATAACCCATGGGTGTGATGTGCTCCTCTCTAGAGGGTTGGGCAGAAGAGTGGGTGTCGATAGTATCCACCAACCTTATTTCATATTTCCATGTGTGTGTCTCAGAATGTTCCTGCCCATGTTCATATCAGTCCCAGATTGATTTGCTCCATGAGGAAGCCAAGGCCATGTTTACTCCGGTCGCTTTCGCTGTCAATCAAGTAGACCATCTGCAACTTCTCCTCGCTTACTCATCGAGGTATCATGTCGTTACGTCACCATCATCCAGGCCAGCTGACATCGAGACTTCTTGGCTAGGCAGGGGTTGGCCTCGTAGTGCTATCGTGGACTGGCGCGGTGCCTGCTTCCAACTGCGCCGGAGTCACCTCCTGCTGCGGTTGTTGTTGTTGTTGTTGCTGCTGTTGCTGTTGCTGTGCTTGTGGCTCGTCGATTGTGGCTGGCGTGACAGACCTCGACCGACCACCTAGCACGGGCAGACTCCTCAATCTATCCCTCCACGAAGATCCCCTTCTTTGAGTCTGCTGCTCATCGCCCTCCCCTGTCACATTATTGCTGTTATTGGCATCTCCCGCTGGAGAGACATAGGGTACACTCCTACTCCTTGACCATCTTCCCCCAGTGCTTCCTCCTTCTGGTCTTGGTTCCCTGATTACGTGCGGAAATCCATATCCATGTCTGTCGGCATTATCGGCGTAAACGATCGTCATAAATCTGCCTGGTAGAACCATACGTGTCCTTCCACCTAGACTCGCACTTCTTTCGCTTGGTGGTTCGTTGCCAACAAATGGCAACATCCTGCTGCCCTGCCCTCCCAAGAATGCAAAAGGTGGATTGCCTGGCATATTGGCTCTTGCTCTGATTCTACTTGCTTCGTCAACTTCCGAGGCATCGTTGCGAGGTTTGGGGACGTAATAGTCTGCTTTGCACAGTGGACAACAAGCTCGACGAGAGGTAAGCCACGGGTCCACACAGGAAGCGTGGAAGGCATGTCCGCAGCTTAAACCTCGTACGTCATCGTCATCTTCGATTATGTCGAGACAGATGGCACAAGTATCGCCGGGATTGGGAAGCAATTCAGCCGGAACGGTGGGTTGAATTTGATCGACGTCGTCATCATCTTCATCTGCTGTAGAGTTGCTGTGAGAGTCTGTAACTGAATTCGGATCTGTGGTAGATGCGACGGCGTTTGGCGGTTGTGTTGGTGCTGGTTGTTCTGCAAAGTCCTTCCGTGTTGTTTCGTTGCTTGGTGGAGGATTGGGTGGTGATGGTGACGCGGCGACGTCTTTTGAAGCCTCTGCGTCTGCCTCTGATTTTGAAGGTGGCTGTACAGGTGGTATAGAACCCGCTTCATCCTTCATACTAGCAGCTCGACTTGAAGGTGCACTAATTCCACCAGCTGTCGGTAAGCCCTCTTCCGCACGCGTTGATCTCCATTGTTTGTATTTTGTGAGAGGAAATCGTTCATTGACCTCGTCGATTGTCATCAACTTCTTTTCTCTTCGCCGACGATGCGCTCTGGGCACTGCGCCGATTTCAATCGGTTCCCCTTCTTCGCCGACATTTCGTAGCTGTCTGTTTCGTTGATTATATCGAAAGCAGTATTTGACACCAACAATGATCCTGGGCAACAGTCAGCATATGCTGAAGAAGTATCGAGCAAAGGGTAATCTCAAGAATTTCCTTACCATAAGTTGGTAAATACTACACCAAAACCTAGAGCCACGAAAAAAAGTAATGGTGAATTTGTGGGACTACTGTTGTTGCTACTGTTATCAGCCGGTGGGGTTGACGAGGTGGGCGGTCCGGCCGAGGTAGAAGATGGTGCAGACATGGTTGTTCATGCGATTTGAGGACGATATCTGATCGATCGAAGTAGATCGATGAGAAACTAATGGACGGTGATGGTTGTTGATTTAGAGATCGTCGCGATCGAGGCGGAGTTGGAGTGAGGTCAAACTTGTGCCATTCGATGGCGAAATAGAGCTATCACTCTCTTGCTAGAATTCAATTGTAGTCCAGCTTGCACTGTCTCGGATAATTCCTGGATACTGAGCGATAGTGTGTGAAATGGAGGTGTCGTATGCGCGGCTTGTCAGGCTGTGGCGGTTATGATTAAAGGGATCAGGATTCGGCGGTTAGAAAAGCAGCGGGAAACCGACTGCCGGTTGGATCCAGCCGCGTGATGCTCGCACCCGTCAGGAACGAGCCTGCAGTGAATACTCGTACAGTAACAAAGCCAGATGAAGCAAACGCAATTGATCCTGATGTCTGATGATACCAGCAGTGGAGATCGAAGGATTTGCTCACGAGTCGATCGCAGCCAAGATGGAAGCAAAGGTGGAGGGCTCAGACGACACGAGGCCCGACTGCTTGAATTGCTTTAGAGTGCTGGACTGGCCAATGACCTGTAGGCAGAGCGACAAGGAGAGGACAGGTCTCGAACGAGGGCCTGCTTTGATTCACTATCAGCTCAATCATTCACGCCTCTAAACCGACAGATGACGTTGATCTTTATTGGTAGGAATTGGAAATGGTCATGCCATGATATCGTCAACAGGTTGGACGCTTGACTGCGATGAGCAAGGACTCCGCAAGGCCTTTGCATCCACCAGAAACTTAGAATACTCCGCCCCATAATTAAGCACCAGATAGGTAAGATATGCGGCAAATCCTCCGCTCTTCCCGCTATCATTATTGGCCATGACTGATCAGCGGCCTCAATCGTTCATGCACTACTATCTAGTTATTCAATAAGTCCTGCACAGTAACATCCCATGCATCTGGCATAGAAACACAAGAGTGGATATGGAGATAGATAACACCAGGAGAAGAGGAATCTCTCAATGGGTTAGCAAAGTCTTATTTCCAAGGCAAATACTGGAACACAGAAGAGGATACGCGCTATGCTCTAGTCATTGACAGGCCATCTACTGTGGACCCGACATTGTTGATCCATCTCAGACCAGTCTCTTGGTGGGTTTCGCACGTTCAATACTATGACCCATGATGCTCTAGACAGCAATCGAAGGCGCCCTTCTAGATGTCGCCCGCTCTCACGTTGCACCTTGTCCGTTTTGGGGGGTTGCACGAGCAGCCGTGGAAACAAGGCATCGGTTGGATTCCAAATGCCTCTGGTCAACATGTTCACCACTTCATATCTGCAATTTCGCAAGATAATCGGTTGCTGCAGTCAATGCCTCATCGAGTTTGTCGACGTTCGTCCCATTCCCAATACTGGTGGGTGCCTTGCCTCCAGCCTTTCCACCCACAACGCCAGAAACAGTCGAAGCCCATTCGGAAGACGAGGCCCCTGCTTTGCTTGCGTCCTGGTTTCAATTGATTAGCGTTGTGGTATATGAATCCAGATTTCGCATACTAACCCCAGAGACATGACATCCATGTAGCACCCGCCCTGCCTCCTTGTCTACTGCAAACAGATAGACCGTCTTGTCTGGCATCTTCGTCTTGACATGGTTGATAGTATCAGTGATTGCTTTAGCATTGGTGATCGGCAGAGATGTGACAAATGTTGTGGCGTCCTTGTTCTTCGGATCCTGGAAATACTCTGTCACGGTATCGAGCGCCTTTTTCGTTTCCGCCTTCTGTTGCGCCTTTTGTTGGTCCAATATCTGCTTGTGAATCTTCGCAAATCGATCACGGAACTCAGCTTTCCTCACAGCTGATATTGACAGGTTATTCAAGTCCGTGCTTGTCGCTTTGATTTTCTGCTCCTTTTCCGCACCGAACCCCATCTCCTCCAGCAAACTCAAGCGATTCGAGAACTCTTCCGCTAGCTTCTGAACGGCATGTGCATCCTCTCCAGTCACGGCGACGATTCTTCGTATTCCTTTGGCAATACCGCTCTCTTCCAGAATGACGAGATCTTTGATGTCGCCCGTCTTCTGTACATGTGTTCCACCGCAGAATTCTATGCTGACAGATGACCACCGTGGATCTTTCACATTCTTCAAGATCTCCTCCACCTCAACACCCACCGAGACAACACGTACGGGATCTGGGTAGGTTTCTCCAAATACGGCACGAACTCCTGTGATTTCCCGAGCTGTTGACAGAGACACGTCTTTGGCAAAGACCCCACAGTTCTGCCGAATATACTCTGTCGACTTGTCTTCGATCTCTTGCAGATCCGAATCGGAAATCCCTGATTTATGCGAGAAGTCGAATCGCAGTTTCTCCTGCGCGACCAACGACCCTTTCTGATCTATGCCATCACCTAGCACTTCCCGCAGCGCAAAGTTCAGAATGTGCGTACCCGTATGGTTGTTCCGGATCGGCGACCTCCGCTGCTCGTCGTATTCGCATATAGGTCTGTCTCCAACAGCGAAAGCGCCGTACTTCATGTATCCGGTATGTAGGACATATCCAGCATACACCTGCACGTTCTGTACGTCCAGCTCTGCTTGGCCATCGATCACGACCTTGCCAGTGTCATTTTCTTGACCACCTTGTTCTGCATAGAAATTCGTCTTGTCCAGAATCAAACCAAGCTGATCACCTTCTGGTATTGAGTAAGTGTCGTCCACAAACTTTTTTGCGTGATAAATAGCCTTCACCTGGGCGGTTACGTTATCTCGGCCGAATTTGGCATCATCGTCTGTTTTTGATACACCAGGCATTTTCTCCAGTATGCTGATATCGTGCACATCCAGCTTCACCAGATCTGAAGCCGCTTTCTTCTCCCCTTTGCTGGCCTCCTTGGCCTTTAATCTAGCATCTTCAAATTCGTTGTCATCGATCGACAATCCTCGTTCTTCTGCCATTAATCTTGTTAGATCTGGTGGAAATCCAAATGTGTCGTACAGCCTCCACACATCCGCCCCGTGAAGTGACTTTAAATTCCTGTCTTTTGATTGCTGAGCATAGTATTCGAACTGTCGTTCTCCTCGATCCAGTGTCTTTGCAAATGACAGTTCCTCTTCACACAACATCTCTTTGACATCATCTTCCTTCTTTGCGATTTCTGGAAACATCTGCCCCATCTGTCCAACCAATGTTGGCACAATCTTGGCAAAAAAGTCCCCAATCTCAACGTTGAAATACTTCCGAGCAAATCGAGCACCTCTTCTCAACACTCTCCGCACCACGTAGCCTCTTCCTTCATTGTTAGGGATTCCGCCATCTGAGATCGCAAAGGTCAAGGTTCGGACATGATCTGCGACTACCCTGTACGCGGTGTCGATGCCATCCTTGTCCTCCTCGCCAAACTTGCCCGTGTACTCGCGCGCACCAGTAATCTCCTGTATCGTGTCAAAAAGAGGAGTAAAAACATCAGTATCGTAATTCGAAGACTTGTCCTGCAGCACAGACACCAGCCTTTCATATCCCATACCAGTATCCACATGCTTGCTTGGCAGCGATCGTAATGACTTGTCTGGTTCCCGGTTGTATTGTATAAACACATTATTCCATATTTCGAGCACATTCGGATCATCCTGGTTAACGAGATCGGCCGCATTCCTCCCTCCAATGCGATCATAATGTACTTCGCTGCAAGGACCACAGGGGCCCTGATCCCCCATCTCCCAAAAATTATCTTTCATATTTCCGGGTAAGATATGATCTTCCTGGACACCCACAGACCTCCACAGCTCTTTCGCCTCTAGGTCCGGTTCCAAACCGCCAGCAGCATTGCCTTCGAAATATGTCACATATAATCGATCTGGCCTCAGTCCGTAAACTTCTGTAAGCAGCTCCCACGAATACTGAATAGCTTCTTTTTTGAAGTAGTCCCCAAAGCTCCAATTCCCCAGCATCTCAAAGAAGGTGTGGTGATAGCTGTCCTTGCCGACATCGTCGAGGTCGTTGTGCTTCCCTCCCGCACGGATGCACTTCTGTGAATTGACAGCTCTCTTCAGGTGTGCGAAATCGGAGTTTGGGTCAACGGTGCCGAGAAAGATGGATTTATACTGGTTCATGCCAGCATTGGTGAAGAGCAGGGTAGGATCTGAAAGAGGGACCACAGAAGAGGAGGGAACTGCAGTAGACACCTGTCAGCCAAAAGGTTGTAAGGGCCCAGTAATCAAAGTCAAGCTCACCAAAGGTGTGACCGCGCTGCTTGAAGTAGTCTAGAAAAGTGCTCCGAACCCGCTGAGCACTCCATTCTGGAGTGTCCACAGCTGTGGACGACATCCTGAGAAGTTGCCAACGATGTTGTAATTTAGGTTGTTGAGTGGTAGGCCATTCTCCTATCGAACTTTGGAGAAGAGTCGAGAACCTCCGATGAGTCGATCCGCAACCTCTCCAAATCTCTGCTACTCGCATCAAACTGCAGGAAGGTCAATTATTCAAAGGATAAACCTCTCCGAACACCCAGACGGCGCAAGAGGGTTTAAGATAATGCTTTGATACATGAGTCATAAGAGAAATTCTGACGAAGCCAGGTGGTGGTTGTGAAGGCTAGTGAACTAATGTTTGGAGTCACTCATCATGGCTTCAAACGGCGCGCAGCGGAGGAGCCAGAGGGCGAGCAACGCATCACCAAACGTCTTGCACGGATGAGAATTGGGCAGGATGAGCAGAATGGAGTATTACCACACGCCTCATCACATTATTCAATTCCTCACCACCCACAGCCAATCATCAGCTCTCCTGCATCCGTCTCTTGTGGCGCTCCCGCGGACGATCTAATGCCCCTCGACGATACAAAGGATAAAATCTACATCTACGATCTCGAATCCGAGATTGCACAGATAGAAGCTGAAGAGCCGAAGAGCTTATTCCTACCCGACATAGACAGGAAGATATCTGCAATCCCTCAACACTTACTGCAAAGTCCGACCAACAGTGCAGACACGCAAATAGTATTGTACCAAGTACCCTCCTCGATATCTGTGCCTGAAGAGCAGGATCATGTGAGAAAGGCGATCATCGCGACGAGAGCACGGGCAAGAGAGAAACAGGCCCGTGAAGCCGAAGAAACACAGTTGAAGAATGAGGAGCACGTCAATGACGAAGACCGCACGAACGGAATGGTTACAGATCGGGTTGAAGAGCATACAGAAGACTACAACCCTGACGCGATGGACCTGGGCTAATCTGTGCCATATTTGGAGAACCTTTCCCGCATCACGGCCATACTCTGACATTTTCTCATGCCGCCAATACATGCGCAATTGCCGTACCCTAGCGCCTTGCCTTCAATAATGCTTGATGGCCACTAAACGCCGATTCCAGAAATACCATATTCGACGATCTTGTACATCAACAGCTCTCCTTTCACTTCCGTCAGACCTGCTGCCGGGCCGAGCCGCCAGCAAGTACGGGAGGATACGGCGGAGCATCATCGTTTCGCAACGGAGGAGCGCCGGGAGGTGGCACTGAAGCGTAGTCACCTTGATCGGGATTTACTTTCGAGGTACCCTCAGGAGGCAGATATGCGGGAGCGTTCTCGTGAT
>QQTW01003504.1_pt1 | contig 11583 bp, 9 predicted proteins | sample 1904831 | NCBI WGS metagenome assembly QQTW01 (sample SAMN09435610, study PRJNA476489) | Subsurface metagenome, whole genome shotgun sequencing project.
TAAGGTTACGGGCACTAAGCCAGCTAGTGCCAGGCTCGGACCAATCAGAAAATACCGTCATTTTACCGCGGTTTGGTGGATACCTGTTTTCGGGATGGTAGGAAAGGAGTCGGAACTTAAAGTAGTACTTCGCCTTCCTATTTCGGTAAGTTATACTTGGCGATCACGTGATTAACCTGGGGATGCGATCAATAGCCATTCAGATATATTTCTATACCTAGCTGCTGAACCTGGTGAGGGCTCATAATTGAATCAAATTTGCTGCGTCTACCCTCACAATCTGCCCACGGTTAATACCTATCTTATCATGACTCCTAGACCAGTCTCAATACCAATCAACTCCCTAACATAGATTGCACACTGAACGAAACCCTAGTAGTCCTTAATCACCTCGCTGCATGTCTCCGCAATGCAGAAACGGCCCTACGCACCGGGAGAAGAGAACTCCTCACCTTCTCTTTCCCCACAGCCGACGCTGGCAACGGCGGCAGCGCTTTCGAGATCGGGATCGGGATCGGAAGACGGGACCTATTTATCTCTGCCTTCGTCTCTGCCTTAGTGCTAGCCCGGTCACGAGTGAGATGTGCCGTTTGAGTTGTGCGATTGAGTACGTTGCTTAGGGTCGCGCTCGCTCTCACTCCCACCCCCGTTATCCTTGCCGCTGTTGCTGTTGCTAGTGTGGCGGGAGGTGAGGCGCTGGTCTGATGCGGAATCGGCATCGATTCCTCCAGTAGCCATCTCGGCCACGGTGAGCGGTCTTCTTCTTCTTCTGGTTGCGACGGCGATGAGGGTGAGTGCCGTGTATTCGAGAGAGTGGTGCTTGAAGGTGAAGTTGAAGTGGAGCCTGGAAATGAAGAGGAAAGGGGTACAGGAGAGTCGATGCGGAGAACGGTTCTCGCACTGGCGCTGCTATTGCTTCGGATCCAGCCTTCCGTGTCGGATTGGATCCATCCTTCGCCTTCGCCTTCGCCTTCGCCTTCACCTTCACCTTCACCTTCACCTTCACCCTCGCTATTGGAGTTGGAGTAGGAGTACAGATCCTCCGGGTTGATAAGAGGCATCTCCTCCAGCTCCTCGCCATCATCAGTATCCACATTTTCCGTTACATCTCGAAGGCCCAACACCTTCAACGCGTTGGCAGGTGGTGTAGAAAACGCCCTGTCTCTGGACCTCAAGCCTGACGGACTGGCACCCTCCCGTTTCCGCCATTCCATGATGGCCTCGATTCTGGCGTGCGGTGTTTGAGCGAACCAGTCCGATATTATGCCGATTGCTTTGCAGGAGTCGCAAAGGGTGGGGTAATGATGAGGTTCGTTGAGCACGTCGGCACAAGAGGGGGAGGGGGAGAGGATTTTGATGTCTGAGGAGACGGGGGAGGGGGCATGGCAACGGGGCGTATTGGAGGTGAAAGGGACGGGGGAGGGGCAGGGAATGGTGTGATTGTGGTGGAGATGACCACAGAGGTGGTAGAAGCTGAATATTTGACACATCTCTGAGGCTGACTCGGCGGTTCGCTTTCCAGAAGTGAGAAGGAAAGGTGATTGGAGTAAAGGTTTGAAGCGGTAGATGGTCGAATCAGAAGTTTGAACAGCTGAAAACCGATTGCGAGGCACGAAGCATCCTCTCCTTGGAGTCGAATCTGTATTATAAGAAGCATGGCAGAGACATATTTTGGGCACAGGCGAACAAAGAAGAAGCAAGACCGGTAACCAAAGCATAAAGAACGAACTGAAAGAGCATTGTCAGCTGTAGAGACCGAACAAGGAAATTCTGAGCACAAGAAACAAAGAAGCTTGGCCTTTGTCCAAGGAACGGACTGTTTCAGGGGTAGTGAAGGAATTGCGAAAGAGAGAAAACGTAGTAGAATTGACAAGATCGGGATAGGCGACCACCTGTTTTGCTGAATGACTGGTATATTGGTTCAGCATTCATACCTTCCGAACAAAGTGATGGTTGGAAAAGGTGAATGAGTCTGGAGGCGTGGTGATGCTCTTACCACAGGTCCATCCAAATCTTCCGAAACGAGCTCTTTGTCCTTGGGGACGTCGGACGTTATGCGCAGACGCAGAGCATGTGCTTTTCCCTTCTTACTGCTGATGCTACTTCTTTCAGTTGATCAATCACCACCAACAAAATCGACTTCCCTCGATTGATGGTTCTGGTTTCTACCTCCTCTTCCGCCCTGCCCTCGATATCCTCCAAACCTTCTCTCGCCATTTTGCTGTGTATCATCTACACCACCTCCTGCGCCTTCTCTTTCAAACTTCTCCCTTTCGCTTTTCAGCAACGACAAGACTCCTTCCAAACTTCGTTGCCAGACCATCAACCTCCCTTGAATTTCACTCCACTGTTTTGGTCCAAACACTCTGTAGGTTGCTCGCTGCACCAGAAATTCCTGCTTCAACTGTGAAAGTTTTCCTTCTACAAGACCAGCACGAATTGCGTCAATCATCCACATCTCCACATCATCCTTGGGAATCCGTAATGCCTCTGAGATGGTTGAATAGGGGAGACTGCGATTTGCAGCACCTGCCGCCAATGATGCAAGCGTCAGCAGTCGAATCTTTGTCTCTAGCGTTTCAGCGGCTGATGCTGGCAGATCTAATGATGTAAGCGAATTGGACTCCAGAAATTCGGTGTATGTAGAATAATCATCCGATGCAAAGATGTTGAGAAGTTCAAAGAGACCAGAATCTGAATCGCGAAGAGCTTGAATAGCCTCGCGACCGATAAGAGGGTTGAAGTCGGTAACGGTTGGGTTTGTAAGTGCTGCTACCAGCGTTCGTTTTGCAAGGTCACGACTTTCTGTTTCGGAGGCAGAATCAGATGGAATCGTCTCGAGACCATGCAATAGGTATTTGTAGGACATGTCGTTGTCCCCGCTAGCCGCTGCGACGTCTGCGATTGCGACATGTAATGAACGAGCATCTTCATCATCTAAATCCCACGCCACTACCCATTTGGGTACATTCGTCTCGAGTTGTGGTGTAAGGGCATCAAAAGCAGCATTGTTCGAAGTTGACCGGATCACTTTGAGGATTGCCATAAAGACATGATAGCGTGGTTCCGAATCGTTGGGTAGGATATTGAAAACGGTGGTAAGAGTCGTCAAAGCTAAGGATGGGCCAAATTGGGGCGAGGAAGCGACGGGCTGTTCGGAAAGATAAGAGCATATCCGACTGAGAAACATGTCACGAGAAGGCGATTGGTTGGAGAGGTGGATGAGAAGATTGTAGGCGGCAGTAAATTCTGCCAAAATTGTCAGTGATGGCCTCGGATCATGGTATAGCCATTTTACCCTTTTCTGGTGCCGTGCTCAGCACCGCTGCTTTACCCACGATCTTCTTGAGCACCTCATCTTTTTGTTTTTGAATAGTCGCGGGATCCGCTGGCTCTTCTGCTTGCTCTTTCTCACGAATCTCGCCGAGGGTAGGCGCAATCTCGCTTTGGACACCTGAACCGGCTTCGGACTTGCTTACAGTATCGACATATTGCGCAAGCTCGTCGGCCAGCTCGGAGAATGAGCCTTCTATCAACAGGGTGTTCGACGGGCCAGGCATTGTGTCGTCTGTCGATGTCGAGGAGGGTGAACGAGCGAGGCTTGTCTGGATCAGAAGTTCGGGTCCAGGTCTTCTGTCTGAGAATTTCGGGCAGCGCAAATAGTGCGGTGTAAATCTTGGCATGATGCACCAGCGCTCTTAGATTAGATCGTGATTGATAGGTCTAGATTAGATTAGATAAGATAAGATGAAATGAAATCTGTCTCCCTTTTGTAGCCGAGGTCTAGATGGAGTGTCATTGTTAATTGACAACAAACATCAATCTATCTGAGAATCTGAGATGGATTATAGCACTGCCGGCCGACAATGCCAATCTGCGCGCTTCACCTCGTCTCTCTAAGACCCTCAACCACCATCTCAGCCTTTCTTGAGGCTCTCCGCTCCTCCCCCGTCCAACCCCTCATAGTCGCCAGGGTGATCAGATGGATAATAACGCCGACCACTCTCTCTGTCAATGAGCTCCTTCATCCCCCGTCCCCATGGCATCTTTTCCTCCTTGTCTCTTCAGAGACCCCGTTTCTCCCCCCAATCCTCTCAAACCTCCTCTCTGCCCATTGGAGCAGCCAAGCTGGAATCCCTTCCCGCCTCCTTCAAGACTTCCCATCTAAAAACCATGGCCTCCTCCACCCAGCACCGGACGCCATACCACCTCTTACCGGCTCTCTCAATGCCCGACAATTTGCTCAATCCTCCCAGTCTCTCGAACTCTCCCAGGATCTCCATACCTGGATCACCGGCTCTGCAACCCATGAATTAACCCACAACAACTCAACCGCAATCACGATGCTCAATCTTCTCTCTTTCCACCCGAACCCCGAAGCAAAGAAATCCTACGTTAAGTACGGTGCAGCATTCGCACAATCCATCGGTGCTAAACGAGGCGGTTTAGCAAAGATAGTCGGTTCCGTCATCTCTCCTCACTCTACCCGCTCCGTCGACTCCAAAACCCAGACAACAACCGCAGCTAAAGAGAGTGGAGAAGGCAAATGGGACGAGATCGCACTAGCTCACTACCCGAGCATCCAGCACTTCGGAGACATGGTCGCCTCGGCTGACTACCAGGAGGTTAATCATAGGTTTCGGGTGGGGAGTTTGAGGGATACGGCGATCTTGTGCTTGAGTGAGGGGTGTGTAGAGGGGTTGTGGGAGAAAGAAGGAACAGAGGATAAGAGAGGAGGGGAGGGAGTGATGGGGCAGGAGGGAAGGGGCGTGACGTCGAAGTTGTGATGATTGGTTTGGTGGCGGTGAGTCTTGAGGATGATATGAGACGGGCCTGAATGAAAAATAATAGATGGCATGTCAGATATTTACTTGGTAAGTCTCTGGCCGCCGTTGTGCACGTGCGAAATGCACTGGACAAGGGCATTAGCCGTGGATGCCAGGAACAGCAAATAATTGACTAGCATACGCCTCCAATTTCGAGAATCGGATGTGTAGCATTACTCGGAGCAATAAAGGACACTATACCATCGCAAGACGTTTTCAGAGAGCCAAGGATGATATGTCCAATTCCTACATGTAGCTCAGCCTCGAGTTAGAATGTAGACTACTATGCACCACAGATCCCGAACGGATGCTCCTTGACGCCTTGTCCAACCAAGCCCAGGTCTACGCCCAAGCAGATACTATCCATCCCATCCATCCCATGCCAATCATAACCGTCGTCAGTTAGTACAATGCCAAATGCCCACTCCACCCAAGTATTTCCATAATCACATTCCCAAACGTGCTCAACGTCCATAGACAGATCAATCCCAATCCAATCTTGCGATCCATCTTCCACCCATTCAAGGGCACCACGACCAGCAGTCCCACCAGCGTCACCAGCAATGTGATCCCTGAGATAAGCAACGTAGTCGACACCTCGATCTCATACGGTTTATAATTGATTGGCCGATCAGGGTGATGGTGATGAGCCTTGGCACCATGCCGGAATGTGATATACAACCCGGAGACTCCAATCCCCAGGAGAATATTGAGCATCGGTCCCCCGAAACATGCAGACAGCGCCATGACAGGAAACCCAAGCTTAGCGACCGTTATATCAGCCACCAGATCACCAAGAGAGTTTCCAACGGCAAAGATAGTAAGCCCGAGGATGGCGTCACTGATTCCAAGTATGACTCCAAACGCTTTAAGGACGCCAACAACTTCATTGGCAATGGTAGAGATCCAAGCGATTGCCACGGAGAAGCCGAGGAAGCAGAGGAGAGAACGGTACTTGGGGGGTTGGTCAGGTGTTGTGGTTGCGAGGAGGATGAAAAGGCAAATTAAAGAAAGAAGGAGGGAGCAGAGGATGGCGCGGATGAACGATTGAACGTCGTGGTCATCGTCCAGATTGGCCCAGATGATCATGACTGTGAAGAGCGGTGCGGTGAAGAGTTGGAGGCAGACGAGCCAGCGGTTCCATTCCTTTGGCTTGGACATGTCGTCGTCGAGGTTGTTGAGGGGATGTTCGGCATTGACCTGCAAAGAATTCTGTTTGTGAGGGTGAGGAGGCACCTCGAATTGCTGTATCAGAGGTTCTGAGCTGTTGAGAGGTAATTGAACCAACGATCCGCTTCTCGATCGCGGATTTTCTCTCGGTGTCATCAGTCCCGAAAGTACATCCAGAGGTTCCCGCTTATCTTCTGTCTCAACAACTGGAAGAGTGATAGTCAGGAGGAAGACACTAGGCACAGAGACAATTCCAAGGAGTTTGTCCCAGATACTCTTGCCACGCCATGAATAGATTGTTGGGAATAGTGTGCCGGTTATTACTTGAGGTGGTGGCAGATACTTGTACGGCCACCATTTGAATGTACGCAGCTCACACTCGTTATCATCCTCATAGACCTCTGCAGCGTATGGCAGATGATGGCTTGATTCGGGTGACAAACTTGGTGCCGGAAGCCGAAAGCTAGGTGGCCTGGAAGTTGCCGGTGTCAAGTGCGTCGGTGTTTCTGTGTACAATGGAAAGATTGATGAGGGTGGCGACGTCGGTGAAGGTGGTTGCGGTATCGATATTTTGGGCACATCTGGCTTGCTGCCCATACTGGGCGATAGGCTAGAAGTCGAGTTTGTGTCGTGTACTTGTTCAGAATAATCAGGCCGATGAAAAGAAGTGCCAGGAGGAGCAAGCCGGTCTGGTAGCCGAATCTGCGGAGGCTCACGACTATGGTCTCTAGATGCTTGCAAGGATGCTGGCGGGGAAACAAAGAGTCTTGGAGAGCCTAGAACTGGAGAAAGACCAAATGTCGAGGAGGCCTGAGACTGGCTTTCGAGCAGAGGCGACGATGTTTTGACCACAGAGTCAGAAAGAGTATCTCCGCCACGCAGGGCCGGGATTCGGAGCTCCAGGCCTGCCGCGTCGTTCGCTGAAACTGCTCTGACGCGTCCACTGACATTGTGAGGAGCTCGCAGACCACTTTCATCCCCCGCATGATGAGAATGACTTCTAGCATGAGCAGCTTCCGATGTTTGCCCGTTATCTTGCCCGAGCACAATTGATGGATCATCTGAATACCTCCGCAGATTTATCGGAGATGTACGCAAACTTCGTTTTTCGAGCGAGTGAAGTATTGAGCGGAACTCCAGAGCTCCAACGAGTGACGGCCTGATCGGATTTGTTGTATTCCTCCGCTCACCCCTTGGAGGTCTGCTCACACGCATGTTGCTCCGAATTTCGGCTAGATGCCGGTCTCGTCGTTCATCTTCGTCCTCGTCGTTATGGTGTTCCTTCCACGCTGGGGTGATATTGCCTTCCAAGCCTGCGAAATCATCCTCAGAAGTGGGTCGCAGCAGATGAGTGGTCTCGCCAGCAGGAGTCTCCTCGTCTTCTTCTACTTCTGCAACATCAAGCTCTTGTGTTAGTGGTATGTGATGGTGTAATCTGGCAGCTGTTTCCCTCAGCCTTCGGCGTTGCCTTCTGGTCAGCCACCAATGCCAAACAACCACAAAGATAACATAGAACAAATAAAAGCCGACCATGCAGGCACACTCCCACATGTGCAGCCTGCCATCGGCTAAGAATACCATGCTGAAGCAGGCAGCCACTACAAAAAAGCCAACGTCTCGTAAGAAACTTTTTCGAGCAACCTTGAACGGTCTAACCAGAGCCATGCTCCCTGCTACCACCGCGGTAATGAACGAGGCAGCTCCGATAAGCTCGCCCACAGCTAGACTGCCGCTATGACTGCTCATGGCGGCAAACGTCGAGAACACATCCGGACTTCCATTTCCAAACGCAAGGAACGTTACTCCCGCTAGGCTTTCGCTCATACCAAGGATGCTGGATATGGTGCTCAGGTTGATGCATAGAAAATCCGAAGCAGCAATGCCGATGGTACTGAACAGAAGGCCGATCCATATTACGAGTATGCCAAAGGCGATCGGTTGCGCGTTGGAGAGTGAGCAGTAATAGAGCTGGAGGTAGGATATCAAGCCGGCTTCTTCGTCGGGACAATTCGCTTTCACAAAGGCGCACTTGTCAGGAAACCGGTGGACAAGACGACACTGAAATAACGTTAGCAAGGATGGAGTTGGATCTAATCGCTTCTTTCGCACCTCTTGATCTCGCTTTGATAACAGCAATCTACCTCCGAGTGGGTGAGAGGATTCAGCACTTCGATGGTGAGGATTGATGAAGGAGATAGCGGCGACTGCAGACAGCGCAAGGACAGTGGTGTAGAATGTACGTCCAGCTGGACGTCGGCGCTTTGGCGGCGCAATCATTGCAAGTCAGGCAGGGAAGTTTGCATCCTCGCAAGATCGTAGTAGCATCTTGCGCAAATGAGATAGGTCTGTCGAAAGGGTGGGCAGGGAAGAAAGAAGTGTTACCAACGATAAGTGATTGTATACAGCGAGTTGTCAGTGAATAAGGGGATTATGATACATAGGGCTGCCGCAGGTGTACTGCCATCCTTCAAAAATGACAATGAATTGGCCTGGAATCTTGGTCGAAGATGACGTGGTGAACCCTGGTGCGCCACTTTTCACAGCCACAATCAAAGCAAGATATCCGAGGTTGCTCTGGTCTTTGGTCTGGTCTTTCACTCTCTTCGGGCTATACCCTTGTATGTGTAATGAGCTGGAGAATCGAAAGTTTGGCCGGTTCAATACGAATCAAGGTTGGCAAAACTAATCCGGCCACTGTAACAAGAGATGAAGCAGCTTATCATACCGCTATATTCTACATGTAGGTTCTTCCATGGGACTCTGCTAAGTTATTTTTGTGGTGCAATGCCATGAGCAGCCAGTTCCTCCACTACATGCTCGTAGATTTCTTGCTCAGTGCCCACGGCAGATACTTTGACGACACGTCCTTCCTTCTCAAAGTGTTCGACCACTGGCATGCTGGTCTCCACAAATGTCCTGAACCTTTTCTTTATGGATTCCTCATTATCATCAATCCTTCCGCTAGTCTTGCCTCTATTCAAGAGCCTCTCCTTCATTACGTCTTCTGGGCAGTCGAGAAATATCGTGCATCTGCTATGACAAACAGAGGACTCAAAAAATGCCGCCTGGTCCATCTTCCGCGGAAACCCATCGATGAGAAACCTTCCCGTGCCGTCATTGGCCATTTTTCCATGCATCGCATTTTCCAAAAGCTTCACTGTGACCTCCATTGGTACGATTTGACCATTCTTGATATACTCCTTGATCAATTGGCCATACTGGCTACCACTCCGATCTTGCTCTGCTCGCAGCAGATCGCCTGCACTGAGATGGACAAAGCCATAATCTTGGACTAGACGCGCAGATTGTGTTCCTTTTCCTGAACCTGGGCCTCCAAGGATGTAAACCACAGTAACTTTGTCGGCATCGAAAGCAGGAGAAGTGTTTGAAGATGTCAATGGTGGATCAGGTTGAAGTGTGGGATCTGGGAGACCAGTAGGAGGCAAGACAGCAGGCATTGTCAAATAAGATACTGGTGTTGTAGAGTGGACCTAGACTTTTCGCTGATACCGACCGTTTTTCCTCGTTTCTCCCGAAACAGGTTGCTGCGACTGACTGGCACGAGTCTTGACCATATACGCGTATCCAGCAGAGCCGGCAAGAAAGATGAAGAGGAAGGGAAAGAAGCTCAGGGGCGCTCCTTGCGGACCGCTGGTATTTCGAGGAGAGGGTTTAGAAGTAGAAGCGTTGCTCGATGGCAGATCGGAGGATGCTCTGCTGATGTTGAGTGAAGTCTTGCACCCTTGATGTTGGTTCGAACGTATTGAGCGGATCACTGAGGGTAAAGGTTGGAATTTAAGCATCACTAAACACACATGGCCTAGGAAGAAGTGCTAGTATTGATTCAAGCAAGCTGGTGGAGATACGTTGGTTGCAAAAATCATCCATAAGACCGATGTCGTCATATGTAGGGAGTACTACTTAAGTAGACGGGCATCCACGTGACACTCCTTTTCTTCCCACAATACGGAGTGGTGTACAATTGTTCATTCCAGTTTTCCCTATTTTATAGAACTTCATCTATAACCCTTTCAATCATTTCCGACGGAAGACATCTAGGTGACTATTTCTGCTGTGCTTTTGACAGTTGAGATGTTGTCTTAACCTACGCGTTACACCTACTTAACAGCCCCAACTCATATACTACTCTATGAACGGAGCGGTAATCTAGGGGCGAAGGAATACCAGTTACTAGAAACACAACCAGAGTCCTGAACCACCTGTGAGAGGGTTCTCACAAACGGTGATGTTCCATCACCATTCAGAATGCGTTAGAGCGGTTGGCCTGAAGACCTGGACTTAGATATTTAGGTCGAACACAACAATCCCTACTTCAGCTTCATTCCTAGCAGTGCTTCTCCATGCATGGCCTCATCAATTTAAGTCTCACCGAGCAACCGATAATGCGGGTCCTCGTTCGCTGCATGATTATGATCATTTTTCGGCTGGCTAATGAGCTCTTGATGACCCAGATCATGTCGCCTTCCTGAACGGACTGAGGTTTGCAGCCCATGTATCCTTCCAACGTGCCAAATAATATGTCCAAGTTGTAGTGGTGCCAGGCCTGATCAAAATCATAAGCGCTCACCAAATATTTCCAGACGCTGAACACGAGTTCTGTTCTGTTCTGCTGTGTGCGTAGCCAACGCTGAGTGACTTCACTTCAGATCTGGATGAGCAAGGTGATGCAAGTCATCCAGCAAGCCTCAACACGAGACTGACCATTCTTATACACATGTACTCCGATGAGTATCATCCTGGCCGTCTTCTCGAAATCGTGTCCAGATTCCAGCTGATACTCCGATGGGCCCAGGCAAGAAATAGTGGCTATCCTCATGCCCTGCACTATCAGTATGTTTTAATGGCTTGAAACTCTACCATCGAGGTAGGTGACCTCTTGATAAGCCCAGACCTCCGTACAACCTTCTAGTTTCAAAGAAATGCCGAAGATGCTCTCAGCGCTCGGCTGACGAGTTCGATAGCCCTAGTCGATTCAAAACCTCAGTATCTTCATATTACCTTCTGCGCCATAAGACTCTTTTCAAAATGAGTCATGAGGTTAACATACGTAATGCACAGCTCCCTCATGTCGGCAACCGCGGCAGAAGCATTTGCATCGGCATGACCAAGCCGAGTGATGACTGCGCCGGCGAAACCATATATTGGAATCATCCATCTTGTTGAATTGAGCATTTTTCTCGGCGATATCGTCTTGGGTGATGCATGTAGCATCGATCCACAAAGGCGCCAACGTGTCTATGGTCGCGCCCAGCATCGCTGTTGAATGTCCCGATCCTAATACCTAGAGGTCTGCGTAAATCCGCCGAAATTGAAATTGAAATTCCTATATATTGGGGTTCACTCTTAGTTTGGCTCCATCCAATGATTTCCACGGATACTTGACACCCTGAAAAGTGCTCACTGCGTCCGAGAGGATGTGTGATCACCACGCCATGACGACGTGTATGAGATTGCATTGTATTGTAGTTTGCCACGCAGGCGGCAGACTGATAGCTTGGAGGGTTCATTGGATGACCAAAATTTCACTGCCTGACGGAAGAATTGTCAGCAGCCGGATAGAATGGAG
>QQTW01003505.1_pt1 | contig 11581 bp, 7 predicted proteins | sample 1904831 | NCBI WGS metagenome assembly QQTW01 (sample SAMN09435610, study PRJNA476489) | Subsurface metagenome, whole genome shotgun sequencing project.
TAAAGACAAAGCCCCTAACATTGCATCCATAATTGCATGAGTAAGTACGTCAGCGTCGCTATGTCCAAGTAAACCTAACTCGTGGGGAATTTCTACTCCTCCCAAAATTAAGCGGCGATTGGTGCTGAGTTGGTGGATATCATAGCCATTACCAATACGGATATTAACCATAGTTGAAATCTGTGAAAATATATTTTGAATTAAACCGAACTATATACCAGTAAATTACTGCTGTTTTTGAAGATTTTTTTTCCTATTGTGACCTACTCATTTGCGTTACTACCAGTACAATTAGTCTTAATCCGTTCAAAATGAAATAAATTGCTTAGAGATGGAATAGTCTCCCAGTATGGGTGCGGAAAATCAATCCTGATTTAAAATCATATTGGACAACTTTCCTAAGCTTAAAGTATCATTTTTTACTTAAATATTTTAATAGGGCTGCAATAAGCAATAATTTTACTGATAGCCAAATGTTTATATAAATAAATATAAATTTTTTATACCCTATTGAAAAAATATTCTTAGGTTTAATAAATATAAGGCTATTTTTAAAAAGGTTCAAATGCGGAAAAATCAGATTAGACTAGCTTTTTTGTTAAGTGTAGGTTTATTAACACTAGGTGTAGTAAGTGTTGGCGAGGCACAGACAAAACCTACAGAACAGAATACTATGCCAGCAAAGCGATCGCCCGATCGAGTGGCGGGGATTATCGAATCTGTTGATAGTGCCTCGATCAAAGTGCGGCTTGCTGATGGTAGTATCAAGTCTTACCCACGAAACCAGCAAATATTTTCTACAATTAAACCTGCTGAAGGCATTGCGATTATTCTGGACAAAGATGTTGAAGTTGGAGTTTCTAGAGGAGGGCGACCGCTACAAGTATTTGATGGGCGGATAGTAGACCTCAAAAACGATCGCCTCAGCGTAATGTTAACTAGCGGTCAGGTAAAAAATATTGCTATTTCGCCAGAGTTTGCAAGTCAGTTAAAAAATCTCCAGCGCACTACTGACGCACCCAGTCGCTTACCAATTACTGGAATAGTCAACGATCTTAGTCCTTTAAGTAGTATTAACTATACACCCTCTACACCTACAAACTTGCCTACAGCCCAGATGACGAGGAGAATAGCGCAAGGTAGCAATGTCAAGGCTAAATATAGCGATTTGATCCTAGCTTGCCAAGGTAGAAAAGTTGAAGTAGATAAATTAAAAGCGCTTCAGGATGTAGCAAATAATGTTGTTCGCTTCGAGCGCCTTGAAGTTGTAGATATTAATGACGTGCTAAAAGGTCAAGAAATCAAAGCTTTTCAACAGCGACACGCCCAGCATACTCCTACCGAGGATCTCATACTGAACAATGCTTTAAAAGAAGTTAGTGTTGCTATTGCAAACAACAACGATATTATGACGCTTGAGCAAGCACTTTTGCTGCATAAAGTCAACAAAAAAAGTATCATCGGCATCAAAGTTCCAGACGATATATACTACAGCAAAGTATTTGTCTTTTACGACTCGACGCTGAATTGAAAAATAGAATATAAGCGGCTTGACGCGGGGAAGTTAGTTAGGCGAGGGGAGACGGGGAAAAGTTTTTACATATTTCTCCCCTTGCTAGACAATTCAAAACCACCGCGATCGCGCGATTGCTGCAACTTATGCGATCGCCTTAATCGGTATCGTCGTGGGCAAAACGGTGATAAAGGAAGTCTAAAGCATAGTTACGCAACTTGTAATATTCGGGATCTTCCATAATCCGAGTGCGATCGCGCGGGCGATCGAAAGGAATATTCATTACTTCCCCAATGCTGGCGGCGGGGCCATTGGTCATCATCACTAAGCGATCGGCAAGAAACAAAGCTTCATCAATATCGTGAGTAATCATCAATACCGTACAGCGATGATCGTTCCAAATTTTTAGTAGTTCTTCTTGCAATTCTTCTTTTGTAATCGCGTCCAATGCCCCAAACGGCTCATCTAAAATCAAAACTTGCGGACGAATTGCTAAAGCTCTAGCAATAGAAACGCGCTGTTTCATCCCCCCAGAAAGTTGCGGGGGCTTTTTATCCGCCGCTTCTGTCAGTCCTACCATTGCCAAATGTTCGCGGACGATCGCGCGTTTTTCTGCCTCTGGCTTATTGGGATGAACGGCATTAACAGCGATGTAGACGTTCTCAAAAGCAGTTTTCCAAGGCAATAGAGCGTAATTTTGAAACACTACCATGCGATCGGGTCCTGGTTTCGTAATCGGCACAGAATTAAGTTCTACCCTGCCGCTACTTGGAGTAGTAAAGCCAGACACCATATTTAGCAGCGTTGATTTACCGCAACCAGAGTGACCGATGACGCAGATAAACTCTCCCTCGTCTACCGTGAGGTTAACACCATCTAGTACCGTGTAAGTTCCTTTGTTAGCGGTGGGATAAACCTTACCAACATCCTCAATTAGTAAAAAAGGTTCGCTCGTGGTGGTTTTTTTTACGGAAGTGTTGGCACTAGGATCGATATAGGCAAGAGTACGGTTGTGCATGGGTAATGGGTAATGGGTAGTTTGTGAGACAAGATTGCAGAAAAGAAAAATCATTCATTACGCTTTCAGCAACGCCAATGGTTTTTCTGCGATTTGGCGATCGCCCTGAAAATTAAGCTGCTACCGTCGGGCGAGAATCGAGAATAACTTCGGCAATAGAGAAATCTTGCTTGATTGGTAGACTGTTGAGATAAGCGATCGGGTCGTCGGCGTTAAATACTGTACCGTCGAATAGTTGAATAGCTTTGCGCGTGTAAGTAATATCGCCAAGACCGAGTTCTCGCGCGGCGGTGCTAAATACTCCAACTTTGCAGATGCGCTCTAGAATTTCTACCCAGTTTCGAGGGAAAGGTGTATCGCCCCAACGAGCTAGTTGTGTCATAATCCATAGTTGTTCTGTGCGACTAGGACGATTGACCCCAGAGTCTCCATAAAACTGATGGTGGGCATACTCACGCATCGGATGCTCTAGGCTACAAGTAGATGTATTTGGATCTCCAATCTGAATATAATCTATATCCGTACTCACATACTCTCTACGCGCCAAAATCTCGCGGATTTCTTGGCTATGGTTGGGGTCAGCGCAATAATGGCAAGCTTCTAATAGAGCTTTGACTAAAGCAATATGAGTGTTAGGATAAGCTGCCGCCCAATCTTCTCGCACGCCAAGAACTTTGCCGGGATGTCCTAACCAGATTTCTAAGTCTGTGGCAATAGTAAACCCAGTTCCTACGTCGGCGGCGCGGTAGTTCCAAGGTTCTCCCACGCAATAACCGTCAATACTTCCCGCTTGCAAGTCAGCGACCATCTGTGCGGGGGGAATAATTGATAGCTTCACATCTCGGTCTGGATCGATACCTCCGGCGGCTAACCAGTAACGCAATAGTAAGTTGTGCATAGAGGAAGGATGCACCATACCCATCCGATGTTGACCGAGGGGAGTATTGTGTAACATTTCCTTGAAGTCGGATAGCGTATAAACTCCTTGGTCGTAAAAGCGCTTTGCCAGGGTGATAGCGTTGCCGTTACGGGTCATAGTTAAGGAAGTAACGACGGGGAGGGGTTTGTTTTCATGCCCCCCCAAAGTTAACCACATCGGCATTCCTGAAGGCATTTGCGCTGCATCTAAATAACCGCCAACTATACCGTCAGTAATTCCCCGCCAATTAGATTCGCGCGTCAAAGTAACTTCATCTAAACCATGCTTGACAAAAAAGCCTTTTTCTTTAGCTATAGCCAGAGGCGCACAAGCGGTTAGAGGGAGAAAGCCTAGCTCTAAATTGACTTTCTCTAAACCGTGACGGGCGATCGCATCAGTTTTTCGAGCGCGAATTTTTTTAATCCGCTTTTGCTGATTGAGAAAGTAAATCATTTCACTACGCAAGCTGTAGTAACTGGGATGTTCTACTACTTCCATCCGCTTGCGGGGGCGAGGAATATCTACTTCTAAAATCTGTCCAATTTTTGATTCTGGCCCGTTAGTTAGCATCACGATGCGGTCAGACAATAGCACGGCTTCATCAACATCGTGCGTAACCATCACGGCGGTAACTTGGTTTTCTTCGCAGATTTTCATTAACTGTTCTTGCAAGTTACCCCGCGTTAAAGCATCCAAAGCTCCAAACGGTTCGTCAAGTAACAATAGTTTCGGGCGAATTGCTAAAGCACGAGCGATCGCCACTCTTTGTTTCATTCCTCCTGATAACTGTCCTGGTTGCTTATCGGCGGCGTGGCGCAAACCTACCATATCTATATGTTGCTCGATGATGCTTTTGCGCTCGCTTTCTGGCAAGTCGGTCATTACTGAGTTTACCGCTAGAGCAATATTTTCGCGGACTGTGCGCCAAGGTAACAGCGAATAATTTTGAAATACTACCATGCGATCGGGTCCGGGTCTGGTAATTTTTTGCCCTTCTAGAGTTACTACGCCTTCGCTAGGCAAATCTAAACCTGCCACCATGTTTAACAACGTAGATTTACCACAACCAGAGTGACCGATGAGCGAGACAAATTCGCCTTTTTTAATTTCGAGATTAATTCCTTTGAGTGCGATGTAGCTACCACCGCCTTGTAAGGGGAAAACTTTATCAATTTGGTCAACAGCAACGAATACAGACATAGTTAATTTGGGGGGGTGAGGGGAAATTTGTTTCTATTTAGTTTCGGCGGGTAAAATCTTGTTTTCTAGCCAACCCATAGCTTTGTCTAGCAACAGACCCACAACGCCGATGTAGATTAGAGCTAAGATGACTTCGCTAACATTGTTGTTTTGATAGGCTTCCCAGATAAAAAAGCCAATACCCACAATTCCAGACATGACGATCTCGGCGGCAATAATTGCTAACCAAGCAAGTCCAATCGCAATTCTCAAACCTGTAAATATGTAGGGTAGCGCTGCCGGAATTAGGATATTAAAAAAGTATTCTTTGCGCGATAGTTGTAATACTTTGGCAACGTTGTTGTAGTCAGAGGGAATTTGCTTAACTCCCACTGCGGTATTTATTAAGATGGGCCAAATTGCTGTAATAAAAATTACAAATAGGGCGGCGGGTTCGTTTTGACGCAAGGCAGCTAAAGCAATGGGGACCCATGCTAAAGGTGGTACAGTCCGCAATAGTTGGAAGATCGGATCTAAAGCCTTGGACATCATTTTATTTGTGCCGATCAATATTCCCAAGCCAATTCCGACGATTGCTGCTAGGGTATAACTGATAGCCACTCTTTGCAGACTAGCGAAAATTTGCCAAAATAAACCTTTATCTGTGCCACCGCGATCGTAAAAGGGCCAGAAAATTAAGATCCAAGTGTCTTGAACAACTTGTATTGGCCCTGGTAAAGTTGCGCCGGGAGTCCATGAAAATAATTGCCATACCGCGAGAAAAATAAGCAACGCAATAATCGGAGGTATAAGATCGGGAAATTGCTTGCTGATGCTGGAAACCCAGCTTTTAGAACTTTTGGCAGGTCGTCGGCTTTGAAGCGTGGTCATGGGCTGTATTTTCCTCTAGTAGTAATGGGTAAGACAAGAAAGTTGCAAAAAAAGGAAAGATCGTTACACTCTTAACAACAGGTTTGATTTTTAGACACTCACTTTTTTAATCTTTAAACTCTGCAAGTATGCCGTTGGATTTTCTGGATCGAACTTGATGCCATCAAAAAACGTTTCAATGCCGCGAGATGTGCTGGTGGGAATATCCGCCGCCGCAATCCCTGCTTCTGTTGCCGCTTGTTTCCAAATATCTTCGCGGTTGACTTTATCAATTAGCGCTTTAGCATTTGTCAAAGTATCTGGAGGCAGAAAGCCCCAGCGTACACTCTCAGTTAAAAACCAAAGATCGTGGCTCTTGTAGGGGTAAGAAACGCTACCTTTTTCATCTTTCCAGTAATGGGCAGCCATTGATTTATCATCAATTACCCGACCGTCGCCCATGTCATACTTGCCCTGAAATGGATCTGTAAGAATTTCGACTGGAAGATTGAAGTAATTACGTCCACTAAGAATTTTAGCTGCTTCTTCGCGGTTGTCAAAGTTATCCAACCACTGCTGCGCTTCCATGATGCCTTTCAAAAGTGCTTTGGTAGCCTTGGGATTTTTATCAACCCAGTCAGCTTTCATAGCAAAGTATTCTTCGGGATGATTCTTCCAAATCTCTGCCGTCAATGCTGCCATGTAGCCTATCTTGTCTTTGACAATGCGGTAGGGCCAAGGATCTCCTGTACTGAAAGCATCCATCGTCTCTGTCTTCATATTGGCGACAGTTTGAGCTGATGGTACTGGCATTAAGTTAATATCTCGATCTGGATCTATACCGCCAGCAGCTAACCAGTAGCGAATCCAAAAATCCTGATTAACGTGGGGGAAAGTATGTGCGGCTTTAAAGATATTACCTTTTGATTTGAGTTGACTAACAATTCCTTGTCCTTGTGCCAGCTTGAGGTCAACACCCTGTCCTTTCCACTTAGAAGAAATCGCAATTCCATTCCCATGAGTAACTAGCTGTGCCAAAACATACATGGGAATTTTTACATTGCCCTTAGTAATAACTCCTTCAGTTATCAAGTGAGGCATTGGCATCTGCCATTGACCACCTTCAATACCTCCACCCTTGGAGCCAATTTCTACGTTGTCCCGCGCTGAACCCCAAGAAGCTTGTTTAGAAAGTTCAACATCAGTCATGCCATACTTAGCAAAAAAGCCTTTTTCTTTAGCAATAATTAGGGGAGCCGCTTCAACAATCGGGATATATCCCAGCTTCACTGTCGTAGTTTCAGGTGTTTGTTCGGGGCTAAGGTTTACTGCCGAAACTTGTTGCGCTTGAGTAATGCCAGAGGAATCGGGGGGATTTCCCAAGCAGCCATTTAGCAGTACAGCGCCTACCGCCGATGCTCCAGCAGTCACAATAAATTTGCGGCGGGAAAATTTGTGTAAAAACTCGCTCATCATACTTCTCCTAATAACAAACTCGATTTTTCTGTCTTTATGCCGAGGCTAAACGCTTCGCAGACAGTCTGTAGACGCGAAAAGCGACGGCTGATAAGAGCCAGAAAACTGCTGGATGCGTAGGCTGCGATCGCTTAACTATTGCTAGTTCCACTGCTGGAAATATATTGCGTTAAAAACCTCTACTGTCCCGTCGTAACTATTAGCGAAGGCAACTGTTAGGCTTGCGTTTTAGCGATTGATATAGACAATATCCTATAACAATCATAGAAACAAGCTATTACTTTTAATAGTTGGCATAGATAAAATCTATAGCAAAGCATTGTTTGTTCAATCCGTGAAAACTTAGAGATACGAGCGCTGTATTTTGTGCTTAGACTAAGCCTTAGAGCTAAAGCCTAGAATGGGGATCGCTGCGGGGATCTAAAAGAATTAATAGGTTAAATGCTTAAATTCAAAATTGATGATAGAGTTTACCTATGATTTAGATTGGAAGGGTTATAGATGTTGAAGCACGCAACTTTGCATCAGCTAAAAGTATTTGAAGCGATCGCCAGATCCGGTAGCTTTACACGCGCCGCCGAGGAAATGTTTTTAAGTCAACCTACAGTTTCTCAGCAGATCAAGCAGTTAACTAAAGCTGTAGGACTACCGTTATTTGAACAAATTGGCAAGCGCCTTTATCTAACTGATGCAGGTAAAGAAGTGCTAATTGCGTGCAAGGATATCTCGGAAAAAATGTCGCAGTTAGAAATGACGTTGGCAGATTTGAAGGGATTAAAGCAAGGAAATCTGCGTTTAGCTGTAATTACAACGGCTAAATATTTCGTGCCGCGTTTGCTGGGAAATTTTCGTCATCGCTATCCAGGGATTAGAGTGGCGCTGCAAGTGACAAACCGCAAGCAGGTACTAGATCGCTTGAGTGAAAATGTGGACGATCTGTATATTCTCGGACAACCCCCAGAAAATCTTGATATTAATCTGCGTCCGATTTTAGAAAATGCCTTAGTTGCGATCGCACCATCGAATCATCCTTTAGCTGGGGAAAAGAATATTCCCCTCCAACGCCTAGCGGAAGAACCATTTATTATGCGGGAGGCGGGGTCGGGGACGCGCATGGCAGTGGAACGTTTTTTTGAGGAAAACAGAGTTGATATTAATGTAGAGATGGAGATTGGTAGTAATGAAGCGATCAAACACGCGATCGTTGGTGGATTGGGGGTGTCGGTACTGTCACGCCATGTTTTGGCGCTAGAAGGCACAAAAGGGCCTTTGACTATATTGGATGTTGATGGTTTTCCCATCCAGCGCCATTGGTATATCGTTTATCCCGCCAGCAAGCAATTATCTGTTGTTGCCAGCACTTTTCTAGAGTATCTTTTAAACGAAGGTAAGCAGATTGTGACTCAAATAGATTTAGAGCTTAGTCATAGTTAGGTAAAATTTTTCAGCTTGGGCAAAAATGGATTTTTAGCTCGTGAGTTGCGATCGCACTAAAAACATTGGCAATCCAATCTCCTTCTCCTAAAACTTGTCACGCGGACTAGAGGATGTATTTTTGTCCAATCCGCACGTCAAAATTATCGACTTAAAACAAAGGTCTAATATTTTCCGATCGCGCCTTCATCGATGCTGCTGGCTGCTACTAATGTAGCGAACAACAGCAATTTCCAACCCTTTCCATCAATAAAAACTATAGTTTTGGCTATACTTATTGATTTTTTCTATTAATTTTCTAGCTATTGTTAGCAATTAAGTTGCCCGAATAGATAGCGATAGAATTTGGGTAACTGCGCTTTCAAGACACAGAGAGGCTAGACACCTACAGCCCTACTTGTTCTGAGTATAGATACTAAAAAATTACAATCATCGCCAAAATCGATATTTCTCGATAGTAACTATAAATAAAACCTATAGTTACAATTGTAAACAATAGCTTTTGTCTATGCACGTTTAGAAGTACTATGAGGTCAATAATGAAACAGAAAGTATTTACTTATGGCTCATGTCCTTATCCAAAGTATTTGGCTGATACCGTGCTATCCCTTAATTGGAGCGCTTTTAGCCTTACCTTGGTCTCCAGCAGTAATTAGGCGTACAGGTCCAAGACCATCGGGTTATATAAATTTATTGATGACATTACTGGCTTTTCTGCATGGCGTATTTGCCTTGCCCGCCACTTGGCAGCAGCCAGCCCAAGAGCTAGTAATTCCCTGGCTCAGGGTAGCTAATTTAGACTTATCCATTCCTCTACAAATATCTTCCGTCACTATCGGAGCTACAGTTTTGATCACCGGGCTAAATTTGCTGGCGCAAATTTATGCTGTTGGTTACATGGAAATGGACTGGGGATGGGCGCGTTTTTATTCCTTGCTGGCACTGTTTGAAGCGGGGATGTGTGCTTTAGTTTTGTGCAACTCTTTGTTTTTTAGTTACATGATTTTGGAAGTCCTCACCTTGGGTACTTACCTATTGGTAGGACTGTGGTTTAGTCAGCCTTTAGTAGTGACAGGCGCTAGAGATGCTTTTTTGACCAAGCGGGTAGGTGACTTGCTGCTATTGATGGGAGTACTTGCCTTGTATCCGATCGCCGGAACTTGGAACTTTACAGAGCTAACGCAGTGGGCAGCAACGGCTAACGTAGATCCTAAAATAGCGACTCTTGTAGGTTTAGCTCTACTCGCAGGGCCAATGGGTAAGTGCGCTCAGTTTCCTTTGCATCTATGGCTAGATGAGGCAATGGAAGGGCCAGTTCCCAGCACGATTTTACGCAACTCAGTGGTGGTTGCAACCGGAGCATGGGTACTTGTAAAACTAGAGCCAGTTTTAGCACTTTCGCCCTTAGTAATGTCTGCAATAGTGTGGGTTGGGGCAGTAACGGCGGTGGGTGGTAGTTTGATTGCGATCGCCCAAATTGATGCCAAACGCGCTTTGTCTTACTCGGTAAGCGCTTACATGGGCTTGATATTTATCGCCGTCGGAACTCATCAAACCGATACAGCTTTATTGTTGACATTAACTCATGCTTTAGCGATCGCTCTATTAGTTATGAGCAGTGGGGCAGTGATTTGGAACAATATCAGTCAAGACTTAACTCAGCTAGGCGGTTTGTGGTCGCGTCGTCCGGTATCGGGGTTTGGTTTTATTATTGGTGCGGCGGGATTGTTGGCTTTTCCTCCTTTGGGCGGTTTTTGGGCTTTGCTGCAATTAGCAGATACTCTATGGCAGACTCAAAGGTTTGGGTTAGTAGGAGTTTTGTTATTAGTGAACGCTTTAACGGCATTTAGCATAACTAGAGAATTTGCCTTAATTTTTGGCGGTAAACCAAAATTAATGACCGCGCGCTCGCCAGAAGCTCCCTGGCAAATGGCTTTGCCGATAACAATTTTGATGGGCTTTACTCTCCACGCGCCGCTAGTCCTACAAAGCTTGTCCTTACTGCCGGACTGGGTAACTCTCAATAAAGACATTGCTTTATTGCTAATTTGGTCTACGATTTTTGGTTGCAGTATTGCAGGAATTATCTACTTGGGAAATATTGTTCCCAAACCTGTCCGGTTGCCCTCAAAAGCCTTGCAAAACTTTTTTGCCTATGACTTTTATACTGCCGAACTCTACCGGATAACTATAGTGTTTGTCGTGGGACTGGTATCTAATGTTATTTCCCTTGTCGATCGCTACTTAGTAGATGGGTTAGTTAATCTCGTCGGTTTAGCTTCCCTGTTTGGGGGCGAAAGCTTGAAGTACAGCACTTCAGGTCAAATGCAGTTTTATGCCTTGACGATTCTTTTTGGGGTAGGAGTTTTGGGCATGATGGTAGGCTGGCCATTTTTATCTCATCTATCCCTTAGTATGCCTGTTTTAAATTAAACCATCGCTAGTAAATACCTATGCTCAGTGCATTCATTTGGTTGCCTATTTTAGGTGCGGCTGTTATCGGGTTATACCCAGGGGCTATATCTGCTAGTCGAGCGCGTTTGGGAGCGTTGATTATTGCTAGTAGCTTAGTTGTTTGGACAATTGTTTTATTGAGTCAGTTTGATATTAATAATGCTGGGATGCAGTTTTCTGTTTTTGTCCCTTGGATTGAAACCTTGGGCTTAGATTACACTCTTGGCGTTGATGGCTTGTCTTTGCCTTTACTAGCTTTAACCGCACTACTAACTTGGATTGCAATTTATAGCAGTAGCGAATCTTTAGAGCGTCCCCGGCTTTACTATGCTTTGATCTTGCTAGTAAATGCTGGAGTTGTGGGGGGTTTCCTCGCGCAAAACTTGCTGTTATTTATTCTGTTTTACGAATTAGAGTTGATTCCCTTTTATTTATTAATTGCTATTTGGGGAGGGACAACTAGGCGCGGCTACGCAGCGATGAAGTTTCTAATTTATACAGCAGTTTCAGGGATTTTAATTTTAGCAGCATTTTTAGGTTTAACTTGGCTAAGTAATTCTTCTTCCTTTGATTACAATGCCATAGTCACTGCCGGATTGCCTTTAACGACGCAGTTAATTTTGCTGACCATGCTACTAATCGGCTTTGGCATCAAAATTCCCCTAGTTCCTTTGCATACTTGGTTGCCCGATGCTTATGTTGAAGCTTCTCCCCCGGT
>QQTW01003506.1_pt1 | contig 11580 bp, 21 predicted proteins | sample 1904831 | NCBI WGS metagenome assembly QQTW01 (sample SAMN09435610, study PRJNA476489) | Subsurface metagenome, whole genome shotgun sequencing project.
GGCCCGCTTCTTGTCCCCCTTTTCCACGTTCCCGTCCTTCAGACCCTGGCAATTTATCTCATGAAGCTCGCGCATATCATCCCAGCAACTTTTCCCTCTCTTTCTCTCTCTGTCTCTGTCTCATTGCAAGACGCAGGGTAGGTTCTGATTCGCTTCGCTTCACGCTCCACCCTTGCTGACCTCCCTTGCGCTGACAAGGCTCTTCAATCTCAAACGTGCCTGATAAGCTCTCGGAGAATTTCCTCCCGTCATCTTGACCGGCTCCACACCCACGATCATCTCGCAGATCAAACCCATTTCATTCGCAGCAATCGGAAATTGTGCAGAGACAACTTGACGAGCAAGGAGTTTTTCGCTTTCCCGTTGGTCGCCGAAGCAACCGCAGGCATGGGCGGCCATATCTCCAAGATGATGGGCAAGATCTTTGGATCCAAAGAGATGCGCCTCCTGATGTTGGGTCTCGACGCAGCAGGAAAGACGAGTCAGTCCCCCCCCCTTCTCATCCCTTGCTCTCGCCCGGTTCGCTCCTCACACATCCCGGCAATTAACCACAATACATGCTCTATCTAGCCATCTTGTACAAGCTCAAACTCAACCAAGACGTAACGACCATCCCCACCGTCGGCTTCAACGTCGAGACCGTCACCTACAAGAACGTTAAATTCAACGTGTGGGACGTGGGCGGGCAGGACAAGATCCGACCCCTCTGGCGCCACTACTTCTCTGGCACCCAGGGGCTCATCTTTGTGATCGACTCGAACGACCGAGCGAGGATAGACGAGGCGCGGCAGGAGCTACACCGCATCATCTTGGATCGCGAGATGAAGGAGGCGCTGCTGTTGGTGTTCGCCAACAAGCAGGATATCCCCGGCGCGATGACCCCGAGCGAGGTGACGGAGAAGTTGAGGTTGGGCCAGTTGAAGGAGAGGATCTGGTATGTGGTGCCGAGTTGTGCTACGAATGGGGAGGGGTTGTTTGAGGGACTGGTAAGTTGGGCAGAGATGTCGAGTATTGTTGGCTTGAGCGGTGCTGATTGATTTGTGTACAGGGCTGGCTGTCGAATAACGTCAAGTCACAACCACAGAAGCAGCTGAAATGAGCTGATCGACATTGTTTCCGCAGCTGCTGCTGCCTTTCGCGATATGGGTCCCATGTGGATACGCCTCTGATTCATCTCACACCATCCTCTTTCCCGCCGTCTTCGCAAGCCATCCAGCACCAGCCGCAGCGAAAGAACGCAGCGAAAGAGCACAACACCCCGTTTCCTGCCGCTGGATTCCTCGACCCCCTTCATTAACCGACGCTCTTGCAATTCCTTCGAAGGCCTTTTTTCGGTCTTGCGTGCAATATTCAGCGATGGCGGATGGCGGATTGCCGAGCGCGTTTTATGTATGAGTACGAGTACGAAATGTGTATTACTAGTCATGGCTGTTGCAACCTTGAAGAGATGAAACCAGCGAGAGGAGATAGAACGAACAAAGGGGGGGGGGGGTGGAACAGAGAATCTCTCTCATATACCCCGACGACGCGCCCAACGGCTACTCTTTCCAATCCCAAAACCTGAGATTCGAGATCTGAGATCCAAGACCCAAGACCCGAGATCTGAGCTTCCTTCTGCCATGACATTTCGCCTCGGAGAGAATTTTCAATTCCCTTTTGCCTTCTCCTTCTTCCCCTCCCCCGCCCCAAGCCCGCCTTTGCGCCTTTCCGTCCTATCCTTTCCAGCCTTGTCCAGCCTTGTCCAGTCCTGTCCTATGGCTCATGCTTTATTTTTATTTTTCTGTTGGTCAAGTATTATTTCAGAGTATTCAGTTGAAGAGACCGCAGTGGGGTGTCGTTTTGCTGACGCCCGTCACGAACTTTGATCTCGTTGGAGAGGCGTGGGGTGGGGGTGGGCTGGGAGGAGGGGCTTTGGGAGACCCTTTTCAACCACGTGTGTGGGAGTTGCGTGGACTGGGTGATGGAGGGAAGGGACGGGAGAGGAGAAGGAGGAGGAGGAGGAGGAGGAAGGGGGAGAAGAGGTGTGGTGGCGGCGAAAAGATGGAGAAAAATCCCCTCTCGTCCTCGCTATCGATGGGATCGGTCGATGATCAAGTACTGCTATTACTACTATTACTACCACCACCACCACCACTTACCTGAACCCGCCCACCCCCCAACCAGCCCCCTTCTGGTTTCCCCAGAAAAAGGAGAGAGTCTTTCACAACTTGAGCTAGCCTGCCTCCTTCCTTTCTTGCTTCCCTCCTCTCTTGCTCGCTTGTCTGATGCGCGGAAGCGCGTTCTGCGGAGTGCGAGATGTGAGCTGGATGGACGATGGATCATGTGGAGGCCCGGGGGGAGGGGCGGTTTAGCGAGGCTTGATTGAGGGGGTTCATGAGCGCATGGTGTAGGGACGAGTATGCTGCTGGTCTGGGGCTGGTTGGGGGATGAAGATGAGAGAGAGAGACGATCCTCTCCTTCTCCTCCTTTCTTCTTCTTCTCCTCCTCCTCCTTCCTTCTTCTTATTGTTCTCTGCGCTGCTCTGTTCTGCTCTTCTAATGATGAAATGAATGCCAGATCAAGGTTGGGCCTCTGAGAGACTACTCTTCCTTGCTTGATGGACAGGTGTCGGGGAGTGGGTAGGTGTGGCTTAATGGGGATTGGAGAGTATCAAAATCTCAGAGATATCAAGGAGTGCTCGGGGAGTATTGAGTCATTGTTAAGCCCAATGCCAACGCCAATGCCAACGCCAATGCCAACGTCATTATTGCCAGGGTGTAGAACGCTACTGTCCACCAATACAACATCCTTCCCTCGCTCGACCTCTACCTCTTTTCCAGCCCATTCGGATTCGCATGGGCTCTCGCATTTCCAACGCTCCCCCACAGCTCCCTCACCAAGCCCTCCACGCCTCCCCCTCCTCCTGCACCTCCACCACCCCCCACCGCCCAACCCTCACCCACTCTCCCTACCACGCGTCCTGGCCGTCCCGCCACCACTACGCCACTCCTCCATACCGTTCCCGCCGGCAGCACAGTATCATCCTCTACCCGGACGTTGTCCTTGATGATGACCATGTTGCCGATGGTGCAGCGGGCACCAATGTAGACGTGTGAGCCAATGGAGGCAGAGGAGATCGTGGAGTGGGGGCCGAGAAAGACGTGAGAGGCGATGCGGAGGGGATAATGGGTTAGGATTTGGTGTTGGAGGGGGTGGGAGGCAGGGGGAGTAAGTTGGGGTTGGGGTTGGGAGGTGGTGGGTGAGATGGTTTCGTTTTCTGAAGATTGTGATGTCGAGGGAGGAGGAAAGGCTGTTTGAGCGGGTGGAGCAGTCGAGGAGGGTGATAGGTCCGGGGCTTGAGCGCTGGCTCGGCGGGCTATTAATTCTGCAGGAGTAGATGTAAGGGCGTAGTTCTTGTCCGTGGGGATTGTGGTTGTAAGAGTCGTGGAGGCAGACTCTGCGGAGGTAGAAGAGGAGGAAGAAGAAGAAGAAGAGAGACGGCTTGGTGGGTGAAGAGTGCAGCCGGGAGAAATGAAGACATAGCGACCCAGGTGGATGGAGACGGTCTGGGAGGGGGCAGTAGTCGGTTTGCCGGATGAGTCTGGGCTTGGTTTGGAGGAGGGTGGTTGCTGTCGGACGAGGTCGCCGCGGATCACGACGTCTTGTTGAATCACTGATTTGCCGGCTAGAATGATGTGTTGAGTTGCGTGAAGTTGGGCGCGGCGGGAGATCTTGTTGCCGTTGTCCTGACGGATTGGGGGTCAGTTGATAGAGCTTGACGAGGTATCGAGTGCAAGCCTTACCGTTTCGATGTACTCACCGCTACGGGCTGATTTGGGCGGCATGGCGGCAGTCAGGGTGAGGACGGATGGTGAAATTGTTTCTTACCTGCCACAGAGAACTCGAAGGGGTCGTTGACTGGGTTGCCGTTGACAATGTTGACAATGTTGACAATCTTAACGATCTTGACGCGGTCGCTGAAAGGAGAACTTAGGGCACGATGATAGGGTATGACGTATCAGCTCCTTGGAATTGGACATGGAGCGCAAAGCAGTGTCGGAAAGTCTTATGGCATTCTACAATACCATGATCCATGATGTGAAAAAGTTGCTTTCTGAGCTTGGCCGCCCCCAAATATCCTTGATTAAAGCTGTGCTTCCACCGCACCCTGTACGGGGGGTTTTCCTTTCCCGTACTCGTGAAACCTTGCACAGTGGCATATCGCTTCATGCAAACAATTCCATTCAGGCCTGAACTAGAGAAAGCGGCGACAGCTAAATGCTGCATACACACGTCACGACGCCTCCGCAATGCAAACGGCCATACCGGATCTCTAGTATCACTCAGTCATACTTGACATGAACCTTGAAAGCATTGGACGAAGCATCATTGAGTCCGCGCCTTCCTCGACTGGCTATCTCGAGTACTGTTCCCATCCCGTGGTACTCGCATCTTTCACTTTTACAAGTTCTCCATCAATTCAAATTCTCTGAAGTACTCTACCGCTACCACCCTGGTTTCTTATCGATTTCTCATCACGCATTCTCGACCCAATTCTTTCGAAATGAAGGTCACACTTCAGTTGTGTCTCACCCGTACCGTCGCCATTGATGTTGACAGCAACTTGAACGATCTCGGTCATTTAGTCCAGCAACTTGAGAGTCCACATCAGGAAAGCATACACTCCATGAAGATAGTCGAGGTGAACGGTCAAAATGTCGGCACCTCACTTGACACCAACAGTGCTCTTGGGGTCAGCAAAGATCAGAAGGTCGCCAGATTCCATCAGCTTGTTCCAGCACTTCTCCAAAAGCTTCGCCAAGACCTCAGTAGCAAGTTGATTCCATCCATACCAAGTCAGCAAAGGCGTCCAATGACTAAGACTTGAGACATAGGAAGCAACACCAACCAATGTGATGTATGAGACTGCTTAAGTGGGCTTGTTGTTGCTGACCAAGAATCTTAGGCAGCGAAAAGTACGGCTGATCATATCGAAAGCGTCTCACACGACAAGGCATGGCAGGCTATGGATTGGGCAAGACAGGCTGGGCACAATGTATCTGGTGGCAGACACTAGCATATTCTACGGTGAATGATGAGGACGTTGGCGATGGTGATGACGATGGGACAAACACAGGGAAGGGTGTTTTGGTGGTGTTTTGGTGGTAGTTTGGGCAGGCTCTGGTTCCGAATTTGCTCCGAAGTCTAACATCTGCTTGCTTGACCAAATGATGTGGTGAGCTTGGGACATATGGCAGCATGACATTGTGCTCAATCAGAGACCTTGACAGAAATGCCATTATGTGAAAGAGGAACTGAAAGAGGACCGGATAGATGACACAGTTCATATCTGCATCCATGTTTTGTCGTTGCTGTGTTTTGCTTGTTCGGGTGAAATTGTCTGTCAATTAACAAGCAGGGGGAGAGGAGAAACGAAGAAAGAGATTTAGTCACACACTGCATGCCAAGCCTATTTCTCTCGCTCATCCACCCAAACTGAAAGGGTAAACACAACTTTGCCCTATCAGTGATCAGTGAGTCAGTCAGACCTTCCTGGCCACTTCCACCCTTCAGCGACATCAGAAAGACAACTCTCGAACGATCGACAGGCTCAGCATGACTACCACTGGCTTATCCTTTAATACTCCCCGTTGTGCAGGCTGACTCCTCGGCGCTCACAGACACAAATGTTGCCACGAGTTTGGATACCATCTGGATTGCAAGAGAGAGAGAGAAAAAACAGCCTTTGGAGACGACAGACTTTTCTTACAGCCATTCAGAACAAACAGCATACACGGGTCTGCATGATAGAGGAAATATCTCGTTGGTCTGAAAAAACATTTGTATCCCACAGGCAACGACGCCACCTCCCCGTGTGACTCACCAGAAGAAGGAGAAGAAGAGAAAAAAGGGATATCATCATGCCCAAAATCCAAGTCATCCTACGGGTGGAATTCGAGGCCGAAAGCTCAGATCAACAAACCATCCATCTAGCACTTGACCAGGTCCTATCCCTGCAGCCATCGTGCAGAGTAATCTCCAAGACCATCAGTGAGATTGACGGTCAGCTTGTCCATGGCGAAGATCCTCGCGCCTACAGCGTCATTCCGGGGATTGGGGGAAGCTCTGCAAATGGTATCTGCGGAGACACTTATCGACCAAGTTATTCAGAGCGTGACGGAGACAGAGGACGAGACCGACACCACGACAGAAATTCTCGCATCGACAGCTACCGGCCCACGAATGCTTCTTCCTCTCGCGCTCTCATCCTCCACCCAGACAGGTCCGAATCAGTGCACCCTCCCGACCCATCCTCCACGGATGACACTGAAGACGCCGCCCACCTCGGCAGCCGCTACAACACCCTCATCGATAGTATGATGTTCACCACCGACCCGCAATCCTCGCGCTCGAAATACAAGAACCACCAGATCGAGCACTATTCCCCACCACCAGCTTCGCGGCATGACCGCTCCGCCTCCCCACGCGCCAGTGGGGTGCTGCGCAGGAGCGTTCGTCTTCGCGCTGCGTCCGACAGGGAGATTGGCGGGTCTGCGCCGGACGGGGACAAAGTAGGTCGGGCGAGAAAGGCGTCTTTTGATGAGACGCACGTGAGTAGGCTCCAGGGGTGGAAGGAGAGGAGGGGCAGGGGAGACGGTGAAAATGATAATGATGAAAGGTTGAGGAAGAGGAATGGAGGAGATAGAGGAGAAGTCGAGCCAGCTCCGTCTTCGTCGTTAGAGGTTCTTGCGCCGAGGACCGTGGCCAAGGAACCGGCGGGCGAGAAGAGCAGATTTGAGAAACAGCAGGATCGTGAGTCTACCTCCCCACTCCCTATTCCATGGCCAAGATGTGGCCGAAGAACATCTGCTTGTTCTTTCGTCACTGACGCGAATATCTGTGCCCTGTCAGGACACGGGATAGCCGAAGCCCTCCGGCTCAGGAACCTGCGCTCCAGCCAGAAGATCAGAAAAGCCAGGCTACGCTTCGACAAGCAGCGATGGGGCGAGGGAGATGGAGAGGTCAAGCAGGGCGCCAGGTTGGATGCCATCATCGACCGTGCGTACTCACTCACCCTCCCAGGAATACTACCTTCCTATCCTGATCGTACTGCGAGGCACGAGACTAGATTACTAACCTCACGTTTGGTATCCAGAGATCTCCACATTCGACTTCACCACCCCATCTTCGACCACGAATGGAGCGATGCAAGGAATAGCCAGGAAGAAGGACGAGGAGGAGGAGCAGCAAGCGACGAGCCATCCGCCAGTGGAGACGAGGAAGAAGAAGCAGACGCAGATGCAGAAACAGACACAGAAGAGCGTCCGGCAGACGAAGAGGGAGAAGTGGAACTTGCAAGGCCAGAGTCGGAGCCGGGGTCGGAATCGCGGTCGAAGCCGCTCCGTCACGGTGGGAGCCTCCATCGATCCGTTGCCTCCTGCGCTTCCGGGACCGAGCCTGGTGAGCGACACGGGGACGGTGACGGGGACGAAATACGAGAATGCAGCGATTGGCGATGACGAGATGCAGGATGTCAGCGTGTCTGTGAAGCATGAGGCACGAGACTCATGAGGCACAGGACAAGATTGCGGCTCATTGCTAGGCTGGGCCGGGACGGGCAGGGACGTTGAGCTCTGGCTGAGAAAGACGAGCAGAGAAGCAGAGAAGCAGAGAATCCCCTGACTGGAGCGGTGGAAGAGCGGTGGTAGAGCAGTGGTAGAGCCACTGAAGGGGAGGGAAAGGGAAAGGCAAAGGAAGAAAACCTGCCACACTGCACCAGAGTATGGAGGGAATGAATGAAGGAATGAACGGACGGTATGGGGAGCAGGTACTTGTATTGTACAAGTCAAGCGAGCCCCGAGCCCCGAGTCCTGTGAGCAGCCATCCATTCTTCCACTCCTTCGTGATGGAGTAGTAGTCCTCCATCGCCACTACCGCCGCCGCCGCCTTCGTCGTCGCCACTCTCCTGCCGCACCGTCCGACAATGCAGTGCAGTGCAAGGGAAAAGAAAACAAACCAAACCGCCCCAAAGCAAAGCAAAACAAACCAAAATGAACGAAAATAAACGAGCCGTCGATTCCATCCCATCCGTCCGTCCATGCATCTGTTCTAAACATCCCATTCGTTGCTATTCATACCGTGAGATCTATCGGTCCCTCCACGCACGTCACTCACTAATCCACAACGGTCAGCACCTCTCATGAAACATCAAAAACGCCAGACCGAAACACAACAACGAATGAACGAAATCTCGCTCATCCCATCACGCCTCCCCATGGCATGGAAGGAGGGGTGAGAGGCGAATGTCGGAGGGGGGTTTTCTTCTTTGTAGCCAGCTGTCTGTGTATCTGTGTATCTGTCTGTCTGCCACTCTTCTGTCTGTCAGTCAGTCTGTAAGTCAGTCAGTGAGTCACCCCCGGGGTTGCCAGTCCAGACCCGACGACGCCACGACGGACGTCTGAGCTTCCAGACACGGAAGATCATCTGCTCAGTTCTCCCTGGGGTGTAGTTACATCGTACGGTTTTCCTTGTCCCTTGTCGCCGTCGACGTCGCCGTCGCTAGGCTTGCTTTTTTGAGACTTGGTCCTGGTCGACGGATGCTGTCTATCAATATGTAGCCGTGAGGGCATCGCTGTCGTGAGTTCTGTGGTGGTTGTGTGATCAAGTTGTTCTATTAAATTCCCGCTCAGTTCAGCTCTCGGGTGCCATGTTGGCTTCTCTTGAGATTCTGTGTTCGTAATGGTCAAATCTGACGTGAGCATTCCATGAGAGTCTACCACAACGCATACGGATCAGCCGCACACATCAAGCGTCTTCTTGTCTTGCCCGTGTGCTATAGGAGCGCCAGCCAATCGAAGCGGCATCATAAAGCCATGCCACTGGCGTTCGCCGCATCTCTCTTCTCAGCACTGAGTACCTTCTTCTTAGCCTTCTCCCCAGAAAAGTCGTCAGAACCTTTCCCCTGTAGTTCTCCCTGTAATTCTGCCCGGTCTTGCGGCTTCTGAACGATTCGCAGATCCTCATAGAGTGCCACGATCCTCCTCGCGATCCCCTCTCCACTCCAATAGGCGCCGGTCGTAGTTCCCAATGCGATGAACGGCGCCGTATGTTCGCCTGCAAACCAGATTCCCCTCTCCTCGCCCATCCCCTCCCCCGATCTCATCACTTCAATATCTTTATCTCCACTTTCAAGCCCGACCTGAAAATTGGTATAGGATCCATAGCCGGCGTGCGGGTCGAGCTGCCAATTGGTGGCGAGAAAGGCGGTGGGGATATAGGAAGCGTTGTAGTTTGGGAGACGTGAGTAGTAGGGTTCGAAGAAGGAGCGGAGGGTAGTGTGATAGGGGGAATCTAGGGAGGTGGAGGGTGGGATCGACGAGAGAGCGTTGGTTAAGTGGGTGCCGCAGGGACCATAGAGGTAGAAGAGGAGAGTTGGATGAGCGGTAGAGGCTGGAAGAGCGGCTAGATTGACAAGAGATTGGTTCCAGGGTTGATTAGGAGGGTGAGGGACGTATTCTGGAGTAAAGAAGTGGGTGAAAGAGGGGTAGGTAGAAGGGGTGGGAACGCTTGAATTGCTGGTTGGTGAACTGTTGGTAGAGGAAGACGTGGAGGAGGCGGATGAGATTGTAGCTTTTTGCCAGAACGCTGTTGGAAAGGTGATGTAAACCTTCTCTAATCGACCGTAGGAGGTGTTGTCGATGGCTTTGAGCAGACGAGGCGGCAGAGGGGAATCTGAGGGGAAGGCGTCGTATTTGTGACGTTTGAGCCAACCGAGGGGTGTAGTGACGACGACCTCATCATAAGATTGCTGTATGCCGCTACTTGTGTGTATTGTGATTTGTGGAGGTGATTGGGGGCCCTGTTGGCGGGGTTCGAAGAAGACAACTTCTCTGTTGAAGTGGATGTCTGCTTTCGTCAAGGCAGTAGCAGCAATGTCTGCCAAAATCTTTTTGTATGTGCCAGCGAGAAACGCATTTTCTGGTTGGAAATAAGAAAAGAATGCTTGTACGAGGAGGAGTAGGCTCACCACCATCGATGCACTCTTCAAGGAAAAAGTACTTCAAGCTCTGCCTCTCAATTGAATCTCCGACAAAAGCGCCCCACATATGGGCTTCTTCGAGGATGAGCGATTGCTTCTTGGTGTCCTTCTCGATCTTGGGAACTTGTTCACGAAAGTAATCCATCAAGCTTTTGGATTTGTCAATTTCCGCCGAATTCTCGTCGCTATACTGGAAAGCTTTTACAATGATACCCCACACAGTTTCCGACAATTCCCATGCCAGATCATCCTCAAGGCGGTTTCCCGTTGTGTCGAAGACTGCTTGACGCTCTTCTAGGTCGTGAGTGATGGTCTTTGTTCGTCGCGCAATGTCGGCAATAGGATTGTTTTGCGTGCCGTGTATCCAATTGGCTCCGCTACTTGCATAAGCTCGGTCTTCGGAGGAGTGCCTGAAGACCTACATATCCATCAAATGACCCCCGGATGCTACTTGGTGAACCTGAGAAGCATAAGCCATTTGATATTGTCATTCAGGCTCACCCTTCTCTCACACGCCCGCCTATCCTATCTCGCGCTTCGTAGATAGTGACTCTAGCACCGCTCTTGATAAGAACATCAGCGCATCTCAATCCTGCTATGCCGGCTCCGACGATTGCTATGTTTGGGATCTTTGCTTTAGGTCTTATGGCATGTTGCATGTTGTCCAGGTTCCTGTCTGGAGGTGGTGAGGAATGATGAGAGCTTCGACCTAAATCGAGGTGAATGCCAAGACGTTGTCCATCAAGGGTCTGAAGATCCAGATCCCCATCAGGCACGTGCAATGATCTAGTTGCTCTCATTCCCGGCTCTCACTTGCGCTCCTTGAAGATCAAGAAAGATAAGTTGGATAATCTCCTACTCACCTTCCACTCCGTCTGCTTTCGGCCCTCGCGCTCTCCACTCTTCACGGAACAGATCCAACCGTCGCAGAGAGCATCGACGCATCTACTCCCAGCCTGCCTGACTAGCTAGATAGCTGGTGTGTTGGACGGCTGATGAACATATCGAATCTTCTCGACGACCTAGTTAGGTAAGATCATTTACTCACCTGCGCTGCCAGCAATGACGATTTCCTTGAGTGTTGTTATCTATTAGCCAACCTTGATGTACGTTGTATCCATCTCTTGGAGGGCGGAAAGAAACACGTTGGTAGAGAGCGATATGCGTTGTCAGACCTCAGCTGCTCTTTCCATCGGCCTATGTAATTGCTATTTGCATCTTGGTCGAAGGTAGTTGCACCAGACTTTTTGTATCCCAGAACCTCATCCCTTCTAACCAGCCTTTTTACTCTTCGAGTTTCCTTCAAGCCGTCCACAACTGTCGAGTATATTTCAGGGCTTCATCACCCAGAACTGTGACCCTGTGAACGAAGCTGGGCTGCTTAAGCCACACGATCAAGTATCGTATCAATTGTCTTCAGGCATTGCGAGGATTCAAAACAGTGCAAGCACCCGTTCTTCTAGCAAATTCCTACTTTAATACCCTCATCATGCTGGGACACAGCCAATCCCCAGATGCTGATGACTGTTGGCAGAATTCGCTAAACATGTCTCGGATTCACC
>QQTW01003507.1_pt1 | contig 11579 bp, 6 predicted proteins | sample 1904831 | NCBI WGS metagenome assembly QQTW01 (sample SAMN09435610, study PRJNA476489) | Subsurface metagenome, whole genome shotgun sequencing project.
CTACTATCATCTAATACTTATTGACTTTCCACATCCTACAGATAATTCTACAAAATACTATCACCCACGGGCCACGGCTTTCCATTTTATTGTCTCTTGTAATCTACGCAACGGAAGATTGAAATCACGCCGCACGCGAGATCGACATCGTTGCCGTCTCGATCAATCCAGATGCACTTCATATGGAAGTAGAGCTCTGCCTACTACGTAGTACGCACGAGGTTACAGAGCCGTTAGGCGATATTCCTAATCATGGCGCCCCATATCCGCGTGATTGGTTCGTTGAACATCGACTACACAACCACTACGCCACGCTTTCCTGGTCCAGGCGAGACCTTAACTGCAAGATCTCTATCTATCAATGCTGGAGGCAAAGGAGCAAATCAAGCCGTTGCATGTGGCCGTGCTTCGTACACTAGCACAACAGAGCACGATGTGCAAGTCGAGATGGTCGGTGCTGTGGGCGCAAATGATCCCCAGTATGCCGCTTTACTCAAACCAGTCTTGGAGAAAACAGGAATTGATTGCAACGGTATTCGAGAAATAGAAAGTTTACAAACTGGAACTGCAACCATTATTGTGGATGAATCGAACAATGGAGAAAACAGAATCCTGGTTGTACCGGGAGCGAACTACGATGGCATGAACGAGCTGGAAGACGTGCTGCAACGAGCATTAAAGGAACCATTGCCTGAGGTTTTTGTGTTGCAAGCGGAGATACCACCAAACACTACGTTCGCATTGCTAAAAGCTATTTCTGATACAGCGGAGAAGACCGGGCAATTGGTTGAGGTTGTGTTCAACCCGTCGCCAGTATATTTGGAGGGTATACCCGTGGATTGCATGAAGTGTATCACACATCTCATTGTTAACGAGACAGAGATGGGCCAATTGGCGGTTGATGCAGGCGAACAATACGCGAATGCGAACACAGAAGAAGAGAAAAGAGCTGTTCTGGGCGTGGCGGCAGAGATCTTCCACCGAAGAATGGTGCGCAACGTGATAGTAACCAGAGGACCAGAGGGTGTTTTTGGCAGCACGCCTGATGGTTCATTTCACCTTGAGGCAGTCAAGGTCACAAAGGTGATTGATACAACAGCTGCCGGAGATACATTCGTGGGCTACTATGCTGTTGTATTGGCCAGACAAGTGGAGAAGGAGAAAAAGAGAGCCTCACAAGATGCTCTGCATGAGGCGTGTCGCCAGGCCACATTGGCCGCAGCAAAGTGTGTGGTAAGAGAAGGGGCTATTAAGAGCATACCCTGGGGATACGAGATCGAGGAACAAAGCAAGACATGATCTGGGAACCACATAGTCAAGCCGGTGGGAGCTGCTACTGTCTGGTGTGGTGACAAAGCATTCAGCCTAGACGACGGTCATGTCGTCTCCCTTAGCCACCGCATCCTGGTGACAAGATACAAATCATCGCAATGCCGCTGACACACGAGAACCCTGAAAGTCATGATCTTAGCAATAGATTCTATGCTATGCCATCTCTGCGCCAGCCGATACAGCGACTGTTTCTTGGGACGTGGCCTCAAGGTGAGCACTGAATATAATAGGCGGGATTGATGCCTGAGGCAGAAACGCGCTCGGCTAGAACAAAGAGCGGTAGGCACAACCTCATACTCGGGCGATTGAGCCATTATGCAATGGATGATACCTGAGCTGAATCAAAGTCTGATAAGGAGGGAAGATAAAGGAACTCAAGGCAAGACGATTGGCGATGTGGTGGTCGTTATTGAGGTCACTCGTTTTTGATGGGCCTTGATTGATTGGTGAACCGCTGGCCCCGAAACAACCAGCAGGACAACCTTCGCAAGGTCTTGCCTCCAGACTCGAGGAAGATAATGTAGACATTTGCAAACTTGGGGGAACGATACCAGCCTGACTTCATAGCCATACTTGTCTGTTCTTGTACCTTTTCTATTCAGCGTACATTCAGTGACTTCAATCCCGTGGATCCATCACTAGTAGTAGTAGTGGAAACGCGACATCTTGGCGGGTCTACGTGTCACCCGTGGACGTGGACGCGTCAGGCAATTAGCCTTGCCTCTGCACCCTGCATCTGTGCCCTGGTTTCACCCTCTCTAACTCAATACCATGGCAAGCAAAAGCCACCTCCTCCTTCGAACATGGTCCATATCCAATTGACTGCCTCAGGCGCCAGGGCATGAACGCTCATCTGCAGTGGATCGTCACGCTAGAGCAGACAGCACGTCGTTATTTGGTTCTCCTCTAGTCTCAACACGATCCCTTGCCAGAGAGGACTATCACCGCTCTTTGCGGTCCAGCGCTGACCCGTCCTCGGCCAGAATAGCCTTTGCTCCTCGTCACGCTTCAGGAACCTAGCGCGCAATTGCTCTTCCTTGCTTCTTCCTACTGGATATACACCTGGCACTCCCCTCAATCAGCCTGGTCGCCATCTTCCCCATCATCAATCCTAGACAGCTCTTTGTGTGCCGCTATCAATTATCCGTCTGTTAACGAGTAATATTTATCATTACCACAAGCAAATCGTATCGTATCTTTAATTGCGGACAAGCTGTCGCTGAGGACAACAGCGAATTCTCGACGACGCGGAACACTTACCAGTGTTGGAAATCAACCTCAGGCAACAACACCACACATCCATCAAGGCCTTGAACCACAATACCAAATCCTCAAATCCTGCACCACTTCCCACCAATTCAAGACTTTGTCCTCGAAACTACAATCTCTACCTTTCTTGCAAGTCGTTGTGATACCTAGATCTCAAATATCCACGCGTAATTACCGTCTTCTTTCCCACCAGGTCCTGGGAACAACAGACCAAACAGCAAAGCAACTTCGAACGTGGTCTCCTCAGTGATTCCAATGGCATCAGTGCAGACTCCTGTGAGGCAGCCATTTGGCGTGCTTGATAGCTCTAAGCTACGCAATCTCCAAAGCATCAAAAATTGTCAAAATGGTGTGCTCTTAGAGTCCAATCAGTTTGTACCCAATGCTAACATCAAGCTTAGTAATAGCTCCATTCTCAGCACCATCGCTAAAGCGTCGTCATGCTGCTCTCGACCTGTCAGACTCGGAGAACGTTGATCCTACAGACTTTAAGGCGGCAGGCTCCAAACGGCTGAAGACTAATACTTCCGACGACCTTTGCAAGCCTTCAGCATTCACACTGAAGGCCTTTCCTAAACCGAGGTCTCGGATTTCAACTTCCTCAGTCCTGACACCTCGTCCAGAGACACCAACCATCAACACTCCTATAAAGCCAATCATTACCTCTTCCGCCCCTGCAGCAGCAGGCCGCTCTCCCATCAAATCTAAGCGGTCTGGCATCCTCTCCAACCGCCGCACTCGTCTGAATGCTCCAGCATTTGGTGGTCGCAGCCGCGCTCCCCTTTCACTAGCAGCAGCCCTTAATGGCACTCTAGCCAACAAGAAGCATAAAAAACGCGTCGATACCGCCACCTTGGAGGACTCCAAGCCCAAGTCATGGTTCTTCGATATCTACGAGGAGACTGAGGCACAGCAGGACTTCGTGGTCAACGAATGGACCATGACTCAGTCTGCCTGCTCTCTTGACATATCGGATGACGAAAGCAAGACTGTCACAAAGGATGACCGGGGTAAAGAGAACGTCCCGCCCAATGAGATGCATCACGTTGCCATCATTTCTCCTAGCATCACTCCTTCATACCAGGCAGCCACTTCACGGAAAGACATGATGACAGATGAGCCTCGAACTCCTCTAGGAGATCTCAAACCGTCAGATCACTACGCTGACGGGCATGATGCTACTTCAATCGTCCTCGTCGATGAAGATGAGGCGGAGCCTGAGAAGCCAGCCGCCTTTGATGCTGCCCAAACACTCAACAATGCAGCCCCGGCGCCAGAATTCAACTTCAACGCTGAGCCATCGGCCGCCGAAAGGAAACAAGACCAGCTGATGACAAAGGCCGAGCTCAGCACCCTGCTCCTCGGTGCAGCGTCCTCTCTCCCCTCGGAGCAAGACGACCTTGAAGCAAGTCTCTTCAACAAGTGCCAGGAGGGAGCGGAAGCCGAAAACGTCGTGCCGGCCGACATCGAGATCTGGGAGAGTGGGAGTGCAAAGGATGAGAGCGGAGGAATGGATGTTGCGGACAGTATCTTTGCCGAACTGTGACGTTCCGCTCTGGATATGAATGAGAATTGTCTGTGTGACTGCTGGACAACACGCTGTTTGTGACGCGAAGTGATGCGGCTACGGCCAGTTTCGGGGGGTTCCTCGGTCTACCTCAAGGAGATCACGGCGTTAGGTTAAGTATCCTTGCTTGCTTGCTTGCTGTCGGCCTGCCATGTTTGCTTTTCGTGTGGATTGGGAGTCTTGTCGGTGGGTGTTTGCTTGCTTCGGTGTTCCAGTGGCATGGATCTGTAGTTCTATCAGTTAGTAGTGGGTTGTGTCGTATTGCAAGTCCAATGATGTTCATGTTCCATACGCTTTGGTTTGGTTCTATGCATGCAGAACGTGGATGAATCACGTGTTCGATGCTACGTTCTCGTCAGACAAACGACTTCCTGGCTGGCATGCCGATTGCCGCTTTCATTCTCCGGTCTCCAGTCTTCCGTCGACTTACGCCCTATACTAGATACTAGATAGCACCTGGTGCAATGAAGCGTCTCCGATACCTATACCTATATCTCTCTTTCTACATCCACGCCTACGCCACCCTTACCTGCTGATAGTCGTTAGTGACTCCCAGTAAAGAGTCCTCATGAAATCAAATATGTCTCGTCTCGTCTCGTCTCGTCTTGTCTCATCCCCTCCCGCCCGTCCACCATCATTACTTACTACTACCACTAGTACTGGTACTAGGATACAGACAGAAGAGAAGCATAGCATAGCATAGCAGCAGACCTCGCTCTCCTCTCCTCTCCTATGCTATTGCTATGCTATGCTATTGCTATGCTATTTGCTACGCTATCCAAGCTCTCTCCATTCAGTTAGCCATAGCCATAGCTAAAGTTACAATTACAGCCATGTAGAACTCCTCGCTTGAAGTCGCACCCCCAAGAAGAAAGTGAAGCTATCATGGCAACTTGATGCAGCTCGCGACCCTGCAGTGATTGCCCCAACCAGCACCAATGAGTACTCACCAAAGTTGATACCAACCCCTACCCATCCAATCCCCGACTAGCAAACGCCTAAAACATGCCTTGCCCTGCCACGCCATGCCATGCCATGCCATCTCGTAACGCGTACCGGCTCATTCCAAATCTTGCATTCGTCAATCTCTCTTGGCCTGCTTCTCCAGTCTCATCACCGCCGGATCGACTGCCGCGTATGGATCTGCCTCGGCGTCCGCCTCAGCCTGCGTCTCTGCCTGGCCGACTCGTCTATTCGCCTCCACTGCGCCGGCATTCGCATGCCCAACTTTACGCTCAACCTCCTTCCTCTCCGCCTCCGCAGCTTCACTGGGGCCCACGAAGAGCATGTTCCCGGTCCTGGCCATCTTTGGACTTGGCTCTTCCATATCCGCATTAGTAACGCCACCTCCTCCGCCATGACCACCACCGTCTGCGTCTGTCGAGAGCCCACTTCCCACCACCTTCCTTCTTGCAGGTGAGTACATCTCCACATACGCTTCCCTGAGCACCTCATAAAGGAAGCCATACTGCACATCATTCGTCACCATCATCATACGCTGTTCACGAAGCGTATTGACAGTCTCAAAGATAAGATCTTCCTTCGCTTCTGGCGTTGATTCCTTCCCCATCATCATCGCAAAATTGTTGCCATCCATAGATCCAGTATCGGATTCCTCTTGTGAGCTGTGGGTACGCTGACCTGAGGAGCTGGGTCGGGACGGGATTGGCGTGATGATTTCGAGGTTGCCATGGGCGAGCTCTCGGAGGAGGAAGTCGAGGGCGATGAATGTTCCTGTGCGTCCCACTCCGGCGGAGCAGTGGACGAAGCGGGGGTTTCGGAAGGGGTCTCCGGCTTGCAAGGCAGATTGCTTGATGAGTTCAAGTAGGGCTCGCCGGTCCTCGCCTTCGGGTTTGGTGTAGTCGGGCCAACCGTTGAAGAGGTAGTGCCATATGGTTTTGCTTTCTTTGCCAATTTGTAATTTCAACTTGCGCACCTCAGATCGTGACAACTTATCATGGTAAAATTCGAGTAGAGTAACGCTACCTTCTAGACTGGTCTGATCTTGGCTTTCTGGGGTATTTCGATCGCAATCAGGGTCTTCTGCAGAGTCACTATCAGCCTCGGCGCTTAAGGGGTCCGAATCCAAGAAGGGATCACCAATAGAATTTGAAGGGTGCTCATCTCCTGCGCTGGCTTCTAGATAGATCGTAGGCATATCGATGCTAATTGGGAAATACTGTCCACATTTCTCTTTAATGCCCTCCCAACACTGGGTCAGCATGACAATCACACCTACTTCGCCGACAGTCTCTTGCATGACCATATTCCAGAAGTGGGAGAATTGCCCCTCCTTAGGACCTTGCGTGGCAATGTATTTATATTCCGGGAGACCAAAATTGGTAGAGGCGCCCTGATGATCGACAGACGCAGCAGATCGCGCATTTGGGCTGGATGAAGTCGATCTGCTCTTGAGCTTGATTGGAGAAGCATTGACGTAGTCAGAACCAGCGATCGGAACCTTCAACTTTACTCGCGACAAATCCCAAGGCTGCACATTGTTGTAGCGATTTCTGGAGAATACCATGTGAGACATCTCTATGCGGAATGGAGAGCTCGTAGGATTATTCATAGCATGCTGAAGACGAAACCGCTGGCGCCATTCAAGCTCTTGGAACAGCGTTTTTATGTCTTAAAGATAAGTCAGCATGATATTAAAAGCATTGCTGGTAGATAGGTGGCAGCTTTTCTAGCCAATGGATCATGACCCACCTGCTTTTGTATGATTCAAGAAGGCAGGTATGCGGAGACCGGGACTTGGTGGAGGACTGTCATCTACCTCACGATACGCAGAGCTTGCTCGACTGAAGACAGGACGACTATCTCGCGAACGCTGTCTCTTTGATGGTGGAGCTGGAGGGGTGACCGTAAGGGAAGAGGGAATCATGGTGTTGAAGGATTCTTGTGAAGCGAAGACATTAGGACTTTCTGTGGCGCCTTCATCAGCTGGTTGATGAGGTCCAGCGGGAGAAGGCGAAGACGACCGCCCGGCTGATAATGCTGTCTTTGTCTTTGACCTTGACCTCGACCTCGATCTATTCAGGAGCAGAGTTGGCCGGATACTCAGTCTCCGAAACAGGGATGGATGGACGGTGTTTAAAGATTCCTCAGCTGAAGACTGAGGAGCGGCGCCGACGTGGTCCGTGAAACGATGAGAAATAGTCGTTTTGAAGGAGTGAGAGGTTGATAAGAAGCAGATATTTTGAAGTTGTACAGCAAAGGGGTAAAGGCTGGAGAGAGGATTCTTCTTGCAGGCCACCACCCTTCTACCTAACAGGAATCAAAGAGACAAGCTGGGCAAGCACAGCGGCAGGAATGTAGGAGGTGAAGCCAAAGGCGCCTTCCCGAAGCACAATTATCAAGAATCTCTGTTGTCCAATGTTCAAAAAGACAGAGGGATCTATTCAATGCAGGGACCAGTTTTGATTGTGACTGATCTGGTTCGAAACAGCTTGGGTAGGACGCAGTGTGAAACACCACAGGTGCCCGTAGGGATAGAGTCCGTAGAGAAGGAGATATTTATTCCAGAAATGAGCAAATACTGACCAAAACAGATCTACGTTGATGATGGTGTTGTCGGTATGTGTTTCAAGATGCTGACAGGGGGCGGCAGCCAGTGAGAAGTGCTGCTTTGAGCCTCTCAACTCTCCGCAACAATTATGTACGAGTCACTCTCGCCGCCGCCACCTGGCACCCATACAGTAATGCAACGATCTACCTCAACTTCTTCATCCGCTATCCACACCTCCGCAGTCGAGTCTATGGCAGTTTGGATAAATCCGGTTGTGGACTGGACGCTTTTTAGGAAATGAAGTTGCCCTGGGCTGTCATTTTCCAGTTGGAGGTACGTTCATGTATCTAGTTCCCTCATCTACCTTGTTCAAGGGTTAACATGCACTTTCCAGCAGTTACTTGTTCTGAGGGTAGGCACCTGTCCGTCAATCAGCATACTAAGATATGCCAACTGACCATCTTCGCAGCTCCTTCGCAGTCCATCTTTCCACCGAGGAGTTCAAGGTATCCATAAAACCTTACATCGGTTGCGACATGGCACACCTCCCTCAGAACTAGGAGGGACCAAACTAGACGGTACACATCTCGATATGCAGATGCGCTCGCTTTTATTGACAGTGTTTAGTACCTGGAAACGGTGGGCCTCGACGCTTTTTGCAACTGTTTTGGGAGGAGCTCAAGAACGGGACTCAGACCGGACCTAAGAGCAAAAAATAGCTCATTGGATGTCGATAGCTGGGAGCTACCATATTGGGTATATGATTGTCAGACGAGAGCATGGAAAGGGGCAAAGAAGTGGGCAATGGCTCTAGCATTCATAGTATCTGGTTGAACCGCGATGAGTGCGCACCCCAACTCCTGCTCAGTCCTCTCGATCGCCCACACATATCATTCTACCGGATCAGATTGGGTCAGCATCAGGTTCAATTGAAGTCTGTCCCTCATTCAATCCGAAGACAAAACCATGCTCAGAATCCACGATCATACCAAACTACTACACAGTAGAAGCTCGTATTCATTCAAGTGCGTACAGACATCGAACGTTGGGGCAAAGCTATGTAGGAAGCTCTTTTTCCGGGCTTTCATACCCTGTGTTTGTGGGTGGATCGGCTTTTAATCAAAACACACGGTGTTCAACCTCATTTTCTCCCTTCCCACACCTCAAACCTCACTGCTGTTCTCCTCCATGCTATGAGTCTTATCTGAACTCAACAACACTCTCATTCGCATTCACAGTCCTTGTACAGTCCACCTTACCTTACTTGGCTAGAAATCTGGCAACATGAATTCTCACTTCTCTGCATTTCTACAAGACGTTCACAATGTCATCCAAACAGGGATTCATCAGTTCCATTTCAAGGATGGCGCTTTCGAAGACAAGATCCCTCGGAAGCAAGAAGCCCAAGACCCATTCGAGATCATAAAAACGTTGGAACTACTCGTGTCTTCTCCCCTAACTTCAACTTCGGAGAAGACGGAATTTCGGAAGATGGTCGACATGTTGGGTATGATGGGTCAGATGCACGACACCGCAACTTGGTATTCGGAGGAGGAATTTAAAGTCTTCAGCACTGCGACTGGAAGTCTCATGATGTCATTTGTGAAAGACTATCAGATCCGCGGTATGTTCCCCCTTCCGCTCCGGTGTACGAGTGACTGAAACAGAAATCAAGGCCGTGTGGCTGATCATCGAAAGATGTATGACGAGAAGTACGGTCCAGAGTCCAACCAGATCATGCTCTTCGCCCTTGACGATGGTACCGTGGGCTACTGCAGAGGCAACAAAACTGGATCTTTAACACCTGAGACCGGCTCGGAAATAGGCGAAGCTACCAAAGCTGCCTGGTTTGCAGAATTGGCCGATATGGTTAAGGCTGCTCCGGCGGCGACGGAGGAGAAGAAAAAGAGCAGGCAGGAGCTGAGGAAGGCTAAGAGAGATACTGAGAAGGAAGCCAAACGCCGTGGGAACGGTGCTTGATATCGGGCTCCGTTAGGAGTACGGCAACATGTCGTTTACCTCCTGAATCTTCAGTGGACCATTCAACCGGTACGGGACAAAGGCTGGACCGGGATGACTCGCTGATACGAACGGTGCTAGCTTGTTTGTCCTCGAGAATATCCCCCATTGTGGATGGCAGATTCACTAAATCTGTGGGGTCTATGGTGCACGGCGGGCTGAATCAAGCTTCTCTGTTACTCAAGGACTTCCTACAACAACAGCCTGTTGAGGGAATAATCTCGATTCTCGGGTACGGTTTCGTACCATGCTGTTAGCACTCGAAAGAAATACTACAGTTATCCACCCGGTTATCTTTGGCTTTTTCTGCGTATCTCTACAGGTGCAAAGATAAAAGCTGGGAGCTGAGTATGATAAAATCGGTGACATGCCTTGGCGTCCAAAGGGAGTCAAATCCATCCGAAGCTGACCTTTCCCATCTCTCCACTACCACGGTGACTTCTTGATACTCGCACTTTATGAGCACAATTGGTCGCTGGTCAGCGTAGGGCACCTTCTCTGCAACACCACCTTACCTGCGATCCAGTACCCAGATTCGTAGACGACTCCGATTCAGACGCCCTCCTGCCTCACCGTAACCAAGCTCGCTGAGAAGAGAAATAGATGGGACAGGCCCACAAAACAGATATTCCATAATTATCTGCAAGATTTCTGGTGGTTGGTTCATGAGGTGTCCGCGCCCACCCTGGTACCCGGTCGTCTTGGGAGTGGTGAGGTGGGAGCAGATTTATTAGCGACACCTAGTCGACATTGCCTGCCCGCTGTAACGAGATAATGGAATTTTTTCCTGAGTTGAGCTAGCCGGCAGGCACTGGCAATCCAGACACAGCTGTCTGTTCGAAGTAGAGCGAGCTTTGCAATCGACTGAGAGTTTAAATGGACTGGCGATAAAAAGCAGCATCACGCTAAACCACAAACGAATATAAATCCATGCCCAAATTCGCTCTGCAAAATTATTTCACATCCTAATTACTACTAATGACCGCACATCAACTCTCTCCTCCTGGCTTACAGTCTGAATGCTCAACACACGTCTGATCAAGAATATATGGTCACAACCGGGAATCTTCTTCTTTCTCGCTATCTTCCTGAGAACTTTCCGGTGCTATTGAGTCGTACAGGAAGCTTCGAGAGCAGTATCCCCTCCGTACCCAATGTGCCAATTAGCGTATAATTTCCGAATTAAGGTTTTTAAGCCGCATTTGATCCGCATCAGCTAAATTTGCAAATGAGTTTTCGATTGCGATATATGCTACGACTATAACAAACTATCCAGATTTTTTTAAGATTTAGATCTAGCTTAACTCCGCAGTTCGAGCAAGCTACTAAATAGTCAAAATGAAGCAGAATTAAACTGTCTATAATTTATTGAAATGATGTTGATCAGGTCTTGGCAATGATTGCGCTCGCGTTAAAATATGTAGATGAATTCTTTGTATTCATATTGACAGAGCCGTCTTAATTTGGGACTAATTACGTTCTAAATCCAAGGAGAGTGCTGGGCACAGTATCATCACTCAATTAGAGTCAATTGCTAGATAGAACGGTCTCAACTGGCTCAAATAGAGTGTCTATTGACATTTTGAGGCCCTCCGCAATGATCGACAGCGCTAATTGGCACATTCTACACCCCTGTCCGGGTACGGAGGGGATAGCCTGGACAATGATGCTGGAAACAAAACAACTTCAGAGCTCTGCGGCTTCACGCTTTGATAGAGACAATGTCTGCCTTGTGAGCATGAGCAAGGCAAGCAGCTCCGGCCTTGCTGGTTACCAAGACAATTCGAAAATTTCGAGCATACTATTGAACAGGCTATATGAATTGAGTGTAAATAGCAAGTTGTTCTATCTAAATGAGCGCGTAGAGAGCGTATATATACG
>QQTW01003508.1_pt1 | contig 11576 bp, 11 predicted proteins | sample 1904831 | NCBI WGS metagenome assembly QQTW01 (sample SAMN09435610, study PRJNA476489) | Subsurface metagenome, whole genome shotgun sequencing project.
ACACTTACGGAACACGCTACACACTCGCAAAGTGTTGCTTCAGTTTTGGCGCAAAGCAATTTTTGTACCCCCATCCTCCTGTCTTTCAACAAAATACTTGCAATAAGAGTGCATAAGTCGATTCGGCTAGACACTATATGAACAGGAAAGCTCAAACCGGCTTAACTTCCGTTCAGCAAATTAGGTAGGGCTTAATTGCGCGTACTCAAGCTTCTGTCAATGCATAAATCCCAATTTGAAAAGTCATACCCCGAAAAACATATTCACTTGCTGGAGATATATAAATGTTCGAGAGTCACTCTTTGAACTCAGAAGTTGCCGGAAATGTCGCCACTTTAGTAGACCTCCTGAGCTTTAGAGCTGCTCACCAACCTCGGAAACTAACTTTTACCTTTCTTAAGAATGGAGAAACAGAAGTAGGCAGACTGACTTATCAAGAATTGGACCGGCAGGCTCGGGCAATCGCGATCCAGCTATAGTCGTCGTTCAGCGGGGAGCGATCGCTGCTGCTGTTCCCGTCGGGACTAGAGTTCATTGCCGCCTTTTTCGAGTGTTTGTATGCTGGGGTTGTGGCTGTTCCCGCTTATCCACCCCGGCCTAATCAGAAACTTCCAGGTTACAGGCTAATTGTGACAGATGCCCAAGCGACGGTAGCACTCACGGCGTTATCTCTGTTGAGCAATATAGAGGGTCGATTGACCGAAACGGCAGAATTGATCGGATTGCGCTGGCTAGCAACCGATCATCTTGCCAACGACCTAGCGTCAGATTGGCAGGGACCAGCAGTGAGCAGCGATACTCTGGCTTTTCTCCAGTACACTTCCGGTTCTACAGGGACGCCGAAGGGGGTGATGGTTAATCATGGCAATTTGCTGCACAACGAGCGGATGATTGAAAAAGCCTTTAAAAAGTATTTGCGACAGAACCCCTCCGTGAGCGTGCTTTCGGTAAATGGATAAAGTCGAGCTGAGAGATCCGACCAGATGAATGGTAAACGAATGATATCTCGACTGAGACAGGAGATTCAACCAACCAGATTAGTGCCCAGTCTCATAGCAGGTCTGCTTAGTGGCACTGTTGGAGTCTTATTTAGTATTTCTTTTGCTGCTTTGATCTTTTCCGGTAACCTCGAACGTTATATATCTAGCGGAGTCGGGATCGTCCTGTTTAGTGGTGTAATCCTCCGCACTCTGAGTGCTTTGACCAGTTCCTTTCCCACCATTATTGCTGATTTAGATCCCTTGCCCACCGCTATTCTGGCGACGAGCGTGGCTACTATTGCCAGCAGTATGCCAGAGGCGGCAACATCAGAAGAAATTTTTATTACTGTTGTATGTTGGCTTGGTCTAACATCTCTGCTGACGGGGGCTTTTTTACTTGCTCTAGGAAAATTTAAGCTCGGTCAACTGATTCGTTTTGTTCCCTACCCGGTTATCGGTGGCTGCCTGGCAGGTACAGGATGGTTGTTGTTTAGCACTTACATTAATACGATCAGCGACGTCTCTCTTAGTTGGGTAGACATTCCCGCTCTGTTCCAACCTAATGTGCTCTTCCGGTGGATGTCAGGACTAACCTTTGCGGTTGTACTGCTGGTTATTTCCCACCGCTCCAGTCATTGGTCAATACTACCAGTGAGTATTGTAGCTGCTGTAGGGCTATTTCATATTTTGTTGTTACTAACTAATACTTCAATTCCAGAGGCGATCGCCTCTGGCTGGCTGCTGTCACCGTTTTCAGAGGGAAGTCTTTGGCAGCCATTAAACATCTCAGAGCTAACGCTGGTCAACTGGTCAGTGATCTTCGCTCACATTGGCAACTCGATCCAAATTATGGTTATCAGTGCCATTGGCATTTTGCTGACAGCAAGTAGTCTGGAATTAGTTGCTGAGTACGACATTGATATGAATCGGGAATTGGTTGTGGCTGGCATAGCCAATTTTGCTGTTGGTCTTGGCGGTGGTGTGGTAGGCTACCATACCTTAGCCGATACAGTACTTGCCTATCGGATGGGTGCGAGAAGCCGCTTAATGGGCTTAATCACTGCGGGTGTGTTTGTCGCTGCTCTAATTTTCGGGTCTTTTATCTTAGCCCTCTTCCCAAAGCCAGTTTTGGGTGGCTTGCTTCTATATCTCGGTCTGGATCTTCTGGTCGAATGGGTGTACGAGGCCAGGGTTAAGCTCTCCCTCGCCGATTATTGTATTGTGCTGCTGATTCTAGTGGTTATTGGTGCAGTCGGCTTTCTCCAAGGCGTGGGAGTTGGCTTGGTGGTTGCTGTCGTTTTCTTTGTCATCAACTACAGCAAGATAAGTGTTGCCAAACGTGTACTTTCAGGAGCCAACTACCAAAGCCATGTGCAAAGACCCCTAAACCAGAGTCGCCTACTACAGGAAAAAGGTGACCAAATTCATATTCTGGAGCTGCAAGGCTTTATCTTTTTTGGCACGGCTAACAAATTTCTCAACGAAATTCGCCAGCGGATTAGTGTTCCAGATCGGCAACCTGTGCGTCATGTTTTGCTGGACTTTCGCCAGGTCAGTGGACTCGACTCTTCGGCTGTCCACAGTTTCATCAAGCTGAAACGGGTTGCTCAAAAGCAGCTGTTCAGTTTAATTTTCACCCATCTTTCACCAATGGCAATCAAACAACTGCAGCAACATGGCGCACTGGAAATCGAAGACCCCCTGTGCCAGATCTTTCCTGACTTGGGCCGGGGTCTTGAATGGTGTGAAAGCAAAATTTTGGAAACGACGGAGGATGGGGGTACAAAAATTGCTTTGCGCCAAAACTGAAGCAACACTTTGCGAGTGTGTAGCGTGTTCCGTAAGTGTGGTGTAAGTTGTGCGAAACCTGCCTGCATTGATGACCTTTTATCAAGGCATATGAGGATGGGTAATGTTGTGGATTTGTTGCTCATCCCTAAATTGTTAGTCCGCTCCTCGTAGCGATTGATGAACAACCCGATCACGCTTATCGTGCATAACCTCAGATCCTGCTCTGTTGGCTTTATTCAAAGGTTGTGGTGATGCTAGCCAATCAGTTGCGCTCCTCAGCATCCCTTTAATTTACCCAATACAGCTTGGTACCGCGAATCGTTACCCACCTTTGCCGATGCCAAGCGCCTTGGTGCGTCAACAGCTATGGCAATTCCGACTTTTTCAACTGTCTAATGGAGAGACTGACACTGTAAATATCCCGCGAGCATTCTTCAAATGTTGGTCTGACTTGCGAGCGCTATGCTGCCTAATGGCTAAAGTCGAGCTTAAGCTTTCACTAGAAAAGACACGCCAACAGCACCAGCAATGGAACAGAAACGTACGCGCTTGCCCAAAACGCCAACTGTGAGTGGGTCTTAGCCGTCAACCTGAAAAGAGTTGATTCCTGTGATAATGATTTTTATCACAATAAAAATTCACCAAAAGCCCGGAGATACAACAGAACTTCCTTCTAACTCAATTGAGAAAACTCATCATTATCACAAGAACGATAGGAAGAGTCGATGCATCCAACTTTTATCAAATCGGCTGCCTTTTCTCCAATCATAATCGCGGGTGCATTTGTGTTTCCTGTAGTGATAGTTGGCATAATCGATGCATCAACAACTCGTAACCCTTCAATCCCCCGTACCTTGAGTTGGGGATCAACAACCGCCATCTGATCGATACCCATTTTGCACGTCCCAACAGGATGCCATGCCGTACCGCACGTCGCCCGAATATAATCTCGGATTGCTTTGTCGCTCTTTCCTTCAGCCCCCGGAGCAATTTCCTCGCCCCGAAACTCATTAAACACATCAGATTGGGCAAGTTGACGTGAAATTTTAAGTCCTTCAACCATCAGTTGCATGTCGGATTCTTTCTGAAGATAGTTTACCCGAATCAACGGTGGGTCAAAGGGGGAGGAGGAACGCAGTCTCACCCTACCACGACTTTCGGGGTGGGTGATGTAAGAGGCAATGGTGAATCCTGGACCTTCACGTGCAAAGGCAGGATCGACAAATAAGAGCGGAACAAATGTAAACTGCAGATTGGGCGCAGCATCTAAACTCTTCTTGGTATGCAGGAATAACCCAGCTTCCCCTCCATTACTACTTGGCGCAAGGGGCAGGTCCTGAGTAGACTGGTAGCCAACAACAGCAAGTGGGTGATCTTGGAGATTCTGCCCGACACCCGGCAAATCAACAACCACAGGAATGCCTAACGCCTGCAGATGCTCAACTGGTCCAATTCCAGAAAGCATGAGCAGCTTAGGGGAATCGAATGCGCCAGCACTCAAAATCACTTCGGAGTTAACCCTAACTTGATATTCCGTTCCATTTTGGACATACGCTACCCCAACCGTGCGCTTTCCTTCAAAGAGTAAACGCGTCACTAATGCTCCTGTTTGAATGGTCAAGTTGGGGCGATCAAAAATCGGACGCAGAAACGCCACTGCCGTACTTTGGCGCAAGCCATCTTTCACGGTTAGTTGGTGAAGTCCTGCACCTGACTGTTGTACGCCATTGAAATCGGAATTTTGCTCATAGCCCTGTACGATCGCGGCTTCCACAAAGCGTTGCGACATTAGGCTAGGAGAGAGTGGATCTGTGATGTTAAGCAGTCCATCAACCCCGTGAAATAACGATGCTCCCCGCTGCTGGTTTTCCGATTTCTTGAAGTAAGGTAAGACATCAGGGTAACTCCAACCTTGATTACCTAATGCTTGCCAGCTGTTGTAGTCGCGCTCATTGCCTCGTATATAAATCATGCCATTAATCGAACTGCTGCCGCCCAGGACTTTACCGCGTGGAGAGAAAATTTTGCGGTTATTTAAGTAGGGTTCCCCTTCAGTGAAGTATGCCCAGTCCACCTCGGAGCCGAAGAGTGTAGGCCACGCTGAGGGAACTTGAATTTCTGGTTTGGTATCAGGACCACCCGCTTCGAGCAGCAATACTCTCACCTTAGGGTCTTCTGTAAGACGGTTGGCAACGACACTGCCCGCCGAACCAGCACCAATCACAATATAGTCATACCGAGCCATTCCATGTTTTCCAGAGTCAGCACTTGCAAAACGAGCATGAGTTAGTGAGGTGACTAAACCAGTAGAGAACAGGGCGGCATTTTGAAGAAAACGACGACGGTCATAAGGCTTATCAAGCATAAATTTATTCCGTTTTAGTGGTGGTATTTGTCAGGACAAGTGTCTAAAAAATTGGGTATGTTCTCGAAGTGTTGTTAGAGGGTGTTTGAAAAGCTATGAGGGGTCAAATTTATGCCAACCGCTTCACTATAACTCGGCTCATCGCCAGATATAATGAATGTCTCCGATTCTGGTAACAACTCATAGTCCCTGACCAATCGCCGACAGCCCATCAGCCAACTGAAGGTGCGCTCCACTACAAGCGCGTTTTTTGAGCAACACGAAGCATGAGCGTTTGCTGTGGTCGCAGCACCAGGGCAAACGCATCCAATGAATGCATAATGAAATACTAATAAGTATTTTGGGCTAATAAGTTTAGAAATAACAGAGATGAGTACTGGGCACTGGTAATTTAATTCGTGAAGTGTAAGTATTGAGGCAGCGACCAGAGTTTAAGTATGCAATGCCCCTACTGCCGAAAGCAACAGGTTGTGAAGAACGGGAAACATCACCACCAGGATGGGACTGCGATCCAGAATTACCTGTGTAAAGCCTGTGGTAAACGGTAAGAGCGAACGCACAGGGACACCGATGGCACGCTTCTTGAACCCCCGCCAGCCTGGTGTCGAAGGCGGCTGAAAATGCGAACTGAGGGGATGGGAATTCGTGGGTTGTGTCGCAAAAATGGTAGGGTAAGAGAGCTGAATTTTCTCTGATAGCATTCTAATTGTTTGTCACTTAAAAGTATTTGCGACACAACCATATAAAGAGTATTTCTATAATTACTATAGTAAAGGGGTTTGATACCAAAGCGGTCTCGTGCTGCAAAAAGTAATTCATTACGTTCATCCCAAATAACAAAAGCAAATTTACCTCTCAGATGATGTAGGCACTGTATCCCAAATTCGTTGGATAAATGAAGGGCTATCTCACTATCGGAATTAGTTTTTAGTTTATATCCCCATCGTCGCAAATCACATTGTATACGCTCAAAATCATAAAATTTTCCATTGGCAATTATATGGATATTTCCATCTTGATTGGCAATTGGTTGGTTTCCGTAATTAATATTGATAATACTAAGTCTTGTATGTCCTAAAGCAACTCGACGGTCAGGAGAAATCGAAAATTTTTGTCTATCTGGACCTCGATGCTTCAAGCAATCCATACTTAGTTACAAAGATGATTCTGAGATTTGTTCTTGGGTTGAAAAAAATGAAACTATGCCACACATGAAATAGCTCTCTTATTTTTGTAAATTATAGCGGTTCTCAATTCAGGGCTATTTCAGGTATTGTCAACTTAATTCAGCTCTGACGAGACCAAACACTCTAACCTCTGAATGAAGACGATTACCCTGATTAGGCAGCCCTCTTGATGATACCAGTCAGCTCACGCCAGGTGGCAAATCTTTAGCACATCTCTTGGCGATATTCAGTTGCAGTGAGTCGATGTTGTAACGTGTGGAAGTGTTGTCGGATGAATTCGACGGATGAGAGAAACCGTTGTGCAAGACACAGGGGACTTGAACTTGCGCAGGCGCTTCTCCCGCAGTCGAGTCGGCTGATGGAACTTTTCAGCTCGATTATTCAATCCTTTGTGCTGCCGATGCTCCACTCATCGTAGAATCTCTCTCTTCGCTGCTCCATAGCTCAGTAGCTTGTCTGTCACAATCACTCGCGGCGCAAAACCCAGCTTTTTCAGCAGTTTACGAAAGAACTTCTTTGCCGATGAGCGTATCGCGGCGGCTCTGCATCAGAATGTCCAACACATTGCCCTCAGAGTCTACAGCCCTCCAGAGGTAGTACTTCTGACCGTCAATGGTGAACACCACCTCGTCGAGATGCCACTTGTCGCACTTGTTGCGGACGGTGATGCCTGATTTGATTGGCATACTGCTGCCCAAACTTCCGGCACCTATGAGAGTAGTATCTCAAAACCAGCTCCCTATCGCTAGCTCTCCTCAAGTTGACAATACCGAGCTTTTTTACTACACAACTGACTTTTCAAACGCCCTCTTACACTTTCGTCTTTATCTGAGCGAAAAAAACGCTTTTTGATACGAGTGAATGAATTGCAAGAGATATTTCAAGCTGCTTAACAAAAGAAAGGCAAAGGAAGAGTTTTGTTGATAAAAAAGCTGTAATTTAAGTATCCAGATTTGACAATTTTTCCTACTTAACTTTTTAGTTGATTCTGCCGCCACCGAGAGCCTTCTGCGAAGCCTCGACGATAGTGAAGAAAAATACTGAGCAGCCAATGTTGGAGTAGAGGAAGATACTTCAGTGAGCCATTCCTCCAACCCAAGCAGTAGAGCTTATATAAGGGACCTATCCGTTGAATATGCATTGCACGTCTCTAATTACTTATGTCTGAGTGCGTACCGTGTGTCTGCAAACTTATAACTATAGACGAATAAGCTGTGAAACATTTAATTTGCTAGTTTAGACTGCAAGGGGGCTCTTGAGCAAGGGAGCAGGGGGGAGAAATTAGGTTGTGCTGCAAAAAAATTAGAAGGATAGAAAACTCCCTGGAAAAGAAGTTTTCTATGCAACTACTCCAAAGATTTGGTTGATGAAGACCCGTTCTCTGACTGTTCCTTTGTTTACTGCCTGAATTGGTCTTTTCCTGATCATGTTCATAATTTTATAACCTCTTATCGTCCGCCTTGCAGTATTAAACGAGCCAAATCTCATCCCCGGTTTGACTAATTGTTTTATCTCTCTATGGTCTTGTTCGACGATGTTATTAAGATACTTTTTCTGCCGTAATTCCACTTTCTTGGGCAGCTCTTTATCTACTTTGAGTTCGTTAATAGCTTTCGGATAAGTTGCATTCTTATCGACAGTGATGACTCGTAGGGTCTGAGTGTGAACGGCTTTCAATGTCTTACGCAAGAAGCGTTTGGCGGCAGCTGCATCGCGTTTGGCTGTGAGGAGAAAGTCTAAAGTGTTGCCATTTGAATCCACAGCTCGATACAAGTATCTATCCTTCCCTTACACCAAGATGAACAGTTTCATCCACTCGCCACGAGTCGTTGGTTGGCTTTAAATGCTAGAGGCACCGCTTGTTCAGTTCAAGCGATACTTGTGTACCCAACGAGACAGAGTAGTGTGGTCTACTTCCACGCAGTGATCGTATATGCTCTCCTCTAACTGGCGGTAGCTGATCGGATAGAGGCAATACCAACGAACTCCTCACAAAATCATGTTAGGAGGAAAGTAACGACATTTGAACGGAGACTTGGAGTTCATGGAGCGGGTGCCAGTGGCTAAAACCAGTAAATACAAATACTACTTCTACCAGACTACCAGTTTTTGCAACACAACCCTCCACGATGTTAAGCTGTTATACATTTAAATTGCACCATGTCAGGCAGCAGGTGAGCAGGTGAGCAGGTGGGCAGGTGGGCAGGTGGGAGAGGATTTGACTGGTTTTGCCAAAATCTCAGACTATGCAAGTTAAATGTCTTTTAGCTTATTGAGGTACTTAACGGGACGGAATTCAGTACTTTTAGCAAGAGATTGGTCTTTTTTAAGTTCGTCAATTGCCTTTGGATAAGCCCTTCGGGAACGCGGCGTTCCCTACGGAGGGAAAACCAAATTCAGGACTGGACTCACCACATTTTTATCCACATTTATGACTCGCGGTGACTGGTTGTGAGAAGCATTTATTGCCTTACAGAAAAATCGTTCTGCGGCGCGTGCATCTCTTTTGGCACTCAATCATGTTGTCCAAGGTTTTGCCAACTGACATCGACTGCCCGATACAGATACTTCCACTTTCCCTTCACGTCTATATATGTCTCATCCACGCGCCACGAATCAAGAGTTTGTTTCAGGTAAGGTTGGCAGCGAAGGTCGAGTTCCGGCGCATATGCCTGAACCCACCGATACACCGTCGTATGGTCTACGGTTAGTCCCCGCTCCAACATCATCTGCTCCAAATTGCGGTAACTGAGGGGATAGCGCAGATACCACCGCACGCACAACAGGATAATGTCGGATGGAAAGTGACGCCATGCATATTCGGGTACTTGGGATTCATGGATCAGGTGTCGGTGGCTGAGGGGCAGTAAGTACAAATGCTACCTTTACTAAACTACCACCAGTTTTTGCAACACAACCGTTTTGACAGATTCTGTATCAACACCAACCAAATTCATGCAACTTGGAGAGCAGTTTAAATTCGTAAATTTTACGGGTATTGTCAAATTAAGTAGGGGTGGCAGGGATGGCAGATGGCAGTTATCTGCCTTCTCCAAATTCGTTTTTAACAAATTTAAAACACTACATAAACGTCTAACAACAGTTTGACAACAACACAAAAACGGTCGTGGTTGGCTTAAGACAGGAGATTTGCAATTTTTATATTGGCATAGGTGAGGTGATTAGCGAACAGAGAAAGGGCAAACTCACTGAAAGCAGCAGCTTTGGGGTTTGACTGCTGGGTAGTGTCTTAGATTTGTGGTTAGACTGGTGATAATGTCAAGCGTGTTGGGACAGTTGAGTATAAGTGTGTTAATTGCGGTTAAATGTCCTCATTGCCAAACAGAGGAAGTGATTAGGCATGGAAAATCCTCCACTGGTAAGCAACGGTTCCGCTGTCTTAACTCGGAGTGCCCGTATCTGACCTTTGGCTTAGACAGCGCTTATCCAGGGCGTAAACAAGAGATAAAAAAGCAGATTGTAGACATGACAGTCAATGGCAGTGGAGTGCGAGATATCGCTCGCGTGTTGCGTGTGAGTACGGCTACCGTGCTAAAGGAATTAAAAAAAATCGTTCAACTTGAATCGGTGAATCGTCGGGTATTGGGGCAGCTTCAACCGGAGCAAGTGGAAGTAGTAATCTTGCGAGTTAAAGAGGCAGAACACTGCACAATTGAGGAATCTGAACTTGATGAGATGTGGAGTTACGTAAACAGCAAGCGACTTCCCCAGATGGTTATGGCATGGGATTGACCGGCGCACAGGGCAGGTATTGGCATATGTCTTTGGGCCGCGAAAAGATGAAGCATTTCTGCAACTAAAAGAATTGCTGGAACCATTTGGAATTAAACGGTATTGTACGGGTAGAGGCAAGGACACAGAAGGCTACCTAGTTGCTATCTACATCAAAATCATCGGTATTTAGCTAGAGATTTAAGTATTAGCCAGTGTCAAGTCTTTCTGAAAGTGAATCGCCGTCAGTTCAAGTGCTTATCCTGTGGCAAACCATTTAGTGAGGAGCTGGATTTCATTGGGAGGCGACGAAAACATACAGACCGATTTGCTCAAGTGATTGTACAGCAGGTTTTGCATAGTGATACGCAAAACGCAACGCCCTCAATAATGACTTAACTGATGAAGAAGTTTGGTCGATGGTGAAGTATATAAGTAAAAAAAACTCACCATTGACCTGAGCAATTTGAAGCGACTCGAAATTGATGAAATTGCTCTTTGAAAAGGACAGAAAGATTTTCTTGTGGTTTTAGTCAATCTAGACAATCATAAACTGATAGGAATGGCTAGCTCTCGAAAGCAGGATGACGTGAAGCAGGTGTTGAAGGGGTGGGGCTCAGAGATACTTCATCAGATTGTTGAAGTAAGTATTGACCTGTCCGGAAACTACAAAGGGCTAGTGCATAAAATTCTACCTAACGCAGATATTGTTGCGGACAGATTTCATGTAATGAAGCCGAGTTTATCAAGAGTTAAATACGGCACGCAATGCTGTGATTAAAGAAAGCTGCGGAGTCGAATCAAGATGAAACAGAAAAAGCGCGAGTCAATGCAGCTTTAAAGCAGAGCAAGTATGCGGTGCTGAAATCAGAAGCTCACTTAACTGAGAACCAGCAAATTAAGTTGGAACAAGTGAAAGCAGTTTCTCCATTACTTGCTAATATGCATCAGCAGAAAGAAGCATTTAGAGAAATTTTTGAAACAGCAGAAGATTGGCCAAATGGCACGTTGAGTCTGTTGGATTGGTTAGCTGAAACTCAGGAAAGCTTTCCTAAAAGTGTTGGAACGATCTGCCGCTGGTTTCAGGGTAAGAGCATCTCAATCAGGCTTGACACAAGGAATCAGCAGGCTCTAAGGTATTGTCAATGAAACAAGAACTGAGAACTTGCAGCATGTAATCATTATCCATAGCGGCTCGTTTACTTTTTTGTCTGAGACTGCGTTTGTAAGTCGGCTCGCGGTTGAGAGCATTGAGAGCGAGGCGTCGGAGAAGGGCAAAATTCTGCGGACTATGGAAGGAGCGCTCTTAGGCAAGCGTCCTCAGCAAAAGTGACGTCAAGCGTCCAATGGGCCTCGTTTTCAATGCCCCAATGGCGGCGGATGACCCGACCCAGAAGTTGAGCCTCACTGGTTAAAGAAGTCAGATAAAACTGCACTTCACGAGCTGACTGCCTGACACATTTCAGAGAAAAGCCGAGAACTCAAACACGACAGGATACAGAGCGGATACGGGAAAACCAT
>QQTW01003509.1_pt1 | contig 11575 bp, 6 predicted proteins | sample 1904831 | NCBI WGS metagenome assembly QQTW01 (sample SAMN09435610, study PRJNA476489) | Subsurface metagenome, whole genome shotgun sequencing project.
GCTCCCCATAACTTAGGCGAATTGATCGATGGCTTAGTAGCGCTAATTCATAACCCCGAACTTAGCGATATCCAGTTGATGCAGTATATCCCTGGTCCTGACTTTCCCACTGGAGGGCAAATACTAGGGACAACGGGGATTAAGGAAGCTTACACTACAGGTCGCGGTTCGATCTGTATGCGTGGAGTTGCAGCGATTGAAACTATCGAACACCGAGGTCGCCCTGATCGAGAAGCAATTATTATCACGGAACTACCTTATCAGACAAATAAGGCAGCGCTGATCGAGAAAATTGCGGAGATGGTGAATGAAAAGCGCTTAGAGGGAATCGCTGATATTCGGGACGAAAGCGATCGCGATGGAATGCGGATCGTCATCGAACTCAAGCGCGATGCCTATCCCCGTGTAGTGCTAAATAACCTGTACAAGCAAACTCCTTTGCAGGCAAACTTTGGCGCGAATATGTTGGCGCTGGTAAATAACGATCCCCAGTTGCTGACAATTAAGCAATTTTTAGAAGTATTTTTAGATTTTCGCATCGAAGCAATTACGCGGCGTACTCGTTATGAATTGCGTAAAGCTGAAGAAAGAGATCACCTAATGCAAGGATTACTAATTGCACTAGCAAACTTATATGCGATTATTGTTACCATTCGTCAAGCCGCCGATACGCCCACAGCAAAATCAGAATTGATTGGCTCTTACTCTCTTTCCGAACAACAAGCAGATGCAATTTTACAGATGCAATTGCGCCGCTTGACTGCATTGGAAGCTGAGAAAATTCGCCACGAACACGACGAATTGCAAGTGCAAATAACTGACTTGCAAGATATATTGGCAAGGCGAGAGCGGATTTTAGAAATCATTGAATCTGAAGTTCAACAGATTAAAATGACCCACGCTACGCCAAGACGAACAGTTATTGAGCCAGATCTTGGTGAAATCGGCGATATTGACTTAATTGCCAACGAAAAAGCATTGATATTGCTTACAGAGCAAGGCTATATCAAGCGGATGCCTGTAAACACCTTTGAAGCGCAAAGTCGGGCAACACGCGGTAAAGCAGCAGCTAGAATCAAAGAAGATGACGGGATTGAGCATTTTCTTACTTGCTGCGACCACGACAGCGTGCTATTTTTTAGCGATCGCGGTGTAGTCTACTCGCTCAAAGCGTATCAAATCCCCGCCGCATCGCGCACTAGCCGAGGTACGCCCATCGTCCAGATGCTACCAATTCCCAGGGATGAAAAGATTACCTCTATTGTCCCAGTCAGCGAATTTAGCAGCGACGAATATCTAGTGATGTTGACTCGTGGCGGCTTTATTAAGAAAACTGAACTAGCAGCATTTAGCAATATTCGCGCCAACGGATTAATTGCGATTTCCCTAGAAGAAGGCGATCAACTGCGGTGGGTGCGACGGGCGAGAAACGAAGACAGTATTATTATTGGTTCGCGTTCGGGCATGGCAATTCATTTTAGATGCGATCGCAATCAATTGCGCCCATTAGGCAGAGCAACGCGCGGCGTAAGAGCAATGAAACTCAAAGCAGGCGACGAACTAATTGGCATGGATATCTTGCCAAGTGCAATTTTAGCTACTTTACCTGTAGATGAACCAACAGAGGTTGAAGAAATCGAAGTTGAAGCTGAAGAGGTAGAAATTGAAGTTGAAACTGAAGAGGTGGAAACCGAAGAACTTGAGGTAGCTGTTAACGGTAGCACGGGACCTTGGGTATTGATAGTTACCACAGGCGGTTATGGCAAACGAGTACCTGTAGGGCAGTTCAAATTATACAATCGAGCAACTAAAGGTAAGATTGCTACCAAGTTCAAAGATCGTAAGTTTAAAGATCAATTAGCAGCGCTGCACATTGTCAACGAAGAAGATGAATTAATGCTAGTGACAAGTCGCGGTATTATTATTCGCCAAGTTGTCAAAGCAATTCCACCGCAGTCAAGAACAGCAACAGGAGTAAGAGTACAGCGTTTAGATGAAGACGATGCGATCGCTGCTGTAGCTTTAGTTCCTCCTAGTGTCGGCGATGAAGTTGAAGTTGAGGCAGAATAAGCAAACACTAGATAAGGGGCAAGATTTGCGTCTCGCCTCCTATTTATTACCCCTTTCCGCTCTTTTGAGTGGCATTTGCATGGGCTTAACCGTCGCTCCAGTAGGCGCATGGTTTTTAGCCTGGATAGCCCTAGCACCCCTATGGGTAATAATCGTCAAATCCTCTACTAACTCACTCCCAAATAGCTCAAAACTCTTACCAACTCAAAACTCAAAACTCAAAACTCAAAACTACTCCCACTCCCTCCTCTGGGGCATCGGCTATCACGGCGTAGCGATATGGTGGATTACAGGCATTCATCCGATGACGTGGATGGGCGTACCTTGGCTAGCTAGTTTAGCGATCGCTATTTTTTGCCTGACATTTCTTGCCCTATGGGGAGCGGCTTTAGTTGTAGTTTGGGCAGTTACTACAGCTTGGCTGATTCGCAGTGCAAATGTTCTTACTCGCATACTAATTGGCACAGCTTTATGGTGCGGTTTAGAAAGCTTGTGGAGTAGAGGGGCATTATGGTGGACAACTCTTGCTTATACCCAAAGTCCCCATAATGTCGCAATTTTACATCTAGGTCAACTATCAGGAACTACGACAATTACAGCCGCCATAGTTGCAGTTAATATTCTACTTGCCGAAGCATGGATTAATCGCCAACACAAAAAGATTTACATAAGTTTGGCAGTTGGATTATTAGCAAGCTTGCATTTAATCGGCTGGCAACTATCCAATCAACCGCTAACTCAATCGCCGCAAACAGCCTTAAAAGTCGGCATAATTCAAGGCAATGTTCCTAACGAAATCAAACTATACTCTGATGGAATTAGCCGCGCGATCGCCGGATACACATCAGGCTACCAAACATTAGCCGACCAAGGCGTTGATGCAGTTTTAACACCTGAAGGAGCTTTACCTTTTCGTTGGGATGACGTGCAACGTACCTCTTTTTACGCAGCAGTTAGAGAAAAAGGTGTAACAGCTTGGGTAGGCGCGTTTGGACAACAAGGGCGCAGCATCACCAATAGCTTATTTACTTTAACTGGTAATGGCGAAGTATTTAGCCGCTACAACAAATACAAGCTAGTACCTTTAGGCGAGTATATTCCCTTCGAGCAATTTTTGGGCGGACTTATCGATCGCTTGTCACCTTTAGATGCTCATTTAGTTGCAGGCGAGTCAAACCAAATATTTGATACCCCATTTGGACGTGCGATCGCGGCTATTTGTTATGAATCGGCGTTTGGTGAGCATTTTCGCCGTCAAACAGCAGCGGGTGGTCAATTTATCCTTAGTGCGGCAAATAACGCCCACTACAGCCCTGCTATGCCTGCTCAACACCACGCTCAAGACGTGATGCGGGCAATAGAGAGCGATCGCTGGGTAGTCCGCGCAACTAATACTGGCTATTCTGGCATTATTGATCCTCACGGAAAAATTGAATGGATCTCTAAGCTCAATACTTACCAATTGCACGCCGCCACCATTTATCGCCGAGAAACCAAAACTTTGTACGTGCGCTGGGGAGATTGGTTGATGCCTTCGTTATTAGGATTGAGTGTAGTATTTAAAATCCAGCAGCAAACAAGTAAATAGCCCACTTGCAAAAGCCCAAACCGATTTATTTAAAAATTTTCGCGAGTCCGCGCAGGCGGACGAGCGTCTAGTGTAGACGAGCCAGCTACGTGCGGGGGTTCCCCCCGTTGAGTAGCCTGGCGTGCGGTTTCTAACCGCCCCATCCTGCTCCAGGTACAATTAAGCACAATTGTCAAAAATCTTTAAAAGCTTGCTGCGATTACATTTCAAGATTTTTTTAGTAGTAAGTGTAGCCACTGATAGTAAATATAAGTTAAAGATTGATATAGGTTACGTTAAAACCAACGTTTCCACCGCTTAAAAAAGATTCCCTCTTGACATTTGGAGGAAAATTCTTTAATCCTTGGACTTACTAGCCTTGCTGCTATTTGCTCAAAAAAGTTCCCATGCCTACCCTCGTTATTGTTGAATCTCCTACCAAAGCCCGTACCATTCGCAACTATTTGCCTGCCGACTATAGAGTAGAGGCATCAATGGGTCACGTGCGCGATCTCCCCCAATCTGCTAGCGATATCCCTGCTGCTGTCAAAGCAGAAAAATGGGCTAATTTGGGGGTAAACGTCGATGCGGGCTTTGAACCCTTATACATTATTCCTAAAGATAAAAAGAAAATTGTCGCTCAACTAAAAGAGGCACTGAAATCTGCTGACGAATTAATATTAGCCACAGACGAAGACCGTGAGGGAGAGAGCATAAGTTGGCATTTATTGCAACTGCTGAAGCCCAAAGTACCAATTAAGCGGATGGTATTTCATGAAATTACTCAAGAGGCAATCAAAAAAGCTCTAAAAAACTGCCGCAATATTGACGAGCAAGTAGTCCGCGCCCAAGAAACTAGAAGGATATTGGATCGACTGGTAGGCTATACCCTGTCGCCTCTATTGTGGAAAAAAATTGCCTGGGGCTTGTCCGCCGGAAGAGTGCAGTCTGTAGCGGTGCGGCTATTGGTAAATCGAGAACGCGATCGCCGTGCTTTTAAGCAAGGTAGTTACTGGGATCTTAAAGCCACTCTAGAGCAGGCAAAAACACCCTTTACAGCGGTGTTAGTAACCCTAGACGGTACAAAGGTAGCAACGGGCAGCGATTTTGACGAGACGACCGGAAAAATTATTGCTGGGCGCAATGTAGTACTGCTCAACGAACAACAAGCCCGCCTTCTCCAAGAACGCCTGTCAGGTAAACCTTGGCAAGTAACAGCAATTGACGAGCGCCCAGTTACGCGCAAACCTTTTCCCCCGTTTACTACTTCTACCTTGCAACAGGAATCTAACCGCAAGCTGCGGATGTCGGCGCGAGATACTATGCGGACGGCACAGAGTTTGTACGAGCAAGGGTATATTACCTATATGCGGACAGATTCAGTGCATTTATCAGATCAAGCAATTTCTGCTGCTCGTAGTTGTGTAGAAAAGCTTTACGGTAAAGAGTATCTCAGCCCTTCGCCTAGACAATATACAACCAAAAGCAAAGGCGCTCAAGAAGCCCACGAAGCGATCCGCCCTGCTGGTAATACTTTCCGCACGCCCCAAGAAACGGGCTTAAGCGGTCGGGAATTTGCCTTATATGACCTAATTTGGAAGCGGACTGTGGCTTGTCAAATGGCAGATGCTAGACAGACACAAATAGCTGTGCAAACTCAGGTAGAAAATGCAGGATTTCGCTCTAGTGGGAAGCGGATTGATTTTCCTGGCTATTTGCGCGCTTATGTGGAAGGTTCGGACGATCCTAATGCGGCTTTGGAAGATAAAGAAGTAATTTTACCGCTAATGAAAGTAGGCGATCGCCCAAAATGTAATAAGTTAGAAGCGATTTCTCATGAAACTCAGCCACCAGCCCGTTATACAGAAGCTTCGCTAGTCAAAATGCTAGAAAGTGAAGGGATTGGACGACCGAGTACCTACGCGAGTATTATTGGCACAATTATTGATCGCGGTTATGCTCAAGCGATCGGTAATGCGCTAGTACCTACTTTTACCGCCTTTGCTGTTACAGCTTTACTAGAAGAACACTTCCCCGATTTGGTAAATACTAGTTTTACTTCTCGGATGGAGCAAACTTTAGATGATATTGCTACAGGCGAAGTCAAATGGTTGCCATACTTGAGTCAGTTTTATTCTGGAGATAAAGGGCTAGAGACTTTAGTTAGGGAACGAGAAAGCCAAATTGACCCGATTAAGGCTAGGACTGTAGAACTAGAAGACTTAGATGCAAAAGTCCGCATTGGTAAATTTGGTCCTTATATCGAAACTGAAAATGGTAACGGTACTGTTACCGCGTCAATTCCCCAAAATCTTACTCCTGCTGATATCAATTCTGAGCAAGTAGAGGCACTTTTACAAGGTCCAAATAAGATCGGGCTGCACCCAGAAACGGGAGAACCTATTTATCTCAAAATTGGTAGCAACGGTTATTATTTCCAGCTAGGCGATGCTACTGCTGAAAATAAAAAGCCGAAAACAGCTTCTTTACCTACTGGTGTTAGTCCTGAAAATGTGACTTTGGAGATTGCCGTCAACCAGTTATCTTTGCCGCGAACTTTGGGGGTTCATCCAGCTACAGGCGGCAAAATTCAAGCTGGACTTGGTAAGTTTGGACCTTTTATTGTTCACAATCAAAGCAAGGATGAGAAGGACTATCGCAGTCTTAAAGGTGGCGATGATGTATTTACAATTACTTTAGAGAGAGCTTTAGAAATTCTTTCCGAACCGAAAAAAGTAGGACGAAATAAGTCTAAGCAAGCTCTTAAAGAATTAGGTTCTCATCCCGCCGATAATGAGCCAATAAATATTTATGATGGTCCTTACGGTCCTTATATCAAGCATGGCAAAACTAACGTCAGCTTGCCTGAAGGTCAATCTGTGGAAAGTATGACGCTGGCTACAGCTTTGGAATTGTTAGCTGCCAAAAAACCCAGCAGTAAAACAAAGAGAACATCAGCTAGTGCTAGTACTAAGTCAACTACTACTAAAAGAAAAACTACAGCTACTAGCAGTTCTACAAGCAAAACTACCAGAACATCACGCTCTAAAGCGAAATAATTTAGAGCAATGTTTAACTTTTAAGCGATTTCTGGCAAGATTACCTTTTGCCGGAAATTTTTGCGAACGCAGATGGACGCAGATAAACGCAGATGGATGCAGATAAAAACCTGTGCGGTGTTGCTATGTTGTGAGGGTGAGGAAATTACTCATATTGTTTATTAAGAGGTGTAATGACTGCAATAGGAATAGATAAATTTAGTGTTGAACAAAAAGCTTTAGAGTTGGGATTTCATAAAGTTGGAGTTGCTAGTGTAGATAGTGTCGGCGCACAGGTGCAGCACTTGCAATCGTGGCTGAAGCAAGGTTATCAGGCAGATATGGAGTGGATGAATAACCCTAAACGTCAAGATATCCGCTTAGTTATGCCAGAGGTGCGTAGTATTATTTGTGTTGCCTTGAACTACTACACGCCTCACCAGCGTCCGACTGGTGCTGAATATGCCAAAATATCTCGTTATGCTTGGGGACGCGACTATCATAAGGTGCTGTCTAAGAAGCTCAAAGCATTGACTAACTGGTTGCAACAAACGCCAGGAGTGCAAGCGCGCTACTATGCTGATACGGGACCTGTTCAAGATAAAGTTTGGGCGCAAAAGGCTGGAATTGGTTGGATTGCCAAAAATGGTAATGTCATTGCTAGGGAATACGGTTCTTGGATATTTTTAGGCGAAATTCTCACAAACCTAGACTTAACGCCCAGTATCCCCCATACTGAACACTGTGGTAGCTGTACTCGTTGTCTTGATGCTTGTCCCACAGGTGCGATCGCTCAACCTTTTGTTGTCGATGCTAACCGCTGCATTGCTTATCATACGATTGAAAATCGCGCGGAAGAGTTGCCAGCAGAAATTGCTCCTCATCTCCAAGGTTGGGTTGCTGGCTGCGATATTTGTCAAGATGTTTGTCCTTGGAATCAACGTTTTGCTCAAGCAACTGATGTTGCTGAGTTTCAGCCCTACCCTACAAATGTTGCACCTAAGTTGAATGATTTGGCACAAATGTCTGATGAGCAATGGGATGGACTGTTTACAGCTTCAGCACTACGCCGCATTAAACCCCAGATGTGGCGGCGGAATGCGCGAGCGAATTTGGCAAAGGATGGGGAGATGAGGGGATGGGGAGATGGGGAAAAACTTTAAGATTTGGAACTTATAACTTAAAACTACTATTAACTCTGAATAACTCAAAACTCAAAACTCAAAACTCAAAACTACTTTAAACAGCTATTTAGTATTTTCATTTGGTTTTATGAAAATTAGTTTTTATTTATATTTCGCTAAATCAATTGGGCAAAGTTTGTTAATAACATGAAGCAAAAAATAATAATATTTGATTTTGATGGCACGATCGCTGATTCGCTAGAAATGCTTGTTACTATTAGCAACCGTTTAGCTGTGCAATTTGGTTATAAGCAGACAAGTCAAATTGAACTTGCTCGACTTAAAAACTTAACTTCTAGAGAAATTATTAAGCAATCAGGTATATCTATTTTTAAAGTGCCTTTCCTTCTGCGCAAAGTTAAAACAGAAATGAGTCCAGAAATTAAAACATTAAGCTTATTCGCTGGCATGCGAGAGGTTTTAATAGAATTAGATAATATTGGTCATAAGTTAGTAATAATTAGCTCTAATTCTAAAAGCAATATATTAGCTTTTTTAGAACATAATAATTTAGAAAATATATTTTATTATATTTACTCCGGTACTACTGTCTTTGGTAAAGATAAAGTAATTAACAAATTTACAAGACAAGAAAATATTGATATTGCAGATGTTGTTTATGTAGGAGATGAAACTAGAGATATAGAAGCAGCAAAAAAAAGTAATGTAGTAGCGATCGCTGTTAGTTGGGGTTTTAATACTAAAGAAGCTTTAGCAAAGCAAAATCCAGATTTCTTAATAGATCAACCCCAAGAACTAATCAATGTCCTTGATAGCTTATCTAACTCCACAATATTATAAAAATTTCTCGCTCTCGTCCAATAGACTAACACGATCTACTGCTAATCCTAGTTGGTTTGCTAGTTGTAAGAACATCTCTATTTCCGGCTTTTCCCAAACACGGGCTTCTGAACATTGGTGAGTAATTAATAGACCAATTAATTCTCTTTTTCGCATAATTGGTGCTGCTAAGTTGGCTTTAACTGTAAATTGTTCTAGCGTTCTTCTGTAGCAATCCGTGACTCGTGGAGACTTATATATATCGTTATTTAAAGTTACTCGACCGCTTTTATATACTTCAACTAAACCGTCTCTTAAACAAGGATCGCTGATTTTCATTTTCAAAGTTTGTGGTAAACCAGGGGCAACTGATTCAGCGAGAACTACCCCACTCCAGTCGGTAGGATTTAGACCAAAAACAATTACGCGATCGCTCTTAATTGCTCGTCTGATTTCTTTAACTGAAGTTTTGAGAATATCCTCTATACTTGTACATTCATGAATGCGCAGAGTAATATCTGTAATTAACTGCAACCTTTCCGCTTCAGCTTCTTGTTCTTCCAAAAAGCTGACTTTATCTACAGCAAAACCAACTTGATTCGCCAGTTGAGTAAACAAATCTATATCTGAATCTTGCCAAATACGCGGTTCTAAGCATTGATGAGCTATTAGTAAACCAACTAATTCATTGTTTCGTAAAATTGGTGCCACTAAATTCGCTTTGACAGCAAATTGTTCCAACATAAGACGGTAGCATTCCGTCACTCGTGGTTCTAGGTAAATATCATTGATAAACGAAACTTCCCCGTTTCTATATCTTTCTACATGATTTTCGCGGAAGCAAGGATCTTCTATTTTGACTTTAATGATTTGTGGTAGATTAGGCGCTACAGATTCAGCGACAACAATACCATCCCAATTGTTGATATCAAAACCTAAGACAATCACTCTATCAGATTTAATAGCGCGCCTGACTTCTTTAACTGTAATTTTCATTAAATCTTCTAAGCAAATAGCTTGACTCATGCGTAGAGCAATTTCTTTGAGTAGTTGTGCTTGTTCTGATACCGTGTCTGTCTCGCTATCAGTTTCTCCAGCAAATTTTACTTGCTCAATTAGAGGTAATGGCGCTGGTTCTTCTGGTGGTGCTTGCTTATCTGTAGGTGGCAATTCTAATGGACGCATAGCACGATTAGCTAAAAAAGCAGCAACCAAACCAATTAGTAGTAAAGCAGCTACCACCATTTCTACTATCAACAACATCGGTAGTTGTCTTGGCGGTACAGATGTACCTGGTTCAGTAGTAGGTGCTGGTGTTACAGGGATGCTGGTTTGCGATTGGGAGCGATCGCTAAAATACTCAAATACAATATTAGTTGCCAATATTGGCAGCGCAGAGATAACTAGCAAAAATAAGATAACTTTGGCACTTAAAGTTAGTTTTTGTCGCCAAAAGGGATTGAGCAGTCGAGCGATTTTGTGAGTAGAGCGATCGTCTTCTTTTGAATCTTTACTACCAGGTAATGCTTTGATGTCGTGGACATTAGTACTGGTGCGATCGCTTGTGCTACGCTCGGTGGAAGGGGTAATTGGACTCATTTCTTGCTCGCTTCGCTAAATTTTGCTAGTTGCATAAGTATGATTTTGATGCTAAAAGAAAATCTTTGCCATACAAAAAATTATTTTAATTTATTAATGCCTGTATTTCATGTAATATTATATACATCATTGCCTTAAATCTTCGTCTGATACTATTGACAGGCAGTAAAAAGCAAAATGATTCCACCGAATAATGGGCAATACCAAAAACTTTCAATCGTTGTTGGGAATAGGTATTTTTGCTAGTCTACTAGCTTTGATTAGTTCAATCTATGGATTTGTAAATACAATTACACCTAGTTCACCCAAGTTTGCTGGTGCAGCAGCTACGTCAAAAGATTATCAAACTTTTGCTCAAGTGCCTAATGTTCCAGAGGGATTATTTTACTACAGTGGAACAACAACTTTCGCTGCAATGCGATTTACCAATTTAGTCTCAGCAATTAATCAAGCTCATCCGCGTTTTAGGCTGCGTTATGCTGAAAAAATTGGTAGCGAACCTAGTAATACTGATAACGTAAAGATGCTGCTAGCAGGGGAAATAAGTTTTGTCCAATCAGCGCGTCCTCTAAATAGTAACGAACTAAGCGCAGCCAACGAGCGCGGTATAGTTTTAGAAGAAATCCCTATAGCTATTGATGGGATTGTATTTTATGTCAATCCAGATGTAAAAGTTGCGGGGTTGACTTTAACGCAACTTAAAGATATTTTTACAGGTAAAATTACTAACTGGAAAAGTTTGGGCGGACAGGATTTGCCAATTACACCTTTTAGCCGCAATCCTGCTGTTAGCGATACTGCAAGCTTTATTCAAGAGCAAGTATTATCAAAATTAGGTTTTAGTAAAATCCAAATAGTAGAAAATACGACAGAAGCTATCCGTAGAGTAGCAACAACACCTGGCGGCATTAGCTATGCTACAGCTTCACAAGTAAATGGGCAACAGACAGTTTCTCCTCTAGCGCTGACAAGATTTGATGGTGAAGCTCTTATATCGCCTTTTGCTAATGGTAAACAGGTAGTAAACCATTTTGCTTTTACTGATGGTTCTTACCCATTAACTAGAAAGTTATTTGTAATTTTCAAAAGAGATGGAATTGACGAACAAGCAGGCGTAGCTTACACCAATTTGTTGTTGAGCGATGAGGGACAAATGGCGATCATGGAAGCTGGTTTTGCACCCCTTCGTTGAGGCAAAATTATTGCGCGATCGCCTTTTTATATGATATAGTTAATCGCGCTAATATTGATATAAAACGCGATTAATAGCCAAATTATTCAACAAAGCGATCGCAAGTTTTGGATTGGTAATAATAAATCTATTTACCAGGCTGACC
>QQTW01003510.1_pt1 | contig 11575 bp, 9 predicted proteins | sample 1904831 | NCBI WGS metagenome assembly QQTW01 (sample SAMN09435610, study PRJNA476489) | Subsurface metagenome, whole genome shotgun sequencing project.
GCACGATGCGGCGGGCAATGGCGAGCCCCAGCCCGAGGCCGTCCTGGCTTTTGTCGCGCACCTGGTCGGAGCGGTAGAACCGGTCGAAGACGTGGGGTAGATCGGTGGCGGTAATACCGCGGCCGGTATCGGTAACGAGCAGCGGAATGCGGCGCTGCGCATCGGGGGGCGCTACGCCAATTACCACCCGGCCGCCGGCGGGCGTGTAGCGCAGGGCATTGTCGAGCAGATTCTGGAGTACCCGCTCAATCAGGCCGATATCGGCGTAAGCAAAGGGCGCGGCGGCGGGCCAGGTGGCTTCCAGCGCAATAGTGCGGGCCTGGGCTTCGGGCTTCAGCTTCAGCAGCACATCCTGCACCAGTTCGGTCACGGAAAAAGGCTCGGGTTTGGGCACGGTCTGGCGGGCTTCGAGCTTGCTCAGCTCAAACAGCTCCGACACCAGCCGCTTCAGGCTCTGGGTGTTCTTGAGGATGGTGTGCAGATAGTTCTGCCGCTCGGGTTCCGTGAGCAGGTGCTGCTTGAGCAGAATGGTTTCGGTGTAGCCCTCGATGCTGGCCAGCGGCGTCCGCAGGTCGTGGCTGATGTTGGCCACCAGCTCGCGGCGCAGTTGGTCGTTGCGCTGGAGACCTTCCACGGCTTGCTCGGTGCGGGCGGCCATCTCGTTGAAGGCCGCCGCCAGCTCGCCCAGTTCGTCGCCGGGCCGGATGCCGCTGACGCGGGCCGCGTAGTCGCCGCTTTGCAGGCGGCGCACCGCGGCCGAGAGGCGGTGCAGGTTGCCCGTCAGAAACGAAATCAGCAGCAGCCCCACCAGCAGCCCGGCCCCGCCGGCCAGGGCCAGGGCCCGGAGCAAAGTGCCCATAATGTGGCTCTGGCGCAGGATCAGGGTTTCGTCGTCCCCGCCGCCGGCACCCAGCGTGATATAGAGAAAGCAGTGCGGCTGGCCGGTGCGGTTGTAGAGCCGCGCCGCCGAGAAGGGCCGCTCCACGGCCGGGTTGCGCGGGTCGTGGCCGAAGATGGGAAGCGGCTGGCGCTTAGCCAGAAAAGCCCGGATGGGCTCGATAGCAACGCGCCGCCGCTTCACCTCGTTGGGGGCGGCCGACGAAGTGAGAATGCGCCCGTCGAGCCCAACCAGGTAGAGCTTGATGTTGGGGTTGATAATCATCGCCGAGGCGAACGTCTGCTGCAAGGCTGCCCGCGGGATTTCGTTGGTGGCCGAGTCGATGCGGAGCACCTGCGCCACCGAGGTGGCCAGGGCGTGGTTGCGGCGTTGCAGGTCCTCGGCCAGATACTCATCGGTGCGCTGGGCCAGCAGCAGCACGTACACGCCGCTCACGGCCAGCAGCAGCAGCCCAAACAGCAGCGAGAGCCGGGCCTGCAGGCTGTTCAGATTCCCGCGTTTCATTGGCTGAGCGCGTCGTTCAGCTTGTAGCCCACGCCCCACACGGTCAGGATGTACTCGGGGTTAGCGGCGTCGCGCTCGATCTTCATGCGCAGCCGGTTGATGTGGGAGTTGACTGTGTGCTCGTAGCCGGAGTAGGAGTAGCCCCATACCTGGTCGAGGAGCTGGGTGCGCGAGTACGTGCGGCCGGGGTGGCGGAGCAGCAAGGTCAGCAGGTCAAACTCCTTGGCCGTCAGCTCCACCACCTGGTTGTCGATACTTACGCGGTGCAGCTCGGTGTCGAGCGTGAGGTTGCCCCAGGTGAGGCGCGACGCGACGCCGCCCGCGAAACCCGGCTCTTTTTCGGGGCTGAAGCGGCGCAACCGGGCTTTCACCCGCGCCAGCAGCTCCCGCACGCTGAACGGCTTGGTCAGGTAGTCGTCGGCCCCCAGATCCAGGGCCAGCACTTTATCCAGTTCCTCGGCCCGGGCCGTGAGCATAATAATGGGCGTGGTGAGGTGCTGGGCCCGGAGACGGCGGCACACCTCGGTGCCGCTCAGCCCGGGCAGCATGATGTCGAGGATGATGACGTCAAACGCCGCCTCCGTGGCCAGGCGCAGTCCCTCGGGGCCGGTGGCGGCCACCGTGCTCTGGCAGTCGATATCGCGCAGGTTGATTTGCACGAGCTGAGCCAAATCGGCATCGTCTTCCACGATGAGGGCGCGTTTGCTGGGCATGGAAGGTTCGGTTTTCGTTGGTTGTTTTTCGGCGGCCGTTTTAGTGAAGCTGTTTAGGAAGTCATCAAGCATGACATTCTTTCAACTTTCTAAAACGGCTCTAGAACCTATCCGACTAGAGCATGACGTTCTTTTTTAAGCCTATTTGGCTAGGCTCTTATTGGTGGAAAACGGGAGCGGCCAGGCAATTAGTCGTTGGCGACAAACAACGAAAAACAACCAGCGAAAATCAAGACATCAGTCGCCAGCGACCAATAACAAAAAACAAGTAACGAAAAACGAATCTGTTCACCACTCCACCACCCTGCCGGCCGTCAGCTGCGCCCCCGAGTACACGTTGCGCCGCCGGCCAGGTTGGCCGGCGCCCACCAGTACTTGGTGACGGTGTAGTTCACGCCCAGCGAGTAAGAGGAGTATTCCACCCCTTCGCTCAGTCCGAGGCTGGCCAGGCGGTCGGGGCGGGGGGCACGGACGCTGGCCAGGGTCCGCGCGCCGGCCGTGAGCCAGGCTTTCTGCACTTGATAGCCTACCTCTACTCCGTAGGCGTCCTGGCTGGTGAAGCCGCGGGTGCGCTGGTTGTAGCCGGCGTCGAGCGTCACGTAGGCGGGCCGCCAGGGGGCCAGGCTGTGGGAAAGGACGTAAGCCCCACCCTGGGCGCGGGTCCAGCCGCCGGCACGGGCCGGCGGCGCCAGTGCCAGCAGGCCCGTGCCCACGCAGGCAGCCACGCAGCACGGCCCGCGCGGAGAAAGGCTACTCATCCCGGCGCAAGCGGCCGCGTATGCCGCACTTACCAATCCGCCGCGCCCACAAGAAACGGCTCGCCTCATCAGCGCACGCCGCTTCTTGTGGGCGCGGCGGCGCGCGGGGAGCCACCCAAATAGCCCACTGCTGCCGCCCAAGACCGGGTAGCCCTGCGTAACTTGAGCGGCCAAAACGCCGCGTCTATGTCCTTGCCTGTGCTTGTCATTGCCAGCCTCGAAGCCTTGCCCGCTGCCGCCGCGCAAGTGCGCGAGGCTATCCGGGGCTACTCCGTGGTTTGCTTTGAGGGGGAGATGGGCGCCGGCAAAACCACGTTCATCCGGGCCTTATGCGAGAGCCTGGGGGTGCCCGCCGGCGAAGTGAGCAGCCCCACCTTTGCCCTCGTCAACGAGTACCGCGACGCCCGCCAGCAGCCTATCTACCACTTCGACTTCTACCGCCTGAATTCGCCCGCCGAAGCGGCGGCTATCGGGGCCGCGGAGTACTTCGATTCTGGCTATCTTTGCCTGGTCGAGTGGCCCAGCCGCATTGAACCGCTGCTGCCGCCGGATCGGCTGCTGGTTACGCTCACCGTCACCGGACCCTCTGTGAGGGAATTAGTAATTAGTAATTAGTAATGAAGAGTTTGATGGTCAACTATTTCACTCGTTTTACGAGACGAGAAATATGATGATCAAAAGCTCGTCTGTAATTCTTAATTATTAATTCTTAATTACTAATTGAAAATAGATGCCCGAAGCCGTACCCCCCGGATTTGAGTCGCTGGCGACGAGCCGCGCCTACTTCACCCAGGAATCGATGCTGGCCGTGGAAACGCGCAAACGCAAGCTGTTCATCGGGTTGCCCCGCGAAACGTCGCTCCAGGAAAACCGCATCTGCCTCACGCCCGAGGCCGTGAAGCACCTGCTGGAGGAAGGCCACGAGGTGGTGATGGAAAGTGGCGCCGGCGAGCCCAGCAAGTACTCCGACCACGACTATTCCGAAGCCGGCGCTACCATTGCCTACTCCCAGAAGGAAGTGTACGAGGCCGACCTCATCCTGAAAGTGGCCCCGCCCACCCACGACGAAATCGAGTTTCTCAAGGCCAACCAAACCCTGATTTCGGCCCTGCAATTCGGCACGCTCACCGCCGACTACGTGCTGGCCCTTACCCGCAAGAAAGTGAATGCCATCAGCTTCGAGCTGATCAAGGACCCGAGCGGGGCGCGGCCCGTGGTGCGGGCCATGAGCGAAATTGCCGGCTCCACCGTCATGCTCATCGCCGCCGAATACCTGGCCCGCTCCAACGAAGGCAAGGGCATCATCCTGGGCGGCATCACCGGCGTGCCCCCGTCGCAGGTCGTGATTCTGGGCGCGGGCACGGTGGCCGAGTACGCTGCCCGCGCCGCCACGGGTCTGGGGGCGGAAGTGAAAGTGTTTGATAATCATATCTATAAACTGCGCCGCTTAAAGCACAATCTAGGGGCCCAGCTCTACACCAGCACCCTCGATACCTTCGCCCTGAGCCAGCAGATCCGGCGGGCCGACGTGGTGATTGGGGCCCTGAACGCCGAGGAAGGCCGGGTGCCGTTCATGGTGCCCGAGAGCATGGTGGCCAGCATGGCGCCCGGCTCGGTCATCATCGACGTGAGCATCGACCAGGGCGGCTGCTTCGAAACCAGCGAGATAACCACCCACAACAAGCCGGTCTTCCGCAAGTACGACGTTATTCACTACTGCGTGCCCAATATTGCCTCCCGGGTGCCGCGCACCGCTACCAATGCGCTGAGCAACATCTTCACCCCGATTTTGCAGGAAATCAGCCAGCACGGCGGCATCAACGAGGTACTATTCACCAACGAGCATTTCCGCTCGGGCGTGTACGTCTACAAAGGCTCGCTCACCAACGCCACCATTGCCAAGCGCTTCAACATGCGCTACAAGGAGCTGGGCCTGATGATTGCCGTGCGCAATTAGGAGAGCCGGCCGTTTCACTCGCTGCTAAACAACCGAATCTATGGCCTTCCCCCATAAGATAGTTGCCGGCCTGCTGCTGGCGGGTGCGCTGAGCGGGGCCGCCGGCTGCGGCTCCCGGGAGCCGGCCGACCCGACGCTGCTGAAAATCAAGCTGCTGGACGAAACCCTGTTGGCGCTCAACGACAAAACCAACAAGGCGGCGGACTATAAGCTGCGCAGCATCCGGCGGGAAGCGGACCGGAAGCTCAAGCCCGCGCTGGATGCGCAGGTGCTGCAAGAGAGCCTGGCTATCCGCGCCAAAACCAAGGGCCTGATAGCGTATCTGCGCGGGGTCCGGCAGCAGCTGCTGGTGGCTACCGGCAACACCCGCAGCTTCAACAACCTGGATCAGAAACAGCAGGTAGCGGCCACCCTGGGCGAACGTTCCGGCAGCCTGGCCAGCGAAGTAGGCACCCGGCTCAATGCCTACTCCGATTATATCCGGCAGTATCTGCCCACGGCCCCGGCCCTGGCGCCCCCCATGCAGGGCGAAAACCGGCTCACCAAGCAAGCCCAGCAAGACCTGCAGGACGTGGATTTCGCCACCTTCTACTTCAAGGATACGTCCCTGGTGCTGGTGCTGGCCGCGCTTTCGCAGAAGGAAGCGGAACTTCTGAAAATAGAGGCCGAAGCCTTGGAACGCCAGAACTGGCGGGTAGGCGCGCCGTTTGGCTGAGCGGGCCGGCCGGGGACCCGGGCTGGGTTGAAATGCGGAGACAAACTTTACAGCACGAAATCCAGATAAGTATCCCGGTTGATACCCGCGTAAGACGCCCCTGGATACGTGGCTAGCCAGGAGGCCGGGGCCTGGGGGGCCTTGCGGGTCAGCTTGAATTCGTAGCCTGCCAGCTGGCCGTCGGCATCTTCCACGTAGTCGAGTTCAGCGCCGGTGTACGTGCGCCAGTAGTAGGGCAGGGCGGAATAGGAGGCGTACGCATTCCGCTTGCGGCGCTCCACCACCAGGAAGTTTTCCCACAGGGCCCCGGCGTCGGGGCGGGCCGCCAGCGGACTGAAATTATTGAGTAGCGCGTTCCGAACCCCCAAGTCGTAGAAGTATACTTTGTCCATCTTCACCACCTCTTTGCGCAGGTTGCGGCTGAAGCCGGAAAGCCGGAACACTACGAAAGCCTTTTCAAGCAGGTCCAGGTAATGGGCTACGGTGTCCTTGCTCAGGTGGAGCGCATTGCCCAGCTCGCTGAGCGAAACCGGGGCCCCCACTTGCAGGGCCAGTAAGCGGAGCAGCCTGCGGAGCTTATCAGGATAGCGCAGATTGGCCATTTCCAGCACGTCGCGGTAGAGGTAGGAGGTACTCAGTTCGCGCAGGTAGTGCGTTTTTTCTTGCTGATTGGGCAAACCGAAAACTTCCGGATAGGCGCCGAAAAGTAATTGCTGATCCAGTAGCTGACGCAATTCAAAAGAGTTGTGCCGGGCCCGCAGCTCAGTGGTGGCGATGGGAAACAGGGTAAAGGTGCGGGTACGGCCCGTGAGCGGCTCCTGGGTTCGATTGGCTAGCTCGAAAGAAGACGAGCCCGTAACTATAATCTTGAGCTGCGGCAAGCCGTCGTGCAGGATTTTCAGGTTCAGCCCCACTTCGGGAATACGCTGCGCCTCATCAATAAAAAGCACGTCGTACCCTTCCACTAGCTGTTTGAGCTGATTCAGATCGCGGCTCGACAGCACATCTATGTAGCGTACCTCGTCCGCGCTGATTTCCAGCTTACGTACGGGCAGTTCCGCCAGAACCTGGCGTACCAGCGTGGTTTTGCCTACCTGCCGCGGCCCGTAGACGAGAACAACCTTCCGGAAGTCCAGTAAGCTGTTCTGGAGGGCGGGAAACAAAGCACGGGTAATCATAAGAGGCGGTTGCTGGCGCGAATTCAGCTACTAAACTAGCCGAATTCGCGCCAATTCGGCTAGTTTAGTAGCCGAATTCGCGTTGTCAAGTAGCTTGGCCGGCCAGCAGCAGCGTTTTCCAGGCGTCGAGCAGATGGCCATCTTCCAGGAGCTGCTTGCCCAGCCGCAGGAGCTGCTGCCGCTGCTCGGCGGGGCTGTCGGCGGGTTGGGCCAGCAGGGCGCTGACCCGCGAATCGTGGCGAAAGGCCTGCACTTCGGCCGCCGTGGGCAGGGCGTCGCGCTCGATGTTGGCGAGGCGGCCCAGGTTGTTGCCGGTCAGCAGATCGGAGTGGCGAATGAACGCGGGCAGCTGGTCGATGCCGATGCCGAGCTTGCGGTTGGGCTTGGGCACTTCAAACAGACTCTGGGGCGTCATGCGGCTGTACCAGTCGCCGCCGAGGCGGCCCACGGCTTCGAACTTGCGCGGGTCGAGGCCGGGACCGGCGGCGAGCAGCAGGTCGCGGCGGAAATGGGCCTGCACAATGCGGCAGACAACAAGGTTGCCGCCGCCGGGGGAGCCGCCGATGGCAATAATCTGTTCGACCACGCATTCCAGCGACACCGGGCACTCGGCCACCCGCGGCGGCCGGACGTGGTCGGCCGCCAGCTCCGTCAGGCCCGCTTTCACGAACTCGTTCACGCCCGGCGCATACTCGGCGCTGGCCAGCGACATTTGCTCCACCAGGGCGTAGTCGCAGATATTGACCACGCACTCGGGCACTTCGCGCACGTTGAAAAGCGTGTGCTTCTGGGTGTTGTCGCGCACGCGGTTGGCGGGCGAGAAGATAAGGATGGGCGGGTTGGAGCTGAACACGTTGAAAAACGAGTACGGGCTCAGATTCACCGCCCCCGCCGCCGAAACGGTACTCACGAAAGCCACCGGCCGCGGCGCCACGGCGCTCAGCAAAAACTGGTGCCACTCCGCCCCCGGCAGCGTCCCCGGCGTGATGCTAAGGTGCTGGTTGACGGGCTGATCAGGTGATGTGCTCATGGGCTGATGGGTTGAGGTGCTGGTGTAGTGATGGGGTAAGGGGCTGTTGGTTGCTGAAAGAACGGTTCTGCCGAGCAGCCAGGTAACAAGGCTCTTCCCGCGCCATAAGCTGCTCTGGCCACTGTTGAGGCGTAGCCAGCAATCCGGCCAGCAGCGCGCGGCGAATGACGAATACCGATAGGAGGGGAGCGGGCAAAAAACCAGTCAGCCCAAGGGCGCCGCCAAATCTTCCCCTAAGCTCGGGCCTGGGCAGCCAACTTAGATTCATGCGGGGGCACAAGTGCCGCTGCCCGGTGCCGAGCCGGCCGCGCATCTTTTCCCGTGGGGACCTGGAAAAGTATCTTGGTTCACAGAAATAGCAGCTAATTAAATATATCTTCACTAACTAGCTATAGTTTTTTTAGGTAAGCACTTACTCACCCAGTTATGGCCCAGCTTGTTTGTCCGAAGTGCGAATCCCGGGAAGCCACAAAAAGTGGCATAGTAGGCGGGCGGCAACGCTACAAATGCAAGAAGTGCGGCTACCACTATTCGGTGGCCAAAGTGGGGAAGGAAATTAATTCCTACTACGTCATCAAGGCGCTGCAGCTGTACGTGGAAGGCGTCAGCTACCGCGAGATTGAGCGGCTGCTGGGCGTGAGCCACGTGAGCGTGATGAACTGGGTGAAAAAATACGGCATGAAAGCCCCGCGCCAGACCGAGTATCATCCCACCTATAAAATCCTCAACCAAAAAGAATTAACGGAGTTTTTTCAGAACGCCGACAACCTGAAAGGAGCGGGCCTGGTGGTAACGGAACTGGGCGACAAGTACATGATGATTCGCTGGGAACGGTTTCGGCAGGGGTAAGGCTATACCGCTTAGCGGAAGTATAGCATGAGCGTGATTTCCGCCGTGGAATTATTCTATTTGGGGCGCCAAGCCGAGACGTTCGGTTGGGCGGTAGCTGACCCTAGTTCTTTTCACCACCTAATTTCCACTGTCTCATGCGAAAAACCCGTTACGCGCTGGGCCTGAGCGGCCTGCTGCTGGCTGGCACGACCTTCGGGCAGGTGCCGACCACCCCGCCGCCCAGCTCCCCGCCCCCCACCACGCCGGAGACGCCCCCCGCCACCCCGCCGGCCAGCACCAACCCGGTGCCTTCGGCCGCGCCCACTCCTTCGGCACCCGTAGCGCCGGCCACGGGCAGCGCCGCCGCGCCCGCGCCGACCGAGTCGGTGCCCTACGGGGCGGGCATGAAAGTGAATATCTCGCCCGACGGCTCGAAGTACCTGCGCTTCATCACCTGGCACCAGATCTGGACGCGCTACACCGAAAACAACACCGGCACGCTGCGCGCCCCCGGCAAGCCCCAGAGCGACCAGATCGACTTTGCCTTGCGCCGCTCCCGCCTTATCGTGTTGTCGCAGCTCAACCCGCGGTTCATGATCTACACCCACATCGGCATCAACAACCAGACGGCCGTGAGCGGGGGCGTGGCTCCCACCACGGACGGCAAGAAGCCGCAGGTGTTCGTACACGAGGCGGTGGTGGAGTATAAAATCAATAAGTACCTCAGCCTGGGCGGCGGCCTGCACTACCAGAACGGCCTCTCGCGCATGACGCGCTCGAGCACGCTCAACTACCTCACCCTGGACGCACCGCTCACCAACTGGCCCACCATCGAGGCCATCGACCAGTTTGCCCGCGGCATCGGGGCCTACGCCAAGGGGCGGGTTGGCAAGCTCGATTACGCCTTCTCGGTGAACGAGTCGTTTCTGACCAACCAGACGCCTACCGGGGCTGGGACGCCGCTGGGGCTGGGCACTACCACCGGCACGGGCGCGGCGCGAGTAAATACGGGCAATAATGTGGCTCAGTACAATCCGCAGGGCACCGACCATGTTTACCAGGGCTACCTGAGCTACGAATTGTTCGATCAGGAATCCAATCTGCTGCCCTTCAACGTGGGCTCTTACTTGGGCACCAAGCGAGTGCTGAACTTCGGTGGTGGCTTCTTCTACAACGCCGACGGCATGTACTCGCGCCCAGTGAGTAGCGAGCTCAATGCCGCCACTATCGACGCCGCCACGACGGCCGGGCAGGGCTCCCTCAATACCATCGAAACCAACAAGCACGACATCGGCCTGTGGGCCCTCGACGTGTTCTATGACACGCCCATCAACAAGGAGAGTGGCACGGCCTTCACTTTCTACGGGGTGTACTACAACTACGACATGGGCCCCAACCACGTGCGCTTCATTGGGGCCTCCAATCCTGGCTGGGGCGCGGTTGCCACCCGCGGCAACGCGGTGCCGCATTCGGGCACCGGTGATATCGGCTACGCGCAGGCGGGCTTCCTGCTGCCCAAAAACCTGCTCGGGCCCAAAGTGCGGGTGCAGCCCTACGTCTCGCACCTGCTGGGCAGCTACAAGGGCCTGCGCACCAGCGACGGGGAAGTGAAGGGCGTGAATATCTTCGACGCCGGGGCCAACTTCTACCTCGACGGCCACAACGCCAAGTTCACGCTCAACTACCGCGCCCGGCCCGACTTCACCAACGTCAACGACGTGCAGTACCGGCCCGAAATCACGCTGCAAACGCAAGTGTTTTTGTAAGAAGGAGCTAGGAGTGAGGAGCTGGGAGCTAGAAGAAATGGCTGTCCGACTCCTTACTCCCAGCTCCTCACTCCTAGCTCCTCACTCCTAACTCCTCCTTTCCATGAACCCAAAACTCCCCCAGCGCGACGCCTCCGCCGGCGCCACGCCCGTGGCCGGCGGTACCGACGCCGTGGCCCACGACAATAATTCCGTTTCAACCAGTAAAATCTGGCAGGTGATTACCGCCTCCTCAGTGGGCACCGTCATCGAGTGGTACGACTTCTACATCTTCGGCTCGCTGGCCGCCATCATCGGGCCGGTGCTGTTCGGCTCGACCGGCAAAATTGAGGATACGATTCTGGGCACGCTGGCCGTGTTCGGGGCGGGCTTCGTGGTGCGGCCGTTCGGGGCGGTATTCTTCGGCCGCATCGGCGACATGATCGGGCGCAAGTACACCTTCCTGCTCACCCTGCTCATTATGGGCGGGGCCACGTTCGTGACGGGCCTGATTCCGAGCTATGATAAAATCGGCATTGCCGCGCCCATCATCGTGACCTTGCTGCGCCTGCTGCAAGGGCTGGCGCTGGGCGGCGAGTACGGCGGCGCCACCACCTACGTGGCCGAGCACTCGCCCGACAACCGCCGCGGCTACTTCACGTCCTTTATTCAAATTACGGCCACGGCCGGCCTGTTTCTAAGCATCCTCGTCATCATCGTCACGCGCAAGAGCCTGGGCGAAGATGCCTTCAAGGAATGGGGCTGGCGCATTCCGTTCCTGCTCTCGGGCGCGCTCGTTATTGCCTCCTACTACATCCGGCGCCGGCTGCAGGAGTCGCCGCTGTTTGCCAAGGCCAAGGCCGAGGGCAAAACCAGCACCAACCCGCTGCGCGAGTCGTTCGTGAACCCCGTCAACCGCCGGCTGGTTTTGATTTCGCTGTTCGGGGCCACGATGGGGCAGGGCGTGGTGTGGTACACGGGCCAGTTCTACGCCTACTCGTTTATGCAGAACGCCCTGAAGCTGGACCTGATTGATGCCAGCCTGGTGCTCTGCATTGCGCTGCTGCTCGCCACGCCGTTCTTCGTGTATTTCGGCAGCCTCTCCGACCGGATCGGGCGCAAGAAAATCATCATGATGGGGCTGCTGTGCGGCGCGCTCTTCACCATCCCGATTTTCTACGGCCTCAAGGCCTTTGCCGGCCCGCTCACCGAAACGGCCGCCGCCACCGTGGACGCCACCGGCAAG
>QQTW01003511.1_pt1 | contig 11574 bp, 11 predicted proteins | sample 1904831 | NCBI WGS metagenome assembly QQTW01 (sample SAMN09435610, study PRJNA476489) | Subsurface metagenome, whole genome shotgun sequencing project.
GTACATGGCAAATAAAAATATTATTGAACTCAAAGGTGAGACATTTAACGCAACTTTGATTGACAATTGCGAAAAGTTAATAGTACAAAGGCGCGGTAGCAATGAAACAATTTTAGAGGGCAAATATTCACCTTCAAATGGTGGATGGCAAATAATTACTGCAATCGAACTGACTGCAAAGGAAAGGAAGCGAATCCTTCAATTGAAACAACCAATTACTCAACACAAGCAACAAAATGACGGTGTAGCAAAACAAGCAGACGAAGGGATGGAACAGTAACCAAGGCTTAGATGATTTATCCAAAAGCGATAACTAAAAAGCTTATACAGTAAAAATTTCAGGCTATCTTGCCGTTTAGTGTCAGCTACGCTATATTTACTTACGCCTAGTACTCACAAAAAAGCACCCGCTGGTAGGTCGGATGTATGGTATCGGATGCCCAAGCGATACCCCAAGGGGTTGCCAAGCGATCGCTCTTCAGCTTATCCCCCTTCACCCGGCGAAACCCTGCGATTCCAAACAAAGTTGGATGCTTCCGTTGGTTACTGCGCTACTTTTGTGATAAGAGTAAAACTTGCTCCCCTACGAATCTTAAAAAACAAGACATTTTTTCGTTATGGCAACATCAGGAAAGCTAGAAGTTACCATCAAGATTAGCGAACTACCATCTGCTCAAACTGTGGAAAATGGATGGCAGCAATTTGAAATTGATTGTGATGGTTCTGCTGTATCTGTCACCCTCAAGCCCAAGGTATGGAAAAAACTAACAGATGCCCAAGCTGATTACCCCGTTTGGGTGGCAGCAATTACCGGGAAGATGGGAGAGTTGACGGGTAATGGTTTTGTGTTGCTCGAACCCAATGTCCAAACCTTCGAGAAAAAACCGAAAGAGCCAAAACCCGAAGCAACTCCTACCACTGCATAAACTACCGCTTCTAAATACTTAGACAGAACTACCCACAAGTGGATAACTTTAGTCAAGCCGAACTCCACGGTATAAGGAAAGCTCGATTAGAAAATATTTTTTCTCCATTTTTGGTCGCAGCTCCCGCCAAGTACTTTGCCAAAATCTTGATTTTTTGGGACAGTAAATCAATTGACAATGTTCAATTGACATCAGGGGCAGTCTTATGGAATCAGGTTTCAAATCTCCTCGCGTACAGAAGAAAAAAACGATTTCATGCTGTCATTTCCGTATTGAGCTAGCAATCAACTAAATTATACAATCAAGCCCCGGATAATTACTGTGTTTAATACTTATTTAAAAATTAAGAAGTATCCTTGTACCAATACCAAAACTCGTAGCGCGCAGTGGTTGAGGGAATATACAATAATATAAGTACAGAATCTCACTGGAGCGCCAAAAGCATGGCTACTGTTTACCTCAAAACCGGAGAAGTCGTTGAGGTTCCATTCGAGGAACTCGAAGATTATCTCTACTCGAATGAAGATAAAATCCAGCTTCAGAAATTTAAGCGACGCGGCCCAGTTCGACGGAAAGCCGCACTTGAAAACAATTCCGTTGCCTAGCTGTACAAAATTACTGTTACATTATACTCTCTCGCTTCGTAATCCTCTGCCTCTAACCGTTCCTGGCTTTTTGCAACAGACACAGTGCATCCCCTAAAAAGCCGATACTCGGTTCTTGCGTCATCGCTGGGGCTAGGAATATATTCCTGTTCTGTACCCAGTTCCACATACACCCATAACCCCTTTCTCCCCTGTACCAATCCATCAACCCAGCCGTTCGAGGATACTAAATCAAAATCCTCGCGTTCAACTTTTACCCTTAATGCCATAGATGCCCCTCACCGATTCCTTAATCAAAACATTTTAATTGTTGTTACTCCCTCAATATTCCCCAAAATTAAGACACCGAACCCAAACTTTACCCGCGACATCCGCATTCCCCCGATACGGAAATGGGACGGCGGCGGGAATTTTGAGGAACGCGGCGGTAGCAATTCGCTCCGGGAGCAACCAGGTAAACTGACACTTATTCTGACTTCAACCTCTGGATTTGAGAAGGCGCAAACATTGAGCCGTGCGCGTTTATTGTTGCAGTTGCCTTAAATTCCACAAAATAGCTTTGCACATCATCATATATATATGTGACCTCACCAATATTTTGATGTTCTGGGGAATTGGAGTCGATTACCTCAACGCGATCGCCCTTTGCGATTTTACTCAAAGCACCTATTTGAACAATTGGATAATCATCAAAACACAATTCAGAATACCTAACGCCGAAATAATGTTCATTATCCCCCGTCCCTAATTGCATCACCCAAAATTCATTATCTTCTGCAATGTAATCTTGGATGATTACCCTCTGGAGCGCGTACTCACCGACCTTAACTAAACATTCCCTACCCATTAAGGTTTCGGGATTAAGGTTTCGGGAAACTTCTGCATCATTATTAATTGCTTTCGGTGGAGACTTGGGTTTTAAGTATTCGATCGCTTTCCTATCCTCGCCACTCAGCTTACTCCAGACAGCTTTTTTCATCGCCTCTGTCCAAAGTTGTGTCAGTTCCGCAATCATTTCCCAACTCCGAGACTGTATTGCATCTTGTAACGCGCCTAAGTTATATGACACGTCTTGTGATATGGGAATCTGAGTTGGCAAGATTTGTCCACCCTGTCCACCCTGTCCATCTACTGGGTCAAACTCCGAAACCCGCTCTGGGAGCGACTGTCCAGGGTGTCCAGTTTGTCCAGGGGGAGTTTGGAGATTATAGAATTCCGCCTGGATATTTTCGTTTGTGTTTTTGAAATTTTCATTTTCGGTTCCCTTTTTCTTAGCTAAACTTTCACCCTGGACAGTTGAACAAATTGGACAGTCGCTCCCAGAGCGGGTTTCAGCCTGTCCAGGGTCTTTTTGCGTAGTGGTTCCACCCTGGACACCCTGGACACCCTTACCAACACTAGGTTCTGGCGTTTCAGGGGGGGTAAGAGCGGGTTCTTGTTGAGAACGATTCCAAAAATCATCAAACTCCGATAAGCCGCCTTCTTGACATTGGGACTTGACACAAACCCATTCGGGGTTATGTTGTTGGTCGGGGTTGTCAGGATTCAAAGAAATTGTTCGGAATATTTCTGGTGGGATGTGGATGTATTCCCAATGTGATGGGATTCGTTCGCGTTTCCCATCCATCATGGGACTCCAGCTTCTTTCAAAGAAGTTGCCAGGGAGGACTGTTTTCAGGTGCGAAATAAACTTCGACATTCCCAAGGGTGAATACCCGTGAACCTTACAATAAGATTTATACAATTCATGCAATAGAGCGTTCGGGACAATGCTAGGTTCGGACGTGGGGCGCAAGCACAGGTCAACGAAACTTCTGGTTGAGTCGGCGTGTAAAGCTGCGTTAAGTGTTGCAATTATTGCACTCTCTGCCTCTGGTGGTAAAAGCAAAATGCGATCGCGTTCCTCGCGGTTCATCGCTAATGCCCAACTTATTACTTCTGCCTTGACGGATTCTAACTTTTGACCCAAAAGTGGGTCAGGTTTAACGTCCCGGTTCCTAACAGGAATTGGATAAGCACGGCGTGCCCAGCCATCGCCAGAATTTTCGAGCTGCAAATAATCAACGGAGGCAACGCCAAATCGAATGTTCCACTGTTTTGAATACGTAGTTGAAGAAAAAAGTGGTCGTCCTGACATCTCGCCATTATCAACTAGCTCGTAAAATGTCCTCACACCCGCAGTGTACCCACCCATGTCGGGGAACATAAAAATACGCCGTCCAGTTAGATATTGATGCCGACCTTCCGGTGTCGATATATCACTAAAACTAGATGCGCTCCCACTGCCTTCTAGCCCAAGCAATCGTGCCCAAAACCTTAGCATTGTTCCTTTGCCACCGCCACTTTTACCAATTAAATGAGGGAATCGTCCGAATGGTGCAGTTGGGTCTAGAAATGCGTTTGTGAACGCTCTAATAATTTCAACAAACTCTTCCCCAAACGAATCAATTACAAAGTTGCGAAATACTTCGGGGCACGGTTTATTAGGTTCGTAATCATAGGGGCATCTATTCGTGAGGTAGTAGTCTTTGTTGTGAGGTAACGCTTCACCTGTACGAAGGTCTACTACACAATTATTAAATGCTAGTAAGTGAAGGTTTTTAGTGAAGTATTCCTGCGGAATTTGTAATCGATTTCGATTGTATTTGAAAGCAGATTCTTTGTGAGTGTTTGACTCATAAGGACGAGTCGCAACCCAGCCAAATTCCTTAGTCTTCTTGAGTTTAAACGCTTCTGCCCCTGACTGAGCGATTAGTTGTAGGACTCGATTATCGTCTTGATGCACCCAGATTTTGTATTCGTCACACAATTTGTAATATGCGCTATCTATGGTTATCCACTCTTCACCCTTGCCAAATTGCTGATAATACATCCAACTTTCATAAGTCGTATAAGTTACGCAATTCTCGTGGTTTAAATTTAACGCAGCGCAGACGGGAATAAGATGATTTTCGGGGTTATTGTGGTCATGGGGGGGAAAATTATCTTCTCTCTCTTCGCTAGATTTATTTGACTCCTTTGATTGGTTTGATTGGTTGTTTGTTGTTTCATATACGGACTTTAATGCTTCAGCCGACAATGCATCTTTTAAATCTACTTCCGTCAAGACTTCTTCAACAGTGCTTAGACCTAAATCAGCTTCTGCATCGAGTACTACAAGTTGAATACCAAGTTCTCTGCAAATCTTGACAATTAACGCAAACTTTTTATCCTCCTGTCCAGTATGCTTTTCAACAGTTGAAATCCAAGCTATGGCAACTTCACCTAATTCCTTTTTAGCTTTTGAAAGTTCTGCACGCACCTCGTCTCTTGCCCAAAGTCTACCTGCAAAAGTAAAAGCAGGTATTCCTTTTCCTCGCGCTATTTCGACTTGTTTTTCATTGTGAGCTAGTAGCAATATAGGGAGGTTTTCTTCCTGGTTTCCTTGTTTAGCAGATGATAATGCCTCAGAGAATTTGTAACCAACCCAAGGCTTATTTCCCTTGGACATCTCGATCGAATTGTCTGCCAATCGATTATATTGTTTGAACTCTATTTCTCCTTCCCCAAACTCGTAGGCAACAACCCATTGTGTGTCCGAGTATGGATAAATTGTTTCTGTCGAGTCACCCGGAATCCCTTTTGGAGGTTTGCTAGTTAGGGGTTTTGCAACTGGGGTATCGGTTGTCGGTTCGATTGTAATTACAGTTGGTTTGAGTTTTTTAGAACCTATATCTTTTAGTTTTTTTGGTTCACCCTTCGTGAAATTATTTACTGTTCTAGATGGAAAGCTAAATCCGTATTGTTTGGCAATGTGGAATAATGTCCCAATTCCAATCCCATTACCTTTATAGCTGCGAATTTTTTTCCCAATATCCCAACTACTTCCCGGAATACTAGGACTCCACTTTTCGAGAATAATTTCTGCTGACACTGCCCCAAAATGAGAGGTTACTGCCATCGCAACATCGGTACATTCCTTATAATTACCCGACCCAGGACAGCGCGGGGGAATATAAGATAATGCCTCTATCGCTAAATTATCAATGTTCCACCCCTGCTCTGACGAATATTCCCGATAGCGTGCAATATTATCTTCCCACTCCTTTAACCTCTGCTCGGTTTCCTGCTTTTTGTCTTCGGCAGCTTGTGCAGCCCGCGCAATCCAATCTTCGGGTAAGGTTGCCGCTGTGTTGATTAATGGAAATTCTGCTTTCGTGTTGCCATAGAAAACCCGGCTCGCGTCTTTACAAGCGGGGTCGTGGGGGAATTGCTCTAATAAAAACTTAATCGCTGCTTCTACGGTATCTGCACCTTCTACGTATTCAGGTAACACAAAAATTAACCTGAACTTCTCCCATTCTGGTGTGTGGGATGCAGTCGTATAAATAAGGGCGCAGTGTTGCTTGACAAAATCGTGTTCCAGTGCTTCTGAAATTGTCAACTGGTGCTTGAAAATTTTCTTAGTCTTGCCATCTGAGTCCTTAATCGGCTTTCCTAACTCATCGCGCTCGACATCTGAATTATCAATATCCACTAGTATCCAATTGCTACCGATGACGTTTGCTTTGTTGCGACGGCGATTCCCCAAGAGTCCCGCGCAAATAGCATGTCCGGCTTTTACGTGGTCGGCTACATCCTGTATTATCCCGGTAGTGTCCTTAAAACCCGTTGCTAGGAGTTCGTAGTTGTCATCCTTGTCCTTGACCGAGGGGTTTACAGCAAAGCGGATTGGTTGGGGGGTAAGGCTATTTGAGTCCATTTTTCAAAATCTCAATAGATAGTCCACATCCCAATTTCTTCTTTACACCGTTTACCCCCAGTTTGATGTAGGATAAGATATATATAGATACACCCCTATCCTGCATCGTGAAAGAATGCGGTGAAAGAAAAATCAGGTGTGGGTTGGCAAGGAGCTACTGGTTCATTCAAAGACATCAAAGTTTGGTAGCAGCGAGGTCGATGAGGAACAACTAGTAGACTCCGGGAATTTAAGTGATTCAAAAATACTTTGTTAAAGTCTTATCTCTGCACTCCATTCCATTATGGTTTAGTTTAGTGGCTTATGTCAAATAATCCACAGAATATATTTAAACTATCTTGAAATTAGCATAATATATAAGTGTTGGAGCGGGATAAAGACGCATGAAACGTGTGCAAAGATTGCAGAGAGAAGAAAAATCAAAACTATTTACCCAAAAACAGGCAGAACTGCTTTCGGGATTTTCGCGTGACCAGATGCGAAAGCTGGACGAAAAACAAATAGTAGTATCCAAAAAGTACCCAGCCATCCTCTATGACTGGAATCAAGTAATTTTTCTAAAAACTTTGTTTTATTTCCGCGAAGACTTGACTTGGGGGCAGATAGAAGAAGGTTTGAGCAATTGCGCTTACAGCATTGATGAAATTGTCGATGGAATCCAAAAAACTTTAATAGTTGCTATCGGAGAAGTTAAAGACAAGAAACTTGTTTTTATAAATCGATTTGAATCAGCAATGAACGACATTGACAAGCATCTTGGTAAAAAACTCATGAGTGAAGACTCTGCATTAATTTCAGAAGCTTTTAAAGTTATCAATGGTCAAGATATTAATAACATTCTGTTTGCCTACTCCAAAATTAAGTTTAACTCCGTGCTAATTACCATCCCACAAATAATTATTGAATTAAAAAAGCAGGCAGAAGAGTTGGAAATAGAGGATTTCAGCCTTAAGGTTAGTTAATCCGTTCTGCAATCACTTACATATTTTGCTTCTACATAATAAACCTATCTTAGCAGATAGGTTTTTATTTTTATTTATACTATTAAAATCATTAACTATCCGGTTCCATCATTTCTTGTATCTTTTTAAATTCCACAGGGGTAAGAGGTTCGTAGTCACCAACTAGAAGCTGGTTCCACATCTCCTCAAATGAAATGTTCCTTTTATTAGCCAAATATTGAACCATCTGGTTGCGGCGCGATTCCCTTTCTTGTAACTTCGCGCAAAGCAGACTTGAGCCTTCTGCCGTTTTTGTGCGACCTTTTAATGCCGCCTCTATAGTCCACGCATCGTCATAATACTCACCTGGATAACTTATATAACTACGTTCCGTCGCCTTGGGCATACCCTTATCTTTTTTATTTGCCAATTCCCAATTCTGACTCATAAATGCCCCAAAATAAAAAACTTCTCAAAATAGACTCAATATTGTCTCAATTCGGACTATACATGATAATATAGCCTAAAGAACGGGTTTTAGGGATTTAAACCTCCCTGCAACCCCCAACCGCCCATGCACCAAGCCACACGAGTAAAAAGAGCTAATTTCCCCAGACCCCCAAAATCACCAGGAAAAAATTAACTTTCACACCCGTGAAATTTGCACCATCCCCACTGCACATGAGGTACAGCGATTGACCCTAAAGAATGTCCCAAATGTAAATTTTTATTTCACCGGGTGCAGTTGTCAAAATCAATGAATCATCGATGCAACGTGTAAACAAATGTGACTTTCACTTGCAGAAGAAATCACTCACTGAAAAACGCCTAATTGCAGCAGTGATTTACAAAACCAGTATTGCTACGGAGTGCTGCCAGTCATGGCAAGTCATTCTAGATACCTAAAGTTAGAGGTACAGAGATGAGGAAAATAGATCAGAAAGAAGCTAGGGAGTTGTTCGAGGAAAAGTTAGGAAAGCGAATTAGTGATGCGAGTTGGTATCGTTTAAAGCCTATTTTTGGTGACGACTTTCCGTTGATAAAACAGAATGTTACATGGTTGGCTGAAGTCAAGAAACAACTTCCTAAATGTGACTTGCGACTTGTACCAATTGTAAATTCGGTTAAAGTTGCTAACCAATTAATCGCTGGCAAGGAGTCAGAAATTAGCGGTAAGGAATTGCTGGAATTGTTTGAACAGCATAACATTACAATCCATCCCAACACACTTACAAAGTGGTTTAAACCTCTAAACGGGTTCCGTAAAACTCGTGTGTACGAACTTAAAGAACTGTACCCAGTAATCTTAGCAGCACACACTTACAAGCTGAGAAAGGAAGTAGAAAAAGCATCCGAGTTATTTATCCAAGCAGGTTAGGAGCGAAGAAATTATGACAGATTATATTAAACGCATTCAATCAAACTTATCGAGTAAAAACATTAAAGTTGGTAGACCGTTAATTCGGGAAGAATTGGAGCTACTTGGTTACACCAATGAAACTTTAACCTCAGAATTAATTCCATCAATCGTTGAATCGTTGCAAGAAAAGTTTATTAATTTAAATGATTCTGAATCAGTAAATACCGAGCTTGCACAGGAGCTAGAATTAAATAGTTTTGCACCCGGTGATGAGGAAATAAATAAAAATAATTCATCTCTCCCAATCCCAGAAACGGAAGAAAATAATTCATTAGAAATTGTTGTCACTCAGGAGGATAAACATGATGTAATTGTGGCTCAAGCACAAGCTTATGGAATTGAATTATCCGAGGTCGAAGTCTTAGAGTTAACATCAAATGTTGGGGATAGATTTACCGATTACATGGACTTTGTATTTGAAACAAAGCAAGTAATCAAATCCTACGCCGAGCAACGTTACGATTCACTGGAACGTAAGATTGATGACACGAGTGAGGATTTAAAAAGTTATTTCGAGCAACGAGAGAAGCAATTAAATCAAAAACTTGCAACAGGGCTGGGGGAAATTAATAACTTTTTTCGTTCCCGGTCAAGTAAGCAGAAAGAGTTATCCAAAATCATCGCAGACAGATTTAAACTCCCGACGGGTTAAGGTTTATTCAATAATGATTCTGGTTGCATTATCACCAGTAATATTTCAATTTCTATGGTCACTACGACCGCTAACACCAAGACAACGAGAGCTACGTTTAATTGAACAGGGATACATTTGCGTAAATAGATGTAAGGATGAATAAAAATGAAAAATAAAGCTAAGGTTCGTGACCACGTTTCAACTTATGGTAAAGATATAAAGAAAGCTACTGCCAATAAATTTGGTATCAATAACAGTTTAATTCTCCGTGCGGTAAATGGTGATGAAAGGGCTTTAAAAGAAATTGGTGACTTAGGTAAAACCGGGGAAAGATTAGCCCTAGCGATGCCTACAATCCGCGAGAACCTGAAAACTTATATTGAGGGCATAACTGAATATAACGTAGCCCTAGCAGACATTTACAAAACTGGAGGAAAGGGCGCGATCACAATTGACAAAGTTGGGGGAGAACTAGCGTTAGAAAACGCCAGATACAACAATTTAATCGAGGAATACAAAACTAGTTTATTTGCCAAGCTAAAATCTGAAACCCAGCGCCATGACGATGCAATGGATGTGATTGAATTACAGGCTTGGATTGACACTCAGATGATGACTGTTAGCGCGAAAGCTAACCTTGAATCAATTACTAATAAACCCTTCCTAGCGCAGGTGAAAGCCGACCAAGATTATGAGAATAAAAAAATAAAACATCTCCTGGAGAACGGCTCGGATAGCGACCTGAGTTTAATACCAAGAAAACATTTCTCAACGAATCCTGTAGTAAAGCTGTGGAATGAGATTCGAGATATTTTCAAGTAATAAAATTGCCTCTAGAACGCGGTTTTTGGAGGCAATAATAGGATATGAATAACTCTATTATGGCAGAATTTGACTTAGAAGAAAATAGCGTTCAAGAATTAAATTATCCCTTTGAAGAAGACACAGCATTTACCCCGGATGAACAGGAGGCTATTAAAGCTTATAAGGATAATTTAACCCGTAAACTAAGCAAGAATCGTAGTGTATTAAAGGGATTAGAAATGAGCTTTTGGGGCATTTCTTCGTACAGTATAGCTCGGTTTTTAATCCTTTCGGTTGGGGTTGATGGAATGAGTTTAGCATTCGCAACAATTCTAGTTATTAATCAAATTACAAATAGAGAAATAATCGAAGAACTAATTAATCGTCGTAATGAAGAGGGAGGGCACGATTACATGGGAGGTTTAATAAAATTTGGGTTTTCGTCAGTTATTACCGCATTCTTAATTTGGTCAGCGCTGGGTAATTTTTTTAATGTTGTCCGCACCTCTGACCAAACATACAAAGACATTCAAGCTTCTGTAAAAAAGTTCAATTCCCTACCCGAAGACGACCAAAATAAAGTTGGAACAGTGCTTGCAATTGTCGGTCTCGCGGGATTATACATAACCATTGACTCGCGTCGGATCAGATGAAATTATCGTATGCCGGATTAACAATATTTTCATTAGTAATCGCACTAGTAAGTTCTATGCTGCTGGGACAAAGTAAGAGACCTTACGATTTAATAGGAATTAAATTCTGTCCTAAATCCGCTAATGAGACCACAGAAGCGCAACAAGAACTAGATAAATTATATTGCCAAAATGAATATAAATTGCTTAAAGAGGTTTGGGTACAGAAACAATTTGAAGCTTCTAGACCACTACCAGAATCATCGTTAATAATCCGAGATATTCCCTCTGCTGGTAATAGCGCATTTTGGTTTTTAATTTCCCCCATCGCATCGGGAGTCGCTTATTTGTGTTGGGCTAAAAAGTTAGAAATAAGTGAGGAGTCAGCGCACTATGAATTGGAGTGGTATAAAACACAAATTAAATTAATTGGGGTAAATTCGCGGAACGAGCGCGATTTTAAAGCCCAAACTATTAACTCCAATTGGGACAAACACCGGGTAGCGGCTAAACAGATTTCAGTCAGCGCAATGGAAGATAAGTTGCACCGCCAGCAAGAAGTACAGGATAAAGTTCATTCCTCAGCTTTATTAGAATTTGATTTAGCTAATTCTGAGATGAATAAAAAGATTGCAGAAAACTTGAGGGATAAAAATAAAGCGGATAAGGAATCGCAGAAGATTTTGGGATTAAAGAATGAAGATAATCACATACTTGAATCGAATAACAAACAACTCGTAACCCAATTAATTAAAGCCCTAAAAGATTGGGAAGATGGCTGGTTATGGTATTTGGTTGAGTCATTTACTCCTATCTTTCATTGCGCTGACTGAAATCTGTTTAGCCGCTACCCGGTGATTGTCCCAATTGG
>QQTW01003512.1_pt1 | contig 11572 bp, 13 predicted proteins | sample 1904831 | NCBI WGS metagenome assembly QQTW01 (sample SAMN09435610, study PRJNA476489) | Subsurface metagenome, whole genome shotgun sequencing project.
CTCGCCCATATTGGAGAGTGTATTGAAGACGATTCGAGAGCTCTCAACCGAGTCGCGTCTATGTCATGAAGCATAAACGCGACTATCTGGAAGTCTTATCGCCATCGCTGAAATAGTACAGATCGAGCGTTCTGACTTCAATTAACACTAATACTGATGGACGCAACCTCCAGTCCCTGATACAAGCCGCTGAATCATTCACAAGCAGGAAAAAAGATATAGAGCTACAAATACATTGTTGGCGTAAGGACTCCGCTGTTGAAAATCAAGCTCTCGAGTGAAGGCGAGGCTCAGGACGAAGACGACAGGCCAGTGTGATGGTTACGCGTACACGATTAGAAACTGCCCTGGTCATTGGTGATGCTGCACTATCTCTAGCTACTGCCAAGCCTAAACTTAGTGAGTAATGCATTGTTTACCTGTCTCATTATTTTCGTTCGACTGCGGCTCATAGAGTCATAGCACACGACACTGCACACCGCTAAGCGGCTGTCAGGTACAGGTCGGCAACTGCCGCGGACCGCGATAAATCCCCACGAGCTTCACATTCTCGAACCCAGCTGAGATTTGGGCATCTTCAAGATGAAGCTGGTCAGGTACGTGTATTTCCAGTCCAGAAATATAGCAAGTTTCTGACTGGATATGTCTTCCGCATATTGGCGCTGATTTATGGGTTCTCGGCCTAGGTTTCTCATGAAATGCACCAACGAGACGGTCACGATCGAGCTCAAGAATGGTAAGGACGTGCCAACCAGATGCGCTACGAGTATGCTCCTCGACTGAGACCATGTCTTGCCACAGGGACCATCATCAACGGTACCATCGCGTCCGTGTCGCCGCAGATGAATACGGCGCTGCGGACGGTGAAGATGACCACGCGCGGCCGAGATCCCATCTCCCTCGACACGATCAACATCCGGGGCTCCACCATCCGTTACTTCATCCTGCCCGATTCGCTTCCCCTGGACACCCTGCTCATCGATGACGCGCCCAAGCCGAAGAACAAGGCCCGCAAGGAGGTGGCGGATCGCGGTGGTCGAGGCGGTCGCGGGCGTGGACGGGGACGGGGTGGCTTCAGAGGCCGAGGCCGCGGAGGTGGACGGGGCTTCTAGTTATGATCTACTGCAAGCGTTGACCACATATACCGAAAACCTGCGGCTATCGACCCGGAAGTCGATGATCGTCTCGGTGCAAGAATTTCACCGGTGTGAGTAAGACTTCCAGATAGTCGCGTTTATGCTTCATGACATAGACGCGACTCGGTTGAGAGCTCTCGAATCGTCTTCAATACACTCTCCAATATGGGCGAGAGGCAAGCATTATGCAAGCTGCCAATCAATCGATAACGGTCTATTGGCGTTGGGAGCCACTTCCTTGAATTGCATCTTATCTTTCTGTTCGCCAGATCCTGATGATCTGCAATCGTTCCCATCCACCCTTCGGACCGCTTTGTCCTACCGTATCGACCATCCAGCCACGACCCCAACTTCTGATTCGATCCTTGACCAGCTCTGGCCTGTTCTGAGCACAGAGAAGGACATAAGCCACACCGAGCGGGTAGCTCAAGACGTCAGGCAGCTGGTTGAGCAATCTGTTGGTGACCTCCATGCCTTCGACCCCGCCAGCATAAGTGAGAGACAGCAGATGAGAATCTCGCTCATGGTCTGACCGTGTCTGATGTTGATCTGACGGTCTAGACAATGTCCCTTGATAGACCGAGGGAAGCTCCGAGGTGGGAACGTATGGGGGGTTGCAGATTAAGACGTCAACAACGCCGGCCCGTAAGGGGCCAGCCAGGTCTGCTTGAATCATGCCCTGGAAGATTGAAGGTACGCTGGTAGCCGGACCAGGCCGAGTCGCGACGCGCTCGGGATGTCTCCGTCGCGTCTCATCGTCCAGGGCCGTGGACACCGTCTCACGAGCGACCTGGCAAGCGTGGGCATTCACGTCGGAGCCACAGATGAGCACATCGGAACGGCCGAACAGCACTCGAGCATGGGCCGCCACAAAGGCCAAGATGACCCCCGATCCCACTCCCACCTCCAGCACAAGCGGAGACGGGCAGAGACCTCGTCGGCCTGATGCGCCACTCACGTGAGCTGCCTCGTTGGCATCGGCGTCACCACGAGTTACGCCGAAACGCTGCGTTAGAAAAGCGACCTCTGCCGGAGATGACAGCGTATCCAAGAACAGGAATGAGTCTTCGGCCGGTTCGTAGACTCGATCAAAGGACACATGGTCCGTCGATGGCGTGGGCAGCATGTTTCGGCTTCAACGGGCAAGTGCCGGTAGGGCTGACGCTGTTGCAGCACACTAATCTTGAAGTTGCCATCGGGAAGTGCCGAGGGATCTACAGATCTCTCCGAATAAAAACCTGTGACCGGCATCTCCGACACGACCATTCGGAGAGCCTTCCGTTATATACGAGATGAGAGTCCTGTCACGGCGGCTATTTGCTACGCCAACTGGTGCAGGGACCGGTAAAGGCTTGAAGCCGGCTCCGCTCGCCCTATTGCCCCCACTGCCGTTATATCGCCGACTGCTGCGGGCACATCGGCGTAAACTGCCACAGGAGCAGCGCTTGGTGGGAGACGAGTATATCAAGGCCGAGTTTCGAAGACACCGAGACGTGGAGAATCCCATGCACATATTAAGCGTTCTCTTGGTGATCGGACCTCTTTATCATGCTGACATCTCCGCAGATTGGCTTCCTCACCGAGTGGCAGCTGTACACCCAAGCCATCGAAGGCGATTCGTGGCAAGGCGGCTTGCTCGAAAGGGACAAGATTGACAAGATGAGCGGTATGCTGTAAATCTCGTTCTCTTGGACGTCTTGCTTCGGATCTGCTTACAGAAACTTAGACGAACAAATCAACCAGCTGTACGAGTTAATGCAAGCCACCAAGAACAAAGACCAGAGCGGGGGAGACGAAGACGGATGAGCGACCATCACTGCCGTCATTGCATCGATCGATGTCGGGGGCGTTGTGAATAGATACATCTAGCGATGCGGGTGGCGATTATGGCCTGCTATATAAGGAGTTCGAAACGCCGCGTATGTCAATCTTTGCAAGGAGCCAACATCTTCATACACAAAAAGATCTACTCCGCGGACTCGTTTGGCCAAAACACCAAGACTTTCCTTGCCGGATCCTGCTTTGCTGCTCTGTCCCAAAGAGCTCATTGTCTCCCAGTCTACGCTTCTGAATACGTTGGCCCACGGTCCGGTATCCGTTGTCCGCCAACCGCGCTGAACAGTTGCTCGCCCTGGCCTCGGACATCCGAACAATGTGCTCGGTACAATACTGGAGGTCACGAACGTGCAGGCATCGATGGGTGACCATCAAGAAGAGCTGTTCGGAAGGCGCCGGCTTCGACAACTGCCCGTCCTTCCACGGCCACGGCTACCGCAAACCGAGCGGTCCCGGCCGATGGGCCCCGCCCGGTTCGTGTCCGTGGCACGACCTGAAAGGCGCCTATGACTTCAATACCACCCGTATGATCACGCAGCTCAACTACGGCGTCAAGTTTGGCAGAGATCCGGACCGAAGAAGTCACGGCGTCGAGGTGATCTGCTGTTGTGTCATGTAGGAGGGATATCTGCTGCGGACGGTTCGAGGCCCGTCCCTGACGCTTTCGAGGCGTCTATCCCTGTGGCTGACCTCTATCCATCAAGCAGAAGGCTTTTCTGCCTAGCCGGAGCGTCTGCGATACATACGTTTCGCCAGCCGAAGGCCTTGAAGATTTGAGCGGCAGGGGCTGTAGAAGCGCATTCGATTTGTCGCTGAGTGCGCGACGAATCTCGATTTCGCGCTGGAAGCAAAGTGCTGGGAACGCATCAAAGCAGGAAGTCTTATTATTCTATCAAGCTCAAGAGAGGCTTGTGTATTTCTATCACGGGACCAGCCCGGACCCAGGTTGCCCGGATCGTCCTGGGTCCCACCCAGATACACACTACCGGGCAACTTCCCCTTTTTGGATGTCATGGCCAGCTATTCAACGAGTATATCATTGCCCATCTTTGCCACGAGAAAGAGCAAATAGAATCAGCTCATCCATTCATACGGGATCGTGACATTGAGCCCATGTACAAGTAGTGCCAAATATTTCACCCACGATTATACGGCGACAACACCTGTCTAATACATCAAGCCTTCCCCGTCCAGTCAAGGTCAGTCACTCAACGTACCCAAAAAGAAGCTCTACACTACGCTTTGTCTGTCACAGAAACCGACTCAGCTGTAGCTCAACCATACCAGCAACCCTCTTTATCTTCGCGGTAAACTGAGTTTCTCAAGACATGTCTCGCGAGTATCGCAGACTGGATTGGAAGTTTGAAAGATGTACGATACGGTACGCAGTCAAGAATCACCCACAAAGAAGAGTGCACGAGGTTGTCGATCAGGCTGAAGCTGTCGAGTATCTGCCATCGAGATAGTACTGGGGACACGTGCTCGAATTGGGCGAGAGACTGTTTCGAGCAGCAGGATCGGCAGGTGTCAGATCCGACGCTTTGCTTCCGATTGCTTCCGATTTGGGCCTTTCATGTGACCGTCGTCTCAGCGGCTCAGCCCTACCAGTGTGATGGGTGGAAGGCCGGCAGCTGCCGGCTCAGAAGTACTGACTCACTTTCGGCTGCAGAGACTAGAATATCACTATCATTATCTTTGACACCGGAGAACAGTACGGTGGCCGACTCATGACAGCTCGGCATCTGACAGAATCTAAAGCTTGCCATGACCACCGGAGCTCGAAAATGATCTGCGAGGGCAAATACTCTGCTATCGGATACGGTCAAAAGACAGCCCCACACTGGACAACTCGAACACTTGAAGAGGGTTAGGGCTGGTTCAGGGTGGAAATCACCTCACAGATTTCATGTGCCCTACGGGAGCACATGGAAGCAGAACCAGGTAACAGCTGCGAAAGGAAACAACCTGCATCAACAGTCAGTAGACTGCGCTGGAACTTCCTCGTTCGCTCGATCAGGAATGATATGGAGCCTTCTTTCCGGTATGGACCGAATCAACTTTGATATCATCAAAGTCATGATGATAATCTCATATGGTGACTTCTGGTTTCGACTTCGTCCCTGCATCTGCGTGACAGGGAGCAGAGGATGGTCTGCTCCCCGGCGCCAAGCTCCTGTCTGGACCGAACATTTCCCCCCCTGAATCACAGCTTTTCTGCTAGTGTCTCGCTTTCTCGAATGAGTCATGTCATATTTCGCTTTGTTCACACGTTACCGGGCTATGCGACAAGTTAGCGGCTTTGAGAGCATTTCTTTGGAAGCTCTTGGACGCTCTTCCCCAGCAGCCCGATGGTTTCGATATGTTTTACCACTTGTAGCAAGTCGAAACAGTCCATTTGGAAAGAGGATTACCGCCATGTGCGAGGATGTTTCCTCGCTCCAAACTGGACTACCATGGATACCTTGATACCAGTCTGCTGCCGGAGCTGACCATAGCATCAATGCCTATTTCAGGATGCAAAGGTTGTCCGATTCCAAACAATTCTATCTCCTGCCCCGGCTTTTGGTTCGGACTATGGCTATTTCGTCGAAGAGATGGTTGGTCCATCGCACAATCATGCAGGTATTGATTCAGACCGAGATGCGGAAGTTGCTCGTGTATATAAACGCCATTGGACCTTCCCTCATACCCGTCGACCTTTCTCTTCCGCTGGCATATCTCGAAGAACAGTGCTCCGTGGTGTCACTCCTTTTTGTTGCGCTCGTCGATCCTCCAGGGAATACTCTTACGACATCATTCCAGCTCTCGTCCTCCACTATCAACACATCATCAAGTATTTCCTCCACGCGGCATGATACACGGCCAGGACGAGTGACCATATCGACAGCATTTTCACCTTCGGCAGACCACACCAGACCTCTTGCCTACAGTCGTGATGGCTTCGCAAGAGCAACGGCGTTCAACGCTTTTTATCGGATTGCCCATGGAGACGTATCTCATGATAATGGATCATCTGTCATATTCCGACATCATGCGCTGTAAGAGCACATGTCAATATCTGTTTCATACCATGGGACAGTTCTCCTACTACAGGCTCCTGAAGATCGAGAACAGCGAGCGGTCGATCCTTGGCTGGTACGCGTGTGGGAGATGCCACAGGCTACGCCCAAGCTATCGATTCACCGATGATCAATTCCGGCTCCAGGACGTCTCGACGCCGCGACATTGCATCGGTTGTGGCCTCAAGGACGGCTTGGAGGGCTACAAAGTGGGCTATCCGGTCACCATCGGTGGCTCCAAGCGAGTCATATGCGTATGCTGTGGGCAAGTCGAGCGATCGGGTGGCGACGCCTTGAGCCGGGGTTACTGTTTTCCCTGCTGGGAGAGCTACAAGCAACGATGCAACGCCGAGGACGCAAGGCTGATCGACATGAGCAATCGATTGGCTGATCAGAAGCCTGGAGAATGTTGTGAAAGTGATCGTGTCCTTCAAGCAAGGGTGGGCCATACCAGAACCCTGTGACAGCGTTGATGCTGACATTCTATGAGGAAATTGGCCCGGCGAAGGACTGCCCGAGACGCGTGCCTTGGCGCTGGTGGAAGTAGCCAAGAGGCATCTGTCGGGCTGACTCTAATGGTATGCAGAACTCCTCTGTCTCCGATTAAAGTCAGGCCGCTTACAATGTTCGTCGTGGTAGTCCGCTGATGAATCATGCGACCTCGCTAGCCAGAGATGACGGGAGTTTGGATATCCTATCATGGACAGTATTCATATGTCCTCCTGGAGCTCGAATGCAAATATTGTTTTTGAGTGGTGTTGGGGACTTTGTTGTTCTTCTCCCCTTTTTCAAATTCGAACCGATCAGGCTACCAGGCAACTTCACCTGTTGGTGGCTAGCTAGCAATTCATCGCGAGTATACTATCATTACCCGGCTTCGCCACGAACATAGCCTATTACAATCACCTGCTTTGGTGTAGCTTCGGAGACATGCACATCAAGCCCTTATCAAGGTGAACCTGCACGATAAAATTATTGTCTCAATAGCTAAATAGATGTTCATTATCGTACGCTAAGAAGCTCTCGATCATTTTTCAAACCCCCCAGCGTTCATAAACTCCCGAATCAACGCTCGCGTGACAGAGATCAAGGAGATGTGCAAGTGCGGGACTAAACAGCCGTCGATTACGTGGGTCTCAATATGTCGATCGACATTGAACTACTGTCAGAGAGGACGAAGTCGTAGCTTTCCTTTGGGTGATTTCAAATATCTCCCCAGCCTTGTAGATGTGCCCAGCGCCTGAGGGTTATGGGCACGCAAGCCCCATCGCGACACTGCTCGCTTCAGCTCGTCGCCTGTCTTGTAGAAGAAGTCTCCGATTCCAGCCACGGATTGAAGACCGTTTCGGTGTCCCTCTTGTCCTGGATTTGCATCCCCTTGGGCATCCTCGGCGTTTCCGAGTTCCGAGAAGATGTCTTCCTGATAGATGATCTCTTCCTTCGCATATCTGAGACACGTCTCGTGAATGGCACGTGTGACGGTCCAAGACTTCTCCGACTGAGGAGATGTTAACGCAGCATCAGCATGATGTGCTACGCAGCCGGCGGAGTGGATAGGGAAGAATCAGAAGAGAACGAAAACACGAAGGGACGATGACAAGCTTACCACGGTGAGACTTATGCAAAGGTTGTAGCGTTCTTCTTGCTCGACAGAGATGGCATCGAGATCTCTCACTTGCTCTTCGGGCGTAACGCCCGAATAGAAATACAGCCTCTCATCCTCATCCTCAAACCCCCAGCCAAACAGGCTTCTACTATCATAGCGAAGAATTCTTTGCTGCTCGCGCGCTGCTGCTTCGGCCTCTTCTCGTGCCAGTTGCCGGTGAACCCCTTCGCGACGCTCGTCAATCCGCCGAGAACGCTGGCGCCGTAGATATTCCTCGTAGCCATTATTTCGTCGCCAGAGACGTGAATGATGGCTGTTCCTGGTGGAACCCCCTTCCGCCGCTCTGAATCCGACGGGCACTGGGCCATCATCCGATTGACTATCAGCCAATCCTAACCGATATTTCCCGGAACCTGCCATCCCTGTTTGCGCGCTGGTGGGAGCAAGTATCGCGAAACATAATGCGAATGTCAGGAAAGGAGGCAGCCGCATGGTCGAGCCCAGCAGTTTGATGAGGATAAGCACAGCAGACGGAAGCCTTGAAAAGGATGATCGAGTCCAATTGCTATCCTGTTCTTGCGCACCGGCATGAGAGAGCCACCCGTTCAATGTGGAGCCCGTACAGGGCCAGTCGATAGAGCCAGTGAACAAGCAGCGCTTTCCATCCTTAACGCCATCATCCGCAGGGAAAACCGCCTGAGATTGCAGATGAACCCTCGGATTCGTACCGGGTAGTCAGCCGAGGGTACGGACAATCGACCTATGACACGGAACGGCGATCTCCCATGACGGATTGACAAATCCTTGTCGTACACACAGCTGCTTCGTATTTCGTACTTCATGTGTGCTTCCTGTGCGCCCATGATCTTCTCAACCATTTCCACCCAACTGGACCCATCCGAAGCCGAACAATGATGAGACGAGTTTCGATCCCGGCCGAAGATAACGCCATGAGACATGTAGGACCTGAGCACTAAGCCCTAATAGATACAGTGTCGCTCTGCTGGAAGCAATAAAAGACACGAAGCAACTCTCATGATAGACATGTTGCTTCTAGACAGGAAATCTCAATTGATGGCATGAAATCACTGACAGGTCGGAAGTTGATCGCAGTGCCAGTTGAGTCAGAAAAGACTCCATCTTACTGTAGAAAGCAGTGCACAATATGAGAACTACCGTACCGTCGTTGATAGTTTAGAAGGATTGAAACATCTCTCGATTCCCAGCTTGAAATCCACTAAAGAGAAGGTGCTCCGCAGAGAGAGTCACGTGCAGACACCAGTGGTTCTACTATAAATTTCACGTCCAACTTTACCGTACCGTACGGTAGTCCAACTGCGGGCACTCCAGAGTCCAGACAACGGACGACAGAGGAAGATTACGGAACCGCACATCATGTACAGCTCTTTCATATCTTATCCTTACTTTCCAATGACGGACGGGGCGCTATATCTTCACATCGAAGATTTGATGATCTCCTGTTTATGATTCGCTTGCACCCTGCCTCTTCGTGCTCGTGCTCGTGCGACTGGCTGTTTCTTCTAAAGCCCCGTCTATACGGCTACACCCACGTGAGGAGCTCATGCTCCTGCTGTCTCTTCATACTTCCGCGGAGCAGGTCCACATCCACGTGTATGGAATTACTGCTAGGACAATTGCCTAGTCCTATTAGCTGTGGTCCTTGCTCAACGCCTGTCCGGGCTGGCACGATACTCGCAGAGCCATTTTCGTCAGGCTCTACAGATGGTCCTACGTTGGGCTCGTCTCGTTTTCTTTTTTGCCTCAAAAGAACGAGGTCACTGTCCACATCACGGTCAAGTCTATTTACGCTTATACGAGACATTGCTTGTCAGTAACGCTCGTTATGGTGGACTCGTACAGTCTTTGTATGAGGGTTACCAGGGATGAAAGCCCTTTCCCTGCTCCTTCAGTCGAATTGGCCTAGAGACAACGTTCTCTCTACTTTCGGTGACCTTGAGCTCTCCTAGCCTTGACATGCATCTCCAGCGGTCGAGATGACGAAAAGACAACAGAATCGACGTCGTGGAATGCTATAAAGCAATTGATGTTGCTGTAAGACGCGTCTCTCATCGCGGACTCGGTTTTACCGGCTTGCGTCTCTTGCCACGATGCGAATGATCTCACATTTGGCAATCGCCATGGTCGCGATGCTCAGTCTCTTGGGACCTACCGTCGTCGCTCGTCCAGAAAAAAAACGTCGCCCAAATGATCCTGCATCGTCACCCAGCGAGCTCGGCACAGGCTCGGGCTCACGGCGCGATAGTACCAACACCAACACCAACAGGATTTCAAGGGACAACCAACGACCTGTGGTCAAATCACTAGAGGACGAAGTTCATGAAGCTTTTGGCGAATGTCTCAAGGGATGGTTCAACGTGAGTTATCCTGATGACTTTGTTTATCATTTTCTTTAGCATAGGGCAATTGGCCGAGTGGAGTACGGCGTTCAATGCAGGCATTGAAAGGCACCGCGTACCATCCGAATCACTTCTGCACAAGATCATCTCGTCGCTGACATGCTGAGTTGTTCGCCGTGATAGGGTTGGCTCTGGCGTAAGGGGTTCCGCTGGGACATTTACGTCCTTCAGTGTCGAGATGTCGCCAGAGAAGTGGGTCATTACCTCGTTGACCTACCCGAGATCACGGCGCTCGATAAGGAACCTACCAGCTTGAGAGAGCTGCAGCGCGTTCTAGGCGACGTGCCCAAAGCGGCTCCGCAGAGTTCGCCGGAAGACCACGAGCGATTGTATCAACAGGATTCTACTACCAAGACAAATGCCAACAGCGGAAGCGACGAAGACCTGTCAATCTTCAAATGGGGAAATCTCTGGAGCACCACGACTGACTACTTCATTGGTCCTCGAATCGAACGCGATCGTGCCTCCGGCCGGTTGAGGCGCGGCTTCTCGAAACCCGGGTCACGGCCCTTTCCCAGATAAATCATTCTGGAATATCCTGAGTCCTGGACCTGGGTGTACAAGCCAAAGACTGTTCAGACACTGGTCCTCACGCAGACCCTCTTGGCTGGAAGTATGGAGTAACATTTGCGCGCCCTGAAACGTCCAGGGGTAGCCCCGTGGGAGATTGCTATTTCACATCAATATAGAGGATTCACGAGTGTTACCTCATCGGATTGACGACGAATCAATCATATCGCTTGATAAAGCATCATCAAGACCATGGCTACGGCAAATACGATGGAACACTACTGACGTGCTGTCGATATAGCCTCCACGTTAGGTAAGCCAAGATATAATACCGAAGTGACGAACAAGTGCTCAATAACCCCATAGATAGCTGATTTGTACAGTAGAGGTCTTGTGAACAATAACTCAATGCTGTGCGTGATGCTCCATATTTGACCCTTTTCGAGCATATTTGGTGAGAAATATAACGGTACTGAGGATGGTCACTCGGAGACTCCTTTGCGGAACCAACATGATAAATAATATGACGAGGTTGTGAAGAGGATATTGGAAGGATCCAATGCTCGCTTTGATACCTAAAGCCCAGAATTGCAGATCTGTGTCGACGATATCCAAGCATGTCCAAACCGCAGGCTTCCCTGTGGCGTTGATTCACTCTTTATATGCGTCCAGATTTCCCAAAGACGACTTGCAGAATAAAGAAAGATATATATCGAAGGTCAAATCTGTGATAAGCCAAAGCAAGACCCACGCTAGACAGACACCAGGGCTTCCGTGGAGTGGAAGATGTGCGAGCGTTGAGGAGAATGAAGGGCGAGCTTGATCTATTGAAGTGTCCGTACCACTATCCCCACGAACCCCTCAAGCAGTCGGACATCGTCTTCCTTGCTCTTTGACGCGGCGCTGGAAGGGCTAGGCATGCCGCTGGGCATTAGCAGCAATTTGCTGCCCACTTCAATCCATTCTCGTCAACGCTCGCACATCTTC
>QQTW01003513.1_pt1 | contig 11571 bp, 6 predicted proteins | sample 1904831 | NCBI WGS metagenome assembly QQTW01 (sample SAMN09435610, study PRJNA476489) | Subsurface metagenome, whole genome shotgun sequencing project.
TAAATGATATTCTAAATGCTCTCGGAAGTGGCGGCGATTAAATAGTCCAGTTAATTGGTCGTGGTTGGCTAAGTAGGCAAGTTGAGCCTCAGTCTGTTTACGCTTAGTAATATCTTCAACAGTGCCTTCATAGCAGAAAACAGCACCACAAGCATCCCTGATAGCACGAGCATTTTCGGAGATCCAGATGATAGTGCCATCGCAACGATAAATTTGTGACTCAAACCCGGAAACAAAATGATGCTGTTCCATCAGGCAAGTAAACTCAACACGCCTATTCGGTTCAACATAGAGTTGCTGCTCAATATTGCGTAGATTTGCGATTAGTTGTTCAGGAGACTGATAACCATAAATCTGGGCAAGTGCCGGATTAGCACTAATATATTGACCATCCGGTGTGGTTTGGAAAATACCTTCAATAGTATGCTCAAAAATGCTTCTATATTTTGCTTCCGCTTGTCGGAGTGCTTCCTCTGCTTGCTTGCGTTCACACGCTTCCATTGTCATAGAAACTAAATCTGCTATGGAGCCAGCGAAATTCTGTTCTTCCAATGCCCATTCACGGGCAGCCCCGATATGTTCATGACAGATAACTCCGATCATTTCACCACTTAACCAAATTGGTGCATCCAACATGGATGTAATACCGAGTTGAGAAAGATAGGATTGCGAGAACTCTTTTGTTCTAGGATCAGTATGGGCATCATGCGCCGCCAGAGTACGCTCCTCATTCAATGCCTGAAAATAACAAGGGTAGTCTACTGCTGCTAGCTCAATGCCCTGTGAATGACGGCTTGTGTTCAATTCATACAGGTCGAGGCATTTAATTTTTGAGCGCTCACTATTGTATAGCCATACACTGGTTCGTGCAATTCCTAGCGTGTTAGTGGCAGCTTCTGTAATTTCTCTGATGGCAGTATTCAAATCTCCAGAACTAAGTGTCTTGCGCCTCGCCAATGTCATGAGTACCGTGTTTTGATCTTGAAGACGTTTCTTACTGACGTTAAAAGCTGCTTCTGCCCGCTTCTGCTGAGTAATATCGGTAATGAAGCCTTCAAGCCCAAGCACTTTACCGTTGTTGTTAAATACTCCACTACCTTTTTCCGATAGCCACTTAATCTGACCCGATCTCGTAAAAATCCGATATTCAACAACGTAAGGTTGTCGCTTTGTAATTGCTGCCTCAATAGTCTGTAGGACTTTGGATAAATCTTCAGGATGAGTGATGGCGTTATAGGTTGTTGTTTCACTTGCCAAAAGCTCTCCGCTTTGATAACCCGTTAAGTTCAAACAACCTTCACTCAGGTAAGTCTTTGGCCAACCAATCTCATTGCTACAAGAGAAGACAATGCCAGGCATTGAGTCAATAAGTGTAGCCATGCGGCGCTGGCTCTCTATTAGAAACTGTAGTTTATCCACCTGCTGGCGGCTGAGGCTGTAAAGAACCAGCCTAGAGGCAATGATTGCTACACTCGACACTGCCACCGTAATTAGGCTGTTGTATTTCATTAAGATAGCCAGTTTGTTAGCTAGCATAACGATGAAGTACACCGACAAAATTCCAGTTCCGATAGCAATTGCACCGCCAGTTAACCAAAAATGACGCGCACGTCCAGTAGCTGCTGTATTTCCAGCTAAATTTAGTGCCATATAAGAGGTAATAAGGGCACTGACAATTGAAAAGGCAACAATATAGGTATTGTAAGTAGCTATCATCAACGTGGCAGGATAATTCCGATTTAGCTTAGTATTACTTACTAATAGTTGTTTTACTTGTTTGTTACCTCGGTTTAACTACTGAATTATTCTGTGAAAATATTGCTCTTTTGTCATGAATTTCAGCAGCTAAAGAAATTTTGACCTTCGAGTTTATCAGATTAAATTAGAAAATTAATAGCACTAGATATTATCTAGCTGCTACCAAGAAAAGAACATCTAAAGATATCTCAGCAAAATATTAAGAATAATGTTTTTTTTGAGAAGGTTTGGCTCATTCTCGTAAAATTCATCTAATAAAAACCGCTAGTCGAATCAGATAACACGGCTGGTACATAAAAAACTGACCTGGACTGTAATAGTCTAGGTCAGGTCTTGCCTGAGAGGATTCAAAGCTAGTACAAAGGTCGTGACCGAGTTAATGTGTCTACTTACAAAACCCCAAGTTTGTTTAACATTGCCTTACTACTACAGACAAACTATCTGCTGCTTTTAATCAAGCAACAAATTGAGACTTCAGTAGCTCCAGATCAGCAATTGCAAGCGTTACTTATCTGGGTGGGTTAGAAATCTTGTACTGTAGCTGCTGCTTATAAACCTGTAGTTGTGCGCGCCTTTTATTTCGAGCTAGCTCTAGCCCGGAGCTTGGCTAGTATTGGTAGTAACCTTGAGTTAGCTAGAGCATTTAATCCTACCCTAACTTATAACCTTGAGCGTCAACTTGCTTTTGACTTAGCTCTTGACCGTGTTCTTGGTCTTGCTCAAATTGTTGATCTTGCCCGTGAACCCAACCAAGTTGTTGAGCGTGTGCTTGAGCGAGCCATAGCTCATGCCCATGCCCTTGAGCCAATGTTAGAACAAGCGCTACAACTACTTAAACTACAACTACCCGACGACTTAAGTAAAGACTTAAGCAAATTTAAGCAGTGGTGGTCAGCTTACGGCGAGACTTGGATTGAGCAGCTAAGAGCAGTAATAATTGCAGATCGCAATCTTGGCCACAGTTGGCAGTTGAGCAAACAGCAAAAAGCAACGCTTGTACAGTATTACGATGCTAATTATTTGCTAGTAAATTATCTTAAAAGTGCTTGCTCTCTAACAAAGAAAGTGCGACAGGACATCGAGGAGACTTTATTGCTGCCGTCTTGGGAGAGTTGCTGAAGGTTTACCTAGATATCTAAAAGCGCTGATTATCTCATATTTTGCACCTAATGGAAAAACAATGTTTTTAAGCTCTCCCATTTCCGGTCGAGCGATCGCTTGATAACTGGGAAGCCTTACTTGGAATCAAGATTAGCCTAAAGGTAAATGAGCTAAAACATTTGTAGTAGAGGAGTTTGAGAGGAGTGCAATATTTGAGTTAATTACTGACTAACTACCTTTTCACGTTGGATTAATCCAGTGCTTGAAGAGACAATTACTTCTGGGCGGCAGTTGTCGTGCGGGCAGCATCGGCGGCAAGGCGCTCAACCAGTTCCGGCACAAGCAGCTTTGCCCAAGGTGTTACTTTGCCTTTCAACGTCATGATATGTTCGCGTTTGCGTCGTTCCATCGCCCAGATAATTTGACGCACACATTCGTCCACAGACATATTGCCTTTGCTCTCGTCACGCGGACTTTGACCTAACGTTTGCCCATTGGCTCCTAAAGCCCGTTGTCGGATATCGGTTGCCACAAACCCCGGTGACACGACTAACACATCTACTCCACTTGCTTTTAACTCAATACGGAGAGTATCGAAAAAACCTTGCATAGCGTGTTTACTGGCAACATAACCTGTACGAGTGGGAACTGCTATTTTGCCGCAAAGTGAAGAAATAGCCACCACAAGTCCTCGGTTGGCTTTGAGGTAGGGCAGAGCATAGTGGGTACAGTAAACAGCACCAAGGTAATTAACCTGCATCACCTGCTCAAAAATCGAAAGGTCTGTAACTTCATCAAAGCGAGTCAGCATTGAAATTCCGGCATTATTGATTAAGACATCAATTTGCCCAAAGGCTGAGATCGCCTCCTCGATCAACTGCTGGCATGATTCAGGTTGAGTCACATCCGTTGGAACGGAGATCGCTTTTCCTCCTTGTTTTGTGCAAGCAGCAACTGTTTCTGCTAACGCTTCTTGATTACGAGCAGCTAATACTAAATTCGCGCCTTGTTGAGCGAGGGAGATGGAAAGCGATCGCCCAATTCCAGCCGATGCACCTGTTAAAACAATTGTTTTATTTGCACAATTCATGGTTTTCTCCCCAGAATTGTGCGATGACGAGGATCACTAGCAACTGTTGTGATGTGTTCAAAGCCAATAGACTGCATAGCAGCTTCAACATCAAAGGTGTAGTAATCGTTAGACCAAGGTTCCGTACTTTTCATCAGCGTGAACAGCACAGATGGTAGATTTTGGATGACTGGCGATTGGGGATTGTTATCCACGATTGCTAAATGTCCACCCGGACGTAGCAACCGTAAGGCTTCCCTAAAGATAGTGATCGTTGCGTCATGGGGTAGCTCATGAATTACAAACTGAAGTGTCACCAGATCGAAGGAGCAATTAGATAACCCAGTCTCTTCTGCATTGGCATGAAGCCATTGAGTAATCTCACCGTTTGGATCTCGATGCCGAGCAACAGTCAGCATATAGGGCGATAAATCTAAACCAACAGTGCAAACAGGCTTCTTTTGCTTGTTTTGATAAAAGCGGTGCAATGCTTTTGTCGAGATCCCCACCGAGCAACCGATGTCGAGAATTTCTTGCACGGGCTGCACTATGATGTATTGGGCAAGCACTTGATGGAAGCTGCTGCGGAGCCGTTGGTGTGCTGCTTGCCAAGTCAAAGGTTCATCTTTCCAAACCCTCAGTCCCATCGCATGAGTTGCCGATTCTGCCTCAAATGCTGCCTCCCAACACAGATTTCCTTGCTCATAAGCGTGGAAGGGTACTTGATAATAATCGGGATAGTGAACTGCTGGATTCGTGAGTTGGGTTGCCTGCTGCTGAATCCCAGATGCTGCCAATTCTTCGTAGTGTTTGCGCCAGGAAATACCATTCTTTTGAGCTGTTTTAATCAGCACTTGACGTGCTTGCTGCTTCATTACAGCATAGAAGGGCTTGGTCTGAATCAGAAGATTGACACAACGAGAGAGAAAATCATTTCCTGCCCAAGTAGGTTTGCTCTGGAGACTCATGGCATCACAACACAGTCGGAACGTTCCCTATTGTAAACGGTTATGTTGACGCTCTTCTTTAAATCCAGTGGGGTTCAAAAGCATCCTGCCCACTGCCGTAAACCAAATTCCCGTAATCTTGCCAATGCTCAATCTCGGCGATCACCAGAGGCGGAGTATTTAATACAGACAAGTTTGACTGTAACTGGCTCATAGTTGCTGGAGCCGTCAGAGCCACTTGAACCGCAGGATGATGTAAGGCATACCGATAACAGTCTGCGGCAGTTGGGGTAGGTTCATCCCATTGTGGATGTCCCTTGAGTAAACTACCCCAACGAGTGCAAGTGAAGGTAATTACTGGCAGTCCTGCGCTCTGGGCTGCTGGAAGTACCTGTTCTTCTGCTTTTCGATGTGCCATGTTGTAGCGCAGCATTAGTACATCCCACCCGCCTTGATCAATTAACTCAAGCGCAGTTTCAAGGGTTGTGCGTACTGGCTCCAACATATCGAATCCAGCCCTCTGTTTTCCAGCGCTGTAATACAGTTTGAACCACTTCAACTTCGTTGACACTATCTTGAGGTGAAAGATACTCGATGAAAAAAGCATCAATTATATCCGTGTCGAGCGATCTCTTTACTTGATTGAGATCATGCTGTAGCGTATTTGGAGCACGAGATTCACTGCCCGTTGCGATTAATATTGCATCTCCGTGGGTGGTTAGCAGGGGTTTGAGTCCACCCAGCAGTTGGTCAGAAAGCAAGTTGTAGGAGAAGAAGTAGTTTATTCCTGCTGCAAAAGCAGCCTGAACACAATCCACATCTTTGAGGTATTGGCTTGCAAATCCTAAACGGCTGCTCTTGCTTCCAGACAATGTTTTGAGACTCTTTGCAGGTAAGTCCTCCATCAAAATTCTTCTATCTTGATTGCCTGCCATTCCATATCTCTCGGCTTCACTCATCTTAATCGCTATCTACATCTACCCCTGTTAACGGGTTGTGTTGCAAAAATCGCTGTCGGGCTGTTAAGTCTATTCTTGCACTTAGGTTAAACACGACGGCAATGAACCTTAAGCATCCCTTTACCCGACAAATATGGCAACTAATTCTCTAAAACTATTGTCAGAGTAATGAGTAACGTTCTTTAATATTTTACAATGCGCTTGCAGTTTCCATCCTTCTACCGGACTTTTGGTTTAGCACTTAGCACTAGCTTCTGCCTCGCTGGACTTTTCTCAAATAATAGTGCGAGTGCCGCCGAACGAATCAATTTCAAGTATCAATCCCTGCGCGAGTCACTTTCTGTACAGGAATTATCAGAGTTCGCCACCGCCGGTAAAGCCTCTCCCAAGTTAGAAGTTTACTTGAAACTATCGCGGGTTGACCCAAAACAGATTCGACAGACTCTAGCGAATGAAGTGAGTATTAGTCCCGCCGCTCTAGAGCAGTATTTAAACAGCTGGACAGGTAAACTCGTTCTAGATGAAGTCAGTCAAATTATCCAAACGGGTTCGTCGGGACAGGCTAGCAAGCAAGCGCTCCGCTCGGCGCTTGTACTTTCAACCACAAAGGACCATAAATTTAGCCTAATTGAAGTATTCCAGAACTATTCTGTAGGTCAAGTTGAAATTGATGTGGATCGCTTAATCCAGACTGACAAACGCATTAACAAGTGATATTAGTCAAAGTCAGAAAGATACAATCGCATTTTAAATCTGTCTCAGCCTAGAGTAAAGAAGATAAAACCGCTAACTCAGCCATCCAGTCTTGCTCATACCGGAGGGTCAAGACACAGTAGCCAGTAGTATATTTAAGGTTATCGCGGTCAATTCTGTCTTGTTCCCGTTGTTCTGGATGATTGTGAGCCGAACCATCGCAGAAAATGACTACTCCAGCATCTCTATAGAAAAAATCCGGTTTAGAGTTGGCTTGAGGAATCAATTCTTGGGTAGTATCTGGTAGTCTATAGCCCTGCTGATAAATCTCCTGTAAAACCACTCGCTCAAACTCAGAATCAGGATCTGTTTGTTGCAGCAGTTGTTGATACTGCTCGTCGCGGGACATTCCTTCAACATGACAAACAACGGTACTTGCTAGCAGTCGGTGAAGCAAGGGTTTGATCAAATGGCGATTAACTAATGCATGGTCGAACTGATTTTGATAGGATAGCAAGCACTCATAACAAGCCTGAACACAGCTTTCCTTGGGTTGTTTGAAATGGCAGATATCTAGAGATGCATCGGCTATTTTCTGAAACGCCACTGATTTTTCTAGCAATTGGGAAAGGACTCCTGCGCCTCCTTCCGCTGCTTCCCAGAACAGCAAATACTTCCCTTCCCCTAGCCGTTCTGAGTCAAGTTCATTGGCTTCTAATTTGTACACTGCTTGGATCGCTGTTTCAAGAGTGTATTGCAGAGTGGCAATAAAAGCTTCTTTGTTTTCAGCCGGAACACTTAATGGCTCAACCACCAGAATATTGCAAGTATCCTCCACCATTAAATTAACTTCGGTGTGCAAGCTGTCAGTAGCTTGTTCGTTTCTAGGATCGCCCCAAATTCCAGTTTTGGCATCAAGTTTGAATCCTCGTTCATCAGTATTCTTCTTCAGTCCCCGATTAATCCGCCAAATTTTTGCAGTGGCTCCATAAGTTAATTTTAACAGTGGCGTGCCATCGGCAGCTTGGACGATCGCTGTTTGTCCTTGGGTAACGTAGCGGAAGTGGGTGGTAATGTTATAACCGTATTTGAGCCGTTCTTCCTCGTCGCAGGTAATGCGCTCTCGTCTTTTGGTGATCGCTGTTTCCATTGGTAGCACACGGTTAAGGTCAGCCTTATTGTTGTGCAGGTCAGCAATGCGATCGCCACAGTTTTCGCAGGTATTACGGGAATCATCTGTATGCAAATAACCACAGTTAAAGCAGACTCTTACTCGTCTATATTCGCTTTCAATGCCGCCTACAGGGACTTTAATCCTTGCCACCATAAATTTACTACCTTCGTAGTAAACAATGTTACTTGGGGCGAACTCCCCTAAAGCCACAGTTCGGGGGCGAGAGATGAATTCACCACCATCACCAGCCGGAATATATGCCCTGACTGGCAAGCGGGGAAAGTTGAATCCTGGTAAAAATCCCTCGGCGGCAAAGTAACGGTAGGGGTAAAATTCAAACTCAGTATTACCCTTACCTTTGCCTTGGTTACTACCAACTAGTAAATCAATTTGCCGTTGTGCTTCCTTGTACTGATTATCAGCGTTATCCCGTTCTGCTTGAGTGACATTGCCGATACCAAAACGGCGAATAACCAGGCTAGCTGTATCTAACTGATTAACTGCATCATCGTAAAGCTTGCGCCAGCGATCACACTTTTGATCAAAGGCATTTAGGGCATTTTCTAGCGTGAACTCTAACCAATTTACGGAATACCAGAAAGCTTTTTTCAAGTCGTCTTGGCAGAAAGTGTCAGATAGGATAGATTCAGTAGCTTGAAGACACTCTGCCAGAGTCTTCTGACTTAACCTGAGTTGTTGGCGCACACTGTCCTTGAGTGGATTAAATTCTGCCTCTAGATCCAGAATTTGATTCATGGAATCTCCCAGATACAAGCCAGTGTGTGCTAGCCAAATCGAATATACGTGAGATTGCACCAAATCCTGATTAGCCAGTTCTAGCTTGGGCGGCGCAACGACTCCAGCAACCATCTGATTCTGTCGTTTGAAAAAGTGTTGGTCGTGACCGCTACCCACCGCAGCATAAGTAATTACCAGAGCTTCCTGCCCACTTCTACCTGCTCTACCACTGCGTTGGGCATAATTGGAAGGACTGGGGGGAACGTTCCGCAAATGTACAACGCTCAGGTCAGAAATATCAATTCCCAATTCCATTGTGGGAGAACAGAACAAAGCTGCTAATTCGCCCAAACGGAATTTGTCTTCCCGCTCTTGGCGGTCTTTGTTCTTCACCTGTCCGGTATGCTCGCGCCCTTCCATTGTTTGAATTTGGCGGGCATTGGTTTGGTAGAATTCTTGAAAGAAGCTATTAACGGGTATTTTCACTTCTTCGTTACCCTGCAAGCGACGTGATGTCAAAGGGTCAGGAGAGATTTCACTTAAAAGCGTAGCTTTCCACAACAGGGAATCGATACGTAGCTGCACTTCGGATTTGTCTTGTACCAAATAACCAGCATCGCACAGGGCATTAACTAAGGTAGAAATTAAGCTTGTATATTCTTCATTTGTTAAAGGTTCGCTTCGCAGTGACCAAGCTTTAGGCGAGCGCAAAAATCGACCAATTTTGCTTTTAGGGGTAAGCTTTACTTTTGCTTTTTCATTGTTCCCAATGCTTGTGGTTGCCCAGGTTGCTTTATACAACTGTTCGTTTTCATCAAATACCCAAGGTTCTGCGATTACCTGAAAAACCTCGGATTTGAGTTGGTCTTGTTGCTCTGGTTGCAACAGTTTGGCATCAGTTGCCAATTCCCGCCGCAGATGGTTGAGCAAGGCAAGGGAGGTAATGAAACGTTCGTCGGGCGTAGCTTGCAACAGTACGGGATGGCGATGTTTTTCCCAAAGGGCATTATTAGTACATTCTGCTTGCAGACCATCATATTCAATTGCCAAAAGTCCACATTGTTCTAAGTTGGGTTGGACAATGCGCCATCCCCGCCGTAAGTCTTCGTAAAGGCGGTATTCGATCAGTTTGCGAAAAGCTTCTTCATTCCGCCGTCTACCGCTGCCAAATTCCGCAGGTTGCTTGGCGTAGTCGATTTGGGATAGTCCCATCTGCTTAACAACTTCGCTAACTAACTCGCTGTGGGTAAGTTGTCCTTTTGCCTGAATTGCGCCCAAAAGTGTTGCCCGCAAGAAACTGGTTTGCACGAAGTCATTGAAATGCCCTGCCTGCAATGAGGCATCCTGACGGTTATCAGTAAAGCTGAGAATTTTGGCGGCTTGGGCATTCTCACCTGTGAAGACTTGCTTCAGGCGGCTGGTGGTAGAAAGACAAAGCAGTGTGGTTGCGGTACTGCGTCCGGCGCTGCTAAGACGAGATAGCTTAGTAAATTCGTTTTTGCGCCCGTCATGCACTACACCACAGTTGAGACAGGTAAGAAATGGCTTGGAGATAAACCAACAGTTAGTTCCTTGCAACACAGAGGTTGTGACTTTACCGTTAGGTAGTACTTGCAGCTTCAGAGGAATAGATTTGACATAATCCTTTTTGGGAACGCGACCTTTCTTTTTGGTCTCACTAAACCAGGAATCGGGAAGTCTTTCCTCATCGCTTTCGTCCCAGAGTCCTGGTTCATTTAGGGTGAGGTAGCCTACGGTGATATCTCCATCGTCGAGACTGATATCTAATGCTGTAGGCAACTGTGGCAGAACGCTTTGATTTTCGGCATCATAGCGGACGACGTAGTAATCCTGACCGCATTCTCGGCAAAAGACGAGGGGGTAGAGTAGGCGGTTTTCGGTCGTAGTATATTGACCTTCGAGAGTAAGAAGGCGATCAACCCGACTTTCAATTGTTGCGTAAACGCTACCTCCTGGAGAAATGAATTGATGTAGGCGAAAGGCAAGTCCTTTAGTTCTACTGCCCCAGAGAAACATTTGTTTTAAAACTACTAAACAGGTTTCCCAAGAAATCTCGGTAATTTTTTCTAGTTGTTTTGCACCTGTTTCTAAGGTAATGGGAGTACGACGGACAAGATGCCCTTCTTTGTCTTCTAAACCGAAGTTCATCTCAATCCAATAACTGAGATGATGCTGTTTAAAAGCGGCTAAAGTTTGTTCCGACTCTGGTGGCAAACCAGTTTGAATGCTGTTTCGCAGTTCATCAGTGGTGGGCGTAGCACGCTGGATAGAACGCTCTAATGTTTCGTCGATGACATTGCTGGGTTTGATTCCTACACCGAATAATTTGCTGGCAACATCTGCTACTACCTGACGGCGATGTTCGCGGGAACCTTCTGTAGACATAGTGGCACTGGTGCCAATGCAGAGGAAATTTTTACCGCACCGTTGACGTAATTTGCGAATTAAGATAGCAACATCTGCACCCTGCCGTCCTCGATAAGTATGCAATTCATCTAATATTAAGAATTTGAGATCGGGGGAAGCAACAAGTTTATCCTCGTGAGTGCGGGAGAGCATTAGCTCTAGCATCACGTAATTAGTGAGCAAAATTTGGGGTGGGTTTTCTTGAATTTCGTTTTTCTTAGCTGAATTTTCTTGTCCAGTGTATTGTTCGACGCGAATATGGGTATTGGGAACCTGACGCAAAAACTTATCGAGTTCTTCTTTTTGGGAGTTAATTAAGGCATTCATGGGATAAACCAAAATTGCCCTGACTCCCTTGATTTGGGGATGGCGTAGTAAATCGTCGAAGATAGGCGCAACATAAGTCATGCTTTTACCGGAACCTGTACCTGTAGTGAGGACGTAGGGTTCTTGGCGTTGTGCTGCGAGAAATGCTTGTTGTTGGTGGTAGTAGAAATGAAAGGGTTTGCCTTCTTTTGAGAAGTAGTGATCGCATTCGGGATGGAGGACTCCTTGTTGCACTAATTCAGTGACCGTTACACCTTTTTTGTAGGTGGGATTTAGTTGCACTAAGGGATCACTCCAAAGTTGTCCCCGTTCTAATTCTTGATCAACAAATGCTTTAACTTTAGGATCGCGGATTCTCAGGAAACTTTCAATGTAGCG
>QQTW01003514.1_pt1 | contig 11570 bp, 12 predicted proteins | sample 1904831 | NCBI WGS metagenome assembly QQTW01 (sample SAMN09435610, study PRJNA476489) | Subsurface metagenome, whole genome shotgun sequencing project.
GGTCGCAAGCTGAGTGCGATCGCCCCATTCGGCAACAAAGGTTAAAATAAATGCTTCGAGCCAAATTGCCAAAACATTTTTAGGTTTAATTTCTCCTTCTAGCTTTTCAACTGCTGATTTTGCCTCAGAAAGTACCACATCGCAACTGATAACGGCAGGCATTCGAGAAGCATCGTAAATTAGTTTCAAGCCAAAACCAAAAAATAAAGCGATTTCGGCATGGTGAACAAAACTTTTAGGTAGAAATGAAGCGACTTGTCCTAAAGCTACCGACAATATTGTCATCGCCGCTAATGCCGCTGTTGCTGCGGTAAATATTAACCGTCGGGAGTGACGCATTGCTAAATACATGGCAATGAAGAATGTTTTATCACCCAATTCCGAAACGGTGATTATCGATAAACCCGCAGTAAAAGCTGTTAGCACCTTGTCAATCTCCTTGTCTTTTTGTAGCGGTGCGGAGCTTGACGAGAACAACTTTGACCTCACCAAGCTCCACACATTTTGTTTGTGTGAACTTAGTGAAGGTCTCGCTTGCAAATATTTGTTTTGTTGTTAGTTGTCAGTTGTTAGTTGATTTTTTTAACTAACATTACTTGACTAATAACAGCTTTTATGCCATCTGAACCAGGTTCATCACCAGCATGTTGATTCAGACGAACTGGCAAGTTGATTCTGCCAGTAGCTACTCCCCTTCATGTACAAGTAATTATACATATATCTGAGGAGAGAGTAAAGTCAGCAGGTCTTGTTATAGTAATTCTCAGTCAACTTTTAATGCTTAAGGCAGCGGTAAGTATATTCGTGACTCGGACTATCCTTAAAAAAGTCTGCCTCTGCTTGAAATCCAATCTGCTCAAATCCAAGCCGTTCAAGCAAGCGTATAGAGGCTTTGTTGCGCGTGTCCACTTGTGCCAAAGCTTCATTTACACTATAGTCAGCAAACAACAGTTGCAAAACGCACTGACATGCTTCGGTTGCATATCCATTACCCCAAAATTCCGGCGCGAACTCATAAGCAATTTCTGCAATTCGATTCGGTAAGATTGATACCTCAAGCCGACCAAGATATTGCGGTGGTGTGACTTGCTTGAGACGAACTGCCCAATTTAGCCATGCTTCGTCATTGCTTGGAGATAAACGACTCTCAAGTTTTTGGTAGCGTTGTTGTAATGATGCAAGCGAAGTCGGTAGGTTCTGGGGAATATAGTAATAAATACGACTGTCCTGAAACAAAGGGTAAAGGTAATTAGCGTGATATTGTTTAAGTGGCTCAAGTAGAAGACGCTCGGTTTCTAAAATAGCTTCAGGATGAATAAGTTCCATTTATAAAAATGCATCTCCCAAATTAATGGAGATGCTAGACATTAAATACCTCATAGGTTTTCCATGCAGCTTTAACAGAGTAGCTGCGGCTTCAACAACTTTTTCTGGATGAAACCGAAACTGGATAGGCATAGGACTACACAAGTAACAACTTTATATAATACACTTGTATTATATTAGTGTATATTGTTGGCACTAAGTTCATGGAAATGCTGCTTACTACCAACCATTCTTGACGGCAGGATTGCGATCGCTCCGGCGAGAAGTGCGTACCTTGTTGGGATACCGTACCCAAAGGGAACCAAAGGAAAGGCGCTTCGCAGACCGCGTTTCTCGACAAGTCACAATATCCAGTACAACAAAACAAGGGGCACGGACAAACCACACCCCTACAAAATTATTTAATTTATCCGAAATTTTATTTAATTTAGCCCGCGTTTTTACGCCACCATTCGATTGTATTCTTCAATCCTTCTTCAAATCCGACTTGAGCAGTAAAACCAAAAGCTTGTTTTGCTCGTTCGGTATCCAAACAACGACGGGGTTGTCCGTTGGGTTTGTCGGTTTGCCAAACAATTTCACCTTCAAATTCCATCAATCTACAGATTGTTGTAATCAAATCTTTGATGGAAATTTCGTAACCCGTACCCAAATTCACAGGTTCGGAATCATTATAAAATTGCGTACCCATGACGATACCGCGAGCAGCATCCTCAGAGTATAAAAACTCGCGGGTCGGGCTACCATCTCCCCAAACGGGAAGTTCTTTATCTCCCCTAATTTGTGCCTCTTGAACCTTGCGAATCAACGCTGGAATTACGTGGGAACTACTAGGGTCAAAGTTATCTTCGGGACCGTACAAGTTAACGGGTAGTAAGTAAATGCCGTTAAAACCGTACTGTTGGCGATATGCTTGAAGTTGAACTAACAAAGCTTTTTTCGCTATACCATAGGGTGCATTAGTTTCTTCTGGGTAGCCATCCCAGATATCGTCTTCTTTAAATGGTACGGGGGTAAATTTGGGATAAGCGCAAATCGTGCCAACGCAAATAAATTTCTCCACACCAGCTTCATAAGCTGCGTGAATTAGCTGCGTACCCATCATCAAGTTATCGTAAAACAACTCAGCAGGTTTTTTTTGATTTAAACCAATTCCGCCAACGTGTGCCGCCAAGTGGATGATAACATCTTGCTGGTTGGCTGCCCGCTTGCAAGCCTCCATTTGCCGTAAGTCGCAATCGCGCGATCGCACTACAGTTATTTTCTCTCTTTGTGCGCCAGCCTTACATAACTGGTCAATTACCTGCTTACCCAAGAAACCAGCACCACCAGTGACGAGAATCCGTTTATTATTTAACTCTAAGCCTGTCATACATTTATTTGTGTAAAAAAGCTATTAGCTATTGACTGCATAGCGCTCATAGCGCTCGCACGTCAATAGCAACATACTAACAACTACTAACTATTGACTACTTCTAAAAGCGCAACACACCTAGTTCTTGACGAACAGTTGCGAGGTCGCGAGTAATTTCCAAACCTTTACCATTTGCGGAAGTAATGCCCAATGCTTGCAAGTCTGCTTCCACCATTAGATTTACAAGTTCCTCGAATGTTATCGAAGGTGCCCAATCCAATTTTTGCCGCGCTTTGGTCGAATCACCTATTAACAAATCAACTTCCGCAGGACGCAAGTAACGTTCATCAAATTCGATGTAATCTTGCCAATCCAAATTCACATAGCCGAACGCTCGTTCGAGAAACTCGCGCACGGTATGTGTTTCATTCGTTGCAATCACGTAATCATCGGGTTGTTCTTGCTGCAACATCAACCACATTGCCCGTACATAATCCTTCGCGTAACCCCAATCGCGCTTGGATTCAAGATTCCCCATATAAAGCTTTTTCTGTTTACCAGCCACAATTCGGGCAACAGCCATCGTAATTTTACGGGTAACAAAAGTTTCACCACGACGGGGAGACTCGTGGTTAAATAAAATACCATTACAAGCAAATAAATTGTAAGATTCGCGGTAATTTATGGTTTGCCAGTGAGCGTATACTTTAGCGCAAGCGTAAGGGCTACGGGGATAAAAAGGAGTTGTTTCGCTCTGGGGTACTGCTTGTACTAAACCGTACATTTCCGAAGAACCAGCTTGGTAGAAGCGGACTTCAATACCTGTACGCTGTTGGTAATCGCGTATCGCTTCTAATAACCGTAAAGTTCCTATACCAACCGAATCAACAGTGTATTCGGGTGAATCAAAGCTAACACGCACATGCGATTGAGCGCCCAGGTTATAAATTTCTTGTGGTTTAACTTCCTCTAAAATGCGGCGCAGGGTGGTACCGTCCGTCAAATCACCATAATGTAAAAATAAGCGTGCCCCTTCATTGTGAGGGTCTTCGTACATGTGGTCGATTCGGTCGGTGTTAAAGGTCGATGTACGACGAATTATACCGTGAACTTCATAACCTCGTTCGAGCAATAACTCGGTTAAATATGAACCATCTTGACCTGTAATACCAGTAATCAGCGCTCGCTTTTTCTGTGTCATGCTCAATTATCCCTTGTGACTTACCGATGAAATTATAAATACATACACCCGATCTACGTTAACAGGTACTAACTTTATTTCCCAACGGGAAACTTGCTAGTAGTTGGCTATATATCAATCGAATGCCAAGTAAATTGCCTTACGTGTGCATTTTTTGACAAATTTCCCTCAGCTTAACTACTGATTGTTTATTACTTCAGTGGATTTTTGATCGTATTTACTAAAACTTTATAGTTTTTTAGATATTTATGAAGATTTAAATATTTTTATTAGATTATCAAGGATTAAGGTTGGCATTCGGGTTGAATGCGCGATTAATTTTTTGCTAACGAATAATATATTTTGCTTCCCCTTTGCCTAATACCTTTGTGTTTCTTCATATTTTACTGACGGCAAGAAGAAATTGACACAAGTACTTGTGAGGCATAAAATGCCCCACTAAATACAGCAAAATCCACCCGTCACAGCTACTCAGTATGCTCCGTTGTTTTTGGGAATAATCACAACACCAATCGTTTTTAAAATAATCCAAAAATCGAGCCAAAACGTCCTGAATTTGACGTAGTGGAGGTCAATTTGGACTCGTCGAGGATAAGGAATGTCATTACGTCCAGACACTTGCCATAGCCCAGTGATTCCAGGTTGGATAGTTAATATTTGGTCGATATGACAGCCATATTTAGGTAATTCTTCTACAACCAAGGGTCGCGGACCAACAACACTCATGTCACCAATGAGAACGTTCCAGAACTGTGGAAATTCATCCAAGCTGGTAATTCGCAAAAATCTACCGATAGGGGTAATTCTAGGGTCGTGTTTGAGTTTGAAGGTAGCCTCGAATTCTTGCCGTAACTGCGGTGAGCTTTCCATCATTTGAACGAGAACGTCGTCAGCGTTGCTCACCATCGTGCGGAATTTTATACAATTAAATGGCTTATAGTTTTTTCCGACCCGTTCTTGGGCATAAAAAATCGAACCTTCCGAGCCTAGACTAATCAGCAAGGCTAGCAGCAGGTAAACGGGGGAAAAAGCTATTAACACGAATAGCGAAAACGCGATATCGAACAATCGCTTAGCGAACTCTCCGTTGATACCTCCGAAAGGCAAACCTTTGGGTTTGACTTTGAGTGTACTTTTTTGTTGACCACGTTTTAAGAAAGTACGCGATCGCTTGCCGGAGAGGAGTGAGCTCTGGGCAGTCATCATACTCCTTAATAATCCACACCACACATAGTCCCAATCTTAAGCCTAATTCCGTTGCTTCTGGGGGCTTATTTCCAAAAGCATATTAATAATAATGAGCTTTATGCCCACAATGAGCTTGTTTTTTCTTTGCACGCATCTAAAAAGTTTAGATATTTACGCGCAAAGACTTGCGGTGAGAATTGAGCGGCGTGCATTCGTGCATATTCAGGGTCAAATTTCCCCTCATACGCCTCAAAAGTTTTTACTGCCTCAATCAAAGCCGCTTCGGTCTGCACTTTAAATAATACACCCGTCCCTGTATGAAGCGGTGAGGAGCGAATCGAGCGCACAGTTTCTGACGCACCACCTGTACCGTAAGCGATGACTGGAGTGCCACAGGCTTGAGCTTCCACTAGAGCGATGCCGAAATCTTCACATGCTGCATATACGAATGCCTTGGCGGCAGTCATATATTTTTTTACCACGGATGTTGGTTGCCATCCTAGTATATTTATATTCGATTTGGCGATTTTCTGGATTTTTTCCATTTCGGGTCCTGTGCCGATAACTACTAAAGGTTTTTGAAGTTCATTAAAAGCGCTGACGATTAAAGATACTTGCTTATAACTAACTAACCGGGAAACTGTTAGGTAAAAATCCTCTTTCTGAGCCGAAAATGGAAAATCATCAACATTAACCGGTGGATAAATCACTTCAGCTTCGCGGCGATAGCAGCGCCAAATTCGCCTTTGCGTATGCTGCGAGTTTGCTATAAAATAATCGACGCGATTGGCGCTTAACACATCCCACTGCCGCAAACGATGCAATAAATACCGAGTTACCCAGCCAGGGACACCACGACCGACTTTGCTATCGCGTAGATAATCAAACGTCAAGTCCCATGCGTAGCGCATCGGACTGTGACAGTAGCAAATATGCAACTGTTCTGGTGTTGTAATTATTCCCTTAGCAACTGCGTGCGATGAAGATAAAATTACGTCGTATTCGCGTAAATCTAATTGCTCGATTGCTAATGGCAATAAGGGTAAGTATTTTTGTACGCCTAAGATAGCAAGAGGAAAATACTGAAGAAAAGTAGTTCCGATTTGACGCTTATATAAATAGCTTTCGGGATTTCTCGATTCAAAATCGATTAAAGCATACAAGTCAGCATCAATAAGACTCAGAATTTCGCTGACAACGAGTTCTGAACCGCCAGTGGCTTTTGGTGTAAGCCATTCATGCACTAGAGCATATTTCAAGGGCACAGCGTTTCGCTTGGTAATTAAGTAGAATACAACAGGCGCGAGTAATGAGGTTGACTCAAAATCCCATATCCGTTTAGGACGTTTTCTGCCTGCTTTGGTTCCATATTGTACGCCACAACCTGATAATCTCGTTGTTGGGATTAATTTTGACTGGCTCTAAAACAAGACTCGAGGGAAGTGCAATGCGAATTTTAATCATGGGTGGCACCCGCTTTATTGGTATTTATCTCACGCAATTGCTGGTTGAACTTGGGCATGAGGTGGTTTTATTTAATCGTGGCAATCGTCCCCCACAATCACCCTCTGTCGGACAAATATGCGGCGATCGCACCCAGGTAGCCCAATTGAAGGAAAAGCTAGCGAAGGAAAAATTCGATGCTATTTTCGACAACAATGGACGCGAACTTACTGATACTCAACCATTAGCAGAAATTTTTCAAGACCGCGTGCAACATTTTATATATATGAGTTCCGCCGGAGTATATTTAAAATCCGACCAAATGCCCCATACTGAAGGTGATGCCGTCGATCCAAAAAGTCGCCATAAGGGTAAGTTTGATACCGAGGATTATCTAAGTAAAAATAGCTTACCATTTACTTCGATTCGTCCTACTTATATTTACGGTCCGCAAAATTACAACGACCTTGAAGCGTGGTTTTTTGACCGAATTGTACGGAACCGTCCTATCCCTATCCCTGGTAATGGGATGCATATTACGCAGCTAGGACATGTGAAGGACTTGGCTGTTGCTATGTGTCGAGTTCTGGGCAACTCCCAGGCGGTTGGACAAGTCTATAATGTCTCTGGCGACCGTTTTGTAACTTTTGATGGTTTGGCGCGTGCTTGTGTTCGAGCTGCGGGCAAATCCGTTGATGAAGTTAAAATTATTCATTATGAACCGAAAAAATTTGACTTTGGTAAGCGCAAAGCTTTTCCAATGCGCGTGCAGCACTTCTTTGCTTCGGTAAATAAAGCAATGAGTGAATTGGGGTGGCAACCCGAATACGATCTAGTGTCGGGGTTACGAGACTCGTTTGAGAACGATTTTATGCCTTCAGGTAGGGATAAAAAGGAAGCTGATTTTTCTTGCGATGATGAGATTTTAAAAGTTATGAGTTAGGAGTAGGAGTTATGAGTTAGGAGTTAGGAGTTAGAAGATATACTCCTAATCCTGGAAGGGCGACTGCGCTAACGGAGAGCCCGCAGGGTAATTTCGCGTCTGTTATTGAGTTTGTACCTACATATACTTAGATTTTTAAGCGCTGTCTTACGCGTTCAGCGGCTTCTTGAAGGGTAGCCCAAGCGGGAGCCAACAAAAATCTTTTGAGGATTGCGATCGCAGTTCTAAATCATTCGTGAAAAACAAGAATCTCGGTTGCTCCTATACCGGGATTCTTAGCTTTGCTATTCTCACAAATTATGTATGAATACAAATGGCAATTCAAAATAATTAATTATTGCTGCGGTTAGTTTGAATTGTCATATTAATTAAACCTTGCAAAAACTTAGTATCATAACTTTCATTATCGCCTGTATATTGCTTTGAATCTCTATTTACCCAGGCTGACGCAACTTTGTAATTATCATCAATTTTTTCTAAATGCAATTGATAAATACAAAAACCCGTCCAACTGCGGTGGAAATAAAGCCAATTATCTTCAAGATAAATAAACCATTTATCCTCCATTTCTTTAGGGATTAATCCCCAACTCAGACATTCGTATTCTGGCTTTGTAAAAACCTTATCAATTTCCAACTTAGATTTTAAATCTGGTATGGATTGAGTTTTCCAATCTTCACGACTAGCTTTTTGACGATTCATAATTTGATTGTGGTAGTAGATAAATTGCCCCAGAGATGATTGTCAGTGCAACAGAAATCCAAAAAGCAATGATTGTGGCTGTCTGCCAAACATCGGGTAAAGGTGCGATTAGAAGGGATATAGCAATGATTTGGCTGACCGTTTTGAGTTTGCCCCAAATATTCGCGCCCGAAATGGTAGTTTGATTTACACGCCATCCGGCGATCGCAAGTTCTCTTCCTAATATCAAAAATACTCCCCATGCTGGTATTTGTCGAAGTTCAATCAATGACAGTAAGGGTGCTAATACCAGTAATTTATCAACTAAGGGGTCAAGAAATTTACCTAAATCGGTAATTTGATTAAGTTTTCGCGCTAAATAGCCATCCAACCAATCGGTACTGGCACAAATGACGAATATTGCTAGACTAATCCATCGTGCTTGGGGTGTGGGATTCTGCAAGCCGTAAAGCAAAAAGGGGATACCGAGAAGGCGTGAGAAAGTAATAGTATTGGGTATATTCATGCGGAAGTAGTTTTAGATTTTGGATTTGGAAGTATGAAAAAGTTCTGAATACGATTATGCCAAACTTCCACGACTCTCTAGAAGGACTCGACCATTTCTTATATCTATTTCCACAATTGTCGCATTTAATCGCTCGCCAACTTTGAAGACTTCGGCTGGATGGTCAACAGATAAACCTAAAATTCTTGAAGTTAGTAACAAAGCACATAAATCTCCAAAATCAATAAATACACCATAGTTTTTAATACTTCTTACAGTACCGCTAATAATTTGACCAACCTGCAATTGCCTAAGTCTAATTAAAGTAGAGCGGTAAATTAGTTGTACGGAAGCACAATCTTCTGTTTCCCTTACATCTAGAATTTTAAGTGGAATTTCCTCCCCTACAATTAATTCTTCCCTTCCTTTATCATTGTAAGTACGAATAACGCCACCCAAACCCTCAATTTTGACTATTGCACCAGTTCGAGTTTTTTTGAGGATTTTTTCATATATTGTCGCGTCTTCAGCCTGCAATTGCCGTACCCGTTCCCATGCTTGTTTTAATTCTAGTTGGCGAATAGAAAAAGAAACCGTGAGAAAACGATCTTCAGAACACAAAAACCACTGAATCCGTGCTGATACCCCACCGCTACAAACAGCGCGAATTTTAGTATCTATAATCAGGTTTTCCCTACTTACGGGATAACCGCATTGCTTAAAAGCATCATACAATGCTACCTCATACAAGCGATCGCTATCTTCCATTAGTGTTTCAGGCAAACAATGGGAAAAGAAGATATTTGCCTTTCCATCGTAATTTCCGACGATCAAAAACTCTCTAATTTCTCCGCATTGTAGGATTTCCTCTGGAGTTTCAACCTTGAAGCATGATAATTCTGATAGTGGAACACAAGCCAATTCACCAGTAGAAAAGTCAACTAAAACACAATCCTGTTCTAGCTTGACAATTTTTCCCGTTATGCGGTCACCAATTTCAAAGTTATCTAATTTAAAGCTCATATTCGAGATTTAGCAGGACGCGATAATTTTTTTAATTAGTTGATTGATACAGCAGTTTGCATTTACATGACATACCGTAGGGGCACGGCATTGCCGTGCCCCTACGATAATCTACGCTTGCACGTTGTACTTCATCTATATAAAATCCGCTATAGCTGATACTGACTTTTTAACTTTTAGTAATGCAATTAACGTGGTGCGTTGGAAACAACTATTTCATTTTCACTCTTGTTATCGACAAATTAACTTTCTCAAAGTCTCCAACCCAAAATCATATTAATCAACGCGGTTTTTTGAAAGCAGAATCTACCCCAGTGTTGAAACTGAGTGCGATAAAACACGCTGCCAATCAAGCAATTTTGACTATCAAGCAGCCGCTTTCAGCATTGCATCAATCTCGTTGTAGCTCATTGGATTTTCCAAGCGAATTCCATCTACTACGTCTTTATAGGTCGGCTTAACATAGCTTTCAATCCAAACTTTTGCACCGCTACAATTTTTGCCTTTGATATCGTAGATAACTACACAAGGCCCGGGAATCACAACTCGACTGCTATACATATTGTCATCGCCGTTTTTAACGCTAATAACAGGAACATAATTACCGTCACTATCTTTCTCACCTATTAATTTACGGTTGATATGGATATGAGTCAAAGCTGGTAGTTTCTTGCTCCTAATCCACTTTGGCTTCGGACCGTGTTTGCATTCTTTGATGACTGGCTCACCGTTGATTAATGGAATAACCCATACATTAGCGACTTTATAAGCCCCGTGGACTCGTCCTTCATTAAGCAAAGCTACCAAACGTCGCTGGCTAATCCCCAATATCTTCGCTGCTTCTTTCGTCCCCACCATGACTGCTTTATCTACTTACATCGGAATAGTTATTTATGACTATACTCTGACGGGAGAATTTTATAGCAATTTTTACAATTTTTAGCAAAATCACTGTTTCCCCCTTGCTGGGGAATCAACTATTTAATTTTGGCGACAACAGATAATTAACTTTCTAGAAGTTTTTAATCGAAAATCACCATGCAAGAAGCAAATTCCCAATTCCGCATCGAAAGCGATTCGATGAGAGAAAACAAGTACCAAGTAATGTTTATTAAGCGACATGTCATGCTTAAACTTGTCTGTGTTGCCTAACCCAATCTCGGAAAGCGCGTTTTGCAGCTAACTGTCCACTCGTTTTACTTTCTTGGATAAATTGAGGAATATCTTTTACTTGTATTGCAAAAGTAGGGCTAACTTCAACTTCTGAGTATTGTTTCCCAGCAAGCATATAAATTCTAAGTGTGGTTCCATTAAATCGCCAAAACTCGTTAATACCCATTGCAGTGTAAAGAGACAATTTGTCTACTTTGGGTCTAGAATACTCTACCTCAAGTACTAAATCTGGTGGTGGGTCTTTTTCTAAATCTATATTTTCTTTGTCCCGAACCAAAGCTTCGTTCTGAATGTAAAAACTACTATCTGGTTCCCCTCCCTTCTCTAAATCATCCCTTGTTAAGGTGATTGAACCCGTGCTTTTAACTTCAAAACCAAATTCCTCGCACAACACAAGAATAAAACCTTCGATATTTCGGTTTGAGTTCTCGTGAGGCATCAATGGTGTCATAATTTCCAGCAACCCTGAATCATAAGCAATTCGACTAATGCGATCGCAACCCATTTCAATCAGCATAGCCTTGAACGTCTGCCAACTAATATTTTGAAGCACAGTCCTAGTTTCTGCAAGTGGTGTTGTTGCAATCATATTTTCGCCTTTTACCAACTAACCATAAGATAACCCAAATTTAGGTGCGTCTAATTGCAGCTTCACCGAATTGCATAACTAAATATAGCTTTATCTTTCTCATCAAGTACAAAAACAGCCGAAAATAAAACCAAACATCAAAAC
>QQTW01003515.1_pt1 | contig 11568 bp, 7 predicted proteins | sample 1904831 | NCBI WGS metagenome assembly QQTW01 (sample SAMN09435610, study PRJNA476489) | Subsurface metagenome, whole genome shotgun sequencing project.
GGTTTTCTGGTGCTTGCGCTTGACTCGGTTTATTTTGCTGAAATGTATTGACATCATCGGTCGAAATGTGATGTTGGGTCGATGGAAGGTTCGTGCTTGTGCAGTTGCCAGTTTGACTTGGTAATAAGGATATTGAAGACGAAGAGCCGGTACTGAATGTCCGATGGAGAGATGACCGAGTGTACTACGAATCTTGTGCTGATGATTCTGTTTGAGCAGGTCATACTCAGCGTCGTTCGAGTAATTGAATCTTTCTCGAAGCAGATCCTTAACATTCTGCATACTCTTCGTCGGGTCTGCCAATTCGGCTTTTGCGCGGATCGTAGCAGGATCGATCTCCTCGGTGAGGAGAAGAGGATCATTGAGGTCTAGTACAACCTTCCTTGCGATCTTCTCGGCCAAATGCTCGGGATCGTCGAATGAAGGCATGTTGTATTCGTACCTAGCGACGATGTCTTTCGGGTCCATGCCTAACTTTCTCCGTTTTGCAGGCCTGTCCGTGTCCATCCAGTCTTCATCAGCAAAGAAATCATCTTCCTCGTCCTGTCTAACGATCACATCCTCAACATCAACCTCTGATTCGACAATACCACTGAGCGTGTCAAAGTCCGCGCATATCATGTCGAGGTCTTTCATTGTTACTCCACCAGGCAGTATCTCATCAATATCATCATCATCATCATCATCAGATGTTTCGTCGTCATCTTGACTGGCATTTGGATCTTCGATCACTACCAAGCGATCGTGATCTTCCCAGTAACGTTTATCAGAACTGATTGTCGAGTTGAAATTAAGTTTCTGATCTGGTTGGACTTCGAGGTGAATTTTCGTAGGACGGATTGGCTTAGGGGCCTTTGGAGGAATTTTATGAGGGAACTCGGCAGTAAACGGTTTGATGATACGGTTCCAAAATGGTATTTCGTCCCGACTGAAGTCTGGAAAGAGAAGTTTGCAGACTTCCAGAGCATGCTCTAGCCTTAGCTGGGGATCTTCTGGCGTCTCCTTAGCTTTGAGCAGGAGTGATTGTTGCTCCAGCCATGCCGGGTCGACAAAAGTTTGTTCGGTGGTATCCTGAGTAGCAAGCTGCGAGTGATCGACTCCGGATCCTATATGATCTTCATGGTCCGAGGCAAGGTCACTGGCATTACCATCGCCTTCCTGGTGGGCGACAGGGAGGGATGATGCGTCTTGAGATAGTGTCGGAGGACTTGATGGACCGTCACCAAATAGATCATCGTAATCATCACTGTTCATAGCTTCTTCTTGGACACCAGAAAGCAAAGCATCCCTCACAGGCTCATCATCGGCCAGATCATCATCCGAGATATCTCCATAGTCTTGCGCATCATCAGCCTTGTCCCCATCGCCCCCTATATTTTCATCATTCAAGGTATTCAAGTCAATGTTTCCGCCGCCTTCACCCAGGATGTCGTTCAACTCATTTCCCCCATCTTGATCCTCGCTGGGAATAGCAGCCATCTCGTTGAGCTCATCCATGAAGGATGAATCCTGTGGCGTGTCTGCTATATCTGCTAAATAATCGTCCCCGAAAAGATCGTCAGGCTCGCCTGAGGCGGCGGTGTAATGGCCAGTCATCGCCATGGTGAATTCAAGTGGGTGTCTGCTGTAACCCTTTCCCCTGGATGCTCGTTTTAAGTGTCAAGTCGCTGAGTCGGATCAACAACGTCGGTCAGAAGGCCATGGGGCCTTCTGGTTGTTTCATGGGCGGGCAAGGGATCCCTTGAATACTGTCGTTCTTTCGTGCCAAATGTTCAAGTTATCACCAATCATGTGAGCTGCGGGGATCTACAAGTAGCCCGAACTACATGCGGTTAGAACATCAAAAGCTTGGCATAGCCTGATGGTTTCAACGTAGTGGTACTTGTACTGCATTCAATTCTGAAGTATTCAATTTCATTAATTATTATTATTATCGCAGAACTGTTCTCACGTTTTCATGTCGCTCGCTTTAGTTCAGTGTCTGATGTCTGTGACTTGAAAACCATCTCTCAATTTGTCCGCGGGAAAGCCACAGGCCCGAAATTTTCTGTACACCAGAAAGGTAGAACATTTGAGGAGCCGCATGATAACCTCAATGTAAGTTTGGTTCCTGGTACCCAGAAGGCCGGGCGCATTCTGATTTAACTAATTAGTAGTTACGAGCTAAGCCGTATAGCCTGGCTGAGAATTAATACTACGTGCAATAATGTAATAAAATTTATCTGTATAATCTAGGCCTAGAACATCACCTTTTAGCTTCTTTTGCTAGTCACTGGTAATGGCAGTCTGGCGGGATCCCTTCCCATATGTCCTCATTTTATCAGCGTAATTTGTTGCCACAAAAATCCCAAACCCGGACCCAACCCTATCCCTACCCCAACCACCAGACCTCGGAGACCATTCGCTATGCTGCAAAGACAAAGAAAGGAGCTTGAGGCTACGCCCTGGCAAGTCGAATCAGCCCATTCCTGATAAATCACCACATATCGTCATCGTCGTCATCCCCTTGGAGGGAGGATCCAAAATCAGAATGCTGACTGGGGGAATGATGACCCCCCCCAGAACTACTCCCGTATAATCCTCCATTCTCAAGGCCGTGCTTACTACCTCTCGAGCTTGGCCGGCGCCCGTCGCCATCATAATCATACATCGAAGTGTCTTCATCATGGTCTCCACCGGGCCCGTACGCTGATCCTCCGTAATCTGATTTGTGCGGGTCGGTAGGCTGTTGCTGCTGCTGCGGTGTCTTTCGTTAGTAAACATCCAAAACGTTATTGCTTGGTGTAAGCATACCTGTTGATACCGCTGATATTGGGTAAACTCATCCGACTGATCTTTACCCTGCTGTTGCTGTTGCTGTCTCTTCTGTTGTTTTGCACTTGTTGGCAGATTCATCTGTGGGTGCATCTGCTGTACTTTGGCCAAGTAGCTGTACATGAAATTGCTCAGCAGGACTTGCGAATAAAGCGCCCTGCGTGGATTGGCAAGCTTGATATGCGCCATGCGATAGATCGCCCTCTCCTCTAATATCGAGAACCGTGTCCAGTTGTAATCAACGTCAGGTTTCAAGACTTTGTGGGGTGGATCGGGCGAAAGAGTACGTGAAAATTTCTTGTGTGCCGATTCTCGGTCACCTTTGTGTTTCTTGCCGCCACCGAAAATGGAAGAGAACAGGCCATCTTTCTCTTTCTTGCCATCTCCTCCAGATGTCTTTCGTGCACTTTCTTTCCTGCGCTCCTCTTCCAGTTTTAAGTTGTTCCTATCAAGCACAATGCTCTCCCGGCCTTTTCCTCCTTCAATAGAGTTTTGCAAAACGTCCAGACGTGTGCTATCGTGTTTCTCGGGTGGCTTGCTGATTTTCGCTTTGGGCTTGCTATGTATGGTCTCTACTCTTTTATCTTTGTTCTCGCTCTCTTCCTTACCCAGCAGCCAGCCCCAGCTTGACTTTTTGGCATCGTCTTTCTTGATGTCTCTGGGCTTTCGATCGTCCCCTCTTCTTTCTTCTGAATAGGTAGGTATGAAGGACAGATTGCTCGTGTTTGTATCATTGCCCGGTAATGGCGACGGGTGCGAAGACATTTGCTCCAGACTCTGGTTACTCCTAGAGCCTGGAGGCATCCCTCTATGGTTATTCACTAGTGATAGTTGTTTCATGGGACCGCGTTGTGGAGGAGGTGAGCTGGGTCTTGCTTCCTCTCGGGATGACGTGCGCTCAGGAAGCCGATTTTGCATCGAGGTTGAATTTGAAGGAATGGGTGATGAAGGTGTTTGAGACCGTGGCTCTTCCTCCGCCGGGCTTTTCGGGGTCTCCAGAACAATTTGAGGAATTGTCTGATTTTCAGGTGGGATCTGCAGGCTGGATCGCCCGTGAGTGCTCAACCTGGACTGCCATTGTCGTGTCTGGGGTTGAGATGGTGCAATAGATTTATCTGCTGGCTCTCCTGTGGATAGTGCCAAGTCCAAAGACCGAACAGAGTCTGGTTTAGTGTGTGAACTGGAGGAAGGGCTCCGACCACCAGGACGTGAAAAGTTGGTGGTCCTTGCAGGTGCTGACGTTGGTTCTGTGTTCGAGCGCGAAATACCTGTAATCTGTTCTAGTTGGATCGGCGGTAGAGCCGGCACATCAGGAATGGACTGGGGTGCAGGGTCATCCTCCATAGCGTCCCCGGCGTCGGGTGCACCGGATCTGCCGGCCCGTCTAGCATACGACAAACGCGTCGGCTGCCCTTTCGTACTGCCACGACGGTACTGGGTTCTGGTAGACCGACGTAAGCTCTGGCCTGGGACAGAGGGCAGGATGACGTCCTCGCCGGGGCGGTCTGCGTTCTCAAGACTGAGTCGCTTTAGCTTCACTGCATCAGTCACAAGCGATTCCAGCTCTTCTAGGTTTGGATCTTGCGGCTGGCTCCTCGCCGACCTGGAACGTTTGCGCTCCAGCCTCTCCGCTCCATCCTGATATCCTTCTGCCCCACTTCCATTAGAGTTATCGATCTGTCTAGAAAGCATTGACTTTTTTCTCTGTAGCCCTCCTGGCGATCCTCCTTGACTACTCAAAGAGCTGGAGCGCGACCACTCTCCTGAGGCTGAGGATGAGAGCTCTCCTGACCTTCGCTTGATCTGATCTGCCTTGCTCTCAAGGAACGACTTGAACTCCATAGGCGCCAGCTCCGGATGCAGTCTTGCAGGAACCCAGAAGAGTCTCGAGGAGTCGTCTTCACTGTCAGAAGCAGAGGGTGCAGCTGGCATGCCGGCAGCGTTTATGGAAGGAAGATCCGGATCTCCAGTCGCCGCCACATCCATTGACATCCTCCTCAGTGCCTGGAGATTGCTCAGCTCCTGCGCAACAGCAGCAGGGCTTGACTCGTAGTCAATGTCGCTAAGTGGAAATTGTGTAGTTGCCGTGTCTGACGGAGCCCTGTTGCGAAAACCTGGAGTTGAAGAAGCGCTATTTTGTCTTTCCCAGGAATTGTTCCTGTCGGCCGCTGGTGGTCTCATCTGCCCATTCAACGTGGGTGCTGAATGATCATTGGACATCTTCCGCCCTGGCACAGGATATGAGTTTTGCGAATGCCAATCAACAATAGGAGAGGAGCGAGGATCAAGCGTAGAGCTTAGATGAGAGGACATGTGGTGGTTCTGCGAGGCTGATTCTCTTCTGCTGGCGTAGTTGGTGTCGTCTTCGTACATATGCCCGAGCACTTCCGTAACATGATGCTTGTCGTCACTGATGGAAAGTTGAGGAGCATGGCTTTTCCTCGCCACGTACGGTCCTCCAGCATCTCTCGGCCGCGCAGTAGTCTGTAGAAGCGATGGTTAGCATGCTACCACAATATGAATGATCAGGCTGTTTGTGCTGTTGCAAGGACCAAGGGTAGGGCTTCTGGCGCCCCTGATTAGATCACAGATCATGAGGCTGCTCTCTGTGGGTTGAGACCACACTCAACTGTGGCTCTCATGCTTCGGCACCAGCCCAGAGTCTATCCATTGAACATACTTGCATTGTATCGGTCTGTAGGCGAGGCCGGCAGTTGCCTCCTCCCTGTCTCGCCTGGAGTGACAATCGAACAAGCCACTAGTGATCACCTCCTTGCGCTCCAGCAAGATCCGCCAATGTGGGAGGAGAGAATCGCATCAGTCATGCGTGTGCTGAGACTGAAAAGCATATGAAAGGTGTGTATTTGCCTGGTCCCATTCACTTGCTGCTCGATGACGATAGCAGGCTCGAAGATTTAAGTTGACTGGAACTGCGGGCAGCGGCATCAGGGCTACTGCCAAATCACTAAACTAGATACTACATACATTACTACTACTACTAAGTACCTAGTATGTAACTACTGCTAGCTTCACGTAAGTGTGCAGTGACCCGTGGGTACTAAGTTACTACTTATTAGTTATTATTGAGCCTCGAGCCCCGGAACCTGCTGTCACGCCAAACTGCCTTGGCTCCTCCCCCCTGCCTCGTGCCGCCGTCAAGTACATGGCTGGCACATAAATATTGTAGTGGCTCTCTCTCATACTGGATAGACAATGGAAAACGGACCGTTGAAAGAGAACGGAGCAACAGCATGCTTGGGCTCTGTACCGCCATCTTCCACTTATCACGCTCAATTCACATCTCTGATTGGTACCACTGCAATGCAAGAGAGCATGCCATTATTTATTTTCCCGAAGCGAGGCCGCCCTTTATTTCAGAAATCGCCCCTCATCCCATCCCTTCTACACAGAAGTGCATGCGCGCCAGCAGCCTGATCAATGCCTCCGTAAATTAGATGGCCTATGGGATATACAAGGAAACGGAAGGGTATAACGCATACCACGCTAAAAGGTTTGAATGCCTCTCCGTTCCAATTTTAAGTTTATGTTTGTGTAACTGATGAAAGCTCTTCGAGATCTGCTGTGGGTGAGCTATGAGGTATGACCGTAGAGATGACTTTCTCATCACGCTCGACCAAAATCACGTTAGTCGTTTGCCTGACGCTGCGTTCGTCCAATTCTCGTTGACACAGCAATACCTGATCCTGCTTGGTCGTTTCTCGGTTACCCATCAACAATCTCGTGCTACCTTTTGCTCACGGCTGGGGCAGGACCAGCGTATCCTCATCCCCAAGGATTATCAAAAGGATCAGATGCGCCACCAAGTCCTCCGCTCGATATTACTGCGGGAGCGGTTGGTGTCTGGTTAGTTGAAGCAGACGTCCATCCCCCGTAATCTTCATCCGCAGTGATTGTCGGGTTTTGTCCAGTCTTTTGAGAGGACGATATAGGTTCTCCCCACCCACTTGAAATGTCGTTGGGCGTGATATGAGCAGGAGGTTTCCCTATATCAACAGTTGACGCTTTCGGCTTTGATAGCGCTGGCGTCGGATCGGAAGTACCCCAAGCAGTACTATCGTGGGCAGATGACCAAGGATCAAACAGAGCAGAACTATTCTGCGACACGATCGGAGGAGGTTTGGGCGTAGCAATGGATTTGGGTGGCGGGGCTGGTGGTGCGGAGAGGTTGAAGGCAGAGTTGAAATTTGATGAAGGAGACGAGGGGGAAGTCATTTTGGGTGGCGGTACAGGAGGATCTGCGGAGGTAAATCCAGCAAAGTCGTTCTCGGAGAAGTGATCCTGCTGCTTTTGCGTTGAAGTCGAGGTAAGCGATTGAGTGAACGCGAAATCGAGGCCATTGGAAGGTTTCCGCGGAGCAGGGGCTTGTGATTTTGACTGTTCAGATTCCTTTGAAGGTGGGCTACTAAAAAACCCTCCACTACCCAAAGGCGGTGGAGATGACAGTTGCGGCGCTGAGGGAGTGGACTTGGCGGGCATGGATGCTGCAAATGCACTTGCGGCAGCAAAAGAAGACCGAGGCTGCGGCTGCGGTCGAGATGATGCTGTCACTTCAGAGCTTGGGAAACTCAGACCGCTAAAGGCATCCGTAAGCCCCCCAAATGCATCCTGTGGCTGTGTGACTGGAGGTGCTGTACCACCAAAAGAGGGTTGTCGATTGTGCAATTGAGGTAGGGCTTCGGCTTTGGGGGCAGAAGAATACAGAGAGAGAATAGATTGCTTGAGATCAGGCCGAGATTGACCGGTTGAGCCAAGGGGATTTGAGTTGGCGCTCGAAGGGCGAGCAGGTCCCAAGGGTGAGACGTTCCCAAAGAAGTCGAGTCCAAGAAGCGAATCCCCTGGTTTGGTTTGTCTTGAGATTGTAGGAACGGCGCTTTTGGGCTGTGGCATGATGCTAGAATTATCTGTCGTGCTCGGTCGCACTGGTGGAGCCAGGTTGCCCTCGCCAAATAGATCGATGGTTGGTGCAGGTCGCCGCTGAGATTGCGTCTGATTTGAGACAGCTCGTTGCCTCTCGGAAGTAGATCGCGCTATCTTGGCTTTCTCCTGCACAAGGCTCAGCGGCTTTGTTGGCATATTCAGCACTGTTACATGGCTGCGAATGGTGTTTTCTCACTCACCACGTCACCGTCGCCGTCCGCATCCAACGTGGACGGATCTGGCATTGGCCCTTCCATAACCCATCTCTTGGATTCGTACTTGGTGCGTATGAAGTTTTCGATCTTTCTATACCTTCAACATCAGCGAGTCCATATACGTGAAGGTCGACCACAGCTACGTACGCTTCTGATGGCATATGGCCTGTAGCGAGTTTGGCCTCCCAATATCTGAGGGCGGTTAGGTCCATGCCGCCCCAATTGTCCAAAAAGTTGTGAACACTGACTTGTTTGCTCTTGAATTTCCCCATTTCAACATGCTTTGGAGTTGCTCATCTGTCCAGGCATCCAGCTCTACCGATTTCACCCGACTGATATGAGTACCCATCCCCCGATGGATGCCTGAGCACCGAATGCAGACAAAGACTCCAATGTTCCAGCTTGCCCATCTTGGGTCTAAGAACGTCAGTGACCTCAAGAATTGTAGGCATTCCGGGTAAGGTCGTACGCTTGTTCTTTTTGCAGTCTGCACAGACCTTGTTGCCTTCAAGCTTCAAAAGATTTTTGATCGTCTGCTGGTTCTCGGCGGCGCGTTCTGACCCAGCACGGTGAGACATGATACCAGCGCAGATAAGCCGGGCTTGTGGACAATATGCCGCCTCAGGTCAGCATTGGGACATGAGTTGATTTACTATGGCAGTTTCCGAACAATACTAAGAGCGCAGACCACTGCGGAGGTGCTAGGTGCGTGTCGAGTGATTCTGGTTTGCACGATTTGAACTGAAGTTCATAAAATCTTGGCAACGGGCTTGCAGATTTGGGACTGTAATACGGACTTATGACGGCATTCTAGGCTTCTGCCTTTGAAAATAGAACCCTCATGCATTTATTTTTTACGAGATGAATACCCAATTCTGATTGCTAACACGATTCCCTAAACTTTAGCCTTGCTTCCGTCGTCCACTGGATCCTCCTTAGAAAACTTCAAGCTGATACTATTGACGCAGTGCCTCTCATCTGTTGGTGTATTGTAGCCTTCTCCTTTAAAGACATGACCAAGGTGTCCGCCACAATTGCTGCAGACAATCTCTGTCCGCTGCATGCCAAAAGTACTGTCTGTGTGTCTCACGACTGCACCGGGAATGGAGTCAAAGTATGCTGGCCAGCCGCAGCCAGACTTGAATTTGTGATTTGCTTTGTAGAGAGGCGCATTGCAACCGGCGCATGTGTAAACACCTGAGTCGGGCATATGTTTGTCGTATTCACCAGTACCCGCAGGTTCGGTGCCTTTTTGCCGGAGGACTCTGAATTGTTCTGCCACCAGAGGTCAGCATGAGGATAAGCAGATAAGATGCTAGAGGGATTCCCACCCTTATTGAGCACGGCCTGCCACTCCTGATCATTCCTTTGATCTGGATACGTCATGTTGGCAGATGAGGAAGATGAACTAAAAAGAGAGCCAAGGAACGGAATAGTGGGCATAGATCTGATAGCTGTTCCGCGTACGAAAGGTGACAGTGCTCGCTGTGGAACTTGGAGTCGAGTTGCGTTCGTAAAGGTGTAAAAGGTACGAACGATAGTCACGACTGATGGGAGACGCATTAATATAGGGCTAACCGAGGGGACCTGTGGGAGATGAGATGTAGTGAGCACAGATGGCAAAAGTATGAAGCATTTCAAATTGTACATGTCATCGAGATCTCAGATCAGTCATCCTTCAACTAGTCCTCCCCACAAATACGGTAGGGTGGCTATGCACGCAGGGATGCAATATGTAAACCATGCAAGAATTGTCAAATCGCTTCCTCTATCTTGATTCCAAAGCCAAATCAAATCGCATTGTGCTCAACATGTAATCGACAGCAGTATTCAGACATATGGCGTCCAGCATTATGTGTCTTAGACAACGAGATTCCAAAGTAAGATGCAGACATTTCTATGAACGCCTCGCTTTGCCAGTAATCAAAATTTCTCCTTGGCCCACCGTGACTTTCCAACCTTCTTTGACAAGCGTCCGACTGACTGCTGGACCGATTTTGGGGGCTCCATCTCTGCTATGCCGCCCAACACCTGTGACTACTCGATAACCTTCCCTGAGCGGACCTCCATCGCCACTGGCGTACTTGGTATCACCCAAGCTATCCCACCAAACTGTTACCTGCTTCTTCGCAATCCGGACTGCATCGGCTACAGTGACGCCATGAAGATCCAGCACACGCGAGGTTGACTGCGACATAACCAGACTGTCTGCGGCATGTGCACTTAATTCTTTTGCTGCTCTGACGTTCTCATGGGCAACATCAGCATAGTATGCTGCAGCACCTCTCATCAAGTGGTCTGACTTTCCTCGCCTGTAAGCGTTGCTTGCCTGCAAGAAGGCAGTGCTGCCAGCAGCTGTTTTGGCCGCTGCAAGGCTTTCGGCTTTCGAATGGCTCACCTGACTCCAAGGAGTGGACGAACGGGGGCTACCTGACTCAACATCAGAATTCAAATCCACAGGCGCATATTTTGCGATAATCGGAGTTTGACTAGCAGAGGTCTCGATCGGCGCTGTGAGCATTGCAGCTGCAAGCTCATGAGCTGCGGAAATCATGTTACCCGACACGACGAGCAGACCATAGAGCTGCGACTCTGGTACTGTAGGAAACTCAGTTCGTAACTTGGCAACTTGAGCGCCCTCGAGAGAGCTTAGAGCCGCGACAGAGCTAAATTTTGCGCCCTCGAGAGAGCCCATCAAGCTGATAGTGCGAGCTAGCGACTTGTTTTGAGCGTTGTACATCGACCTGACGCTTTGAGGGAGAAGAATGGTCCTCGCACAGATAAACTCAACGTCGTCAGCCATTGACGCCCATACGTTGCAAGGCCTGTGATGTGGTTTGGCATGCTTCGATGTCGTGGAGTTTGATCCAGTAGATTCACTTGTGCGCAACCGTCGTTTTGCTTTTCTCTTTCGACCACCATCACCATGCTCGACTTGGGTGAAGCCGTCAATCCCTTTTGGAATTGCCGACTGTCCTTCTGGCTCGGTTTGGTCGATGAATGATAGATTCAACAATTCGTCGATTGCCCGCGTAAGATTCCCGTGACATTTCTGTAGCCGATAGCATACATTCTGCTCGGTAATGTCGGGAAACATGGCCCTCAGCCAGGCGACCTTGACCTCGTCGCCTGCGTCATCTAAATCTCGACCTCCAACAGAAACGTCGTCCCATGCCAGATCGCTCAGCCCCGTTGTAATACTCTCGACTTCCTGCGATCCGGAGAAAGCGCCATTGCAACTGGACGCCGATTCACCCGATGTTTCGAAGTCCTTAGCTACGAAGCCTCCTGTTCCCGACGCATCGAAAGCCGTGGTATCCGCTTCTACTGCAGCAGCTTTTATGATCTCGAGATGCCTGAGACAAGTACTGAGCGCTTCTGGATTCACTAAATCGTAATCTGAAGAGATTGCGTAAAAGGCAGGTTCGTCAATTGGAGGACAAAAGTCACTCCGTAACTTCTGAAAACCACCTAGTCACTACATGCTCCATGAGTTTGTTCAGTATGTCTTTCGTCTTGGCACTGACCCAGCGGCCGATGCTTGCGTTTCGTGACGTACTATTTCCGCAAACGTGGAGACTTTTACACGCTTCAGCTCCTC
>QQTW01003516.1_pt1 | contig 11568 bp, 11 predicted proteins | sample 1904831 | NCBI WGS metagenome assembly QQTW01 (sample SAMN09435610, study PRJNA476489) | Subsurface metagenome, whole genome shotgun sequencing project.
TCAACGTAGCATCACGAGTCCTCCCGATTGTCTTCCTCTCATCTCCCCCATCTCGGCCACGTCCATGTTTAGCTCTCGAGCCAACTCGGCCTTGAGTTCGCCCATTACCCTCACAGCTTCACACACCAGCAAGCGTCACAACTCTCACTCTCGGTCCGGATCCGGCTCCAGCGTTGATGATTCTCTGCTGGGAAAATTCGGTTTTCCTACGTACCGACACTTACCGGCATACATTTCTCCCGCGCAATACAGCCCATCTGTGGTGCCCGGTGCCTCCACGTTCGTGCCTCCTGCGCCGATGCTGCTCCAACCAATTCAATACTACACTCTGCCAGCAGAACTTCAATATAACGTCTTCGATGACGGCGCACCATTGCAGCAGGAAGAGTCTACGTCGACGTTGATGGAGTATCTCACCGGCCCAAATCCGGCTGTGAATCTTGTTCGACAAGTAAATGTCGGTATGGGCAGGGGGCTTAATACACATTTCTGGTGGGACATTCGCAATTTGAGTTCGTGGGATGATTTCAATCTTGACACGATCGAAAGCATCCCAGACTTTGCGAAGCTGTTGAGAGCGGATCTGAAAGCGGAGGCGTTACCTTCCATCGGAAGTACCAACGGACGGTTACACCCCGATTCGGAGCACTCTCTACATGAGATCTGTCGAGACTTCTACGCTACAAAGGTCAATGCCGCATTAAAGGTCGCGCAAGGTCCATCCTATATGTCGATGCGCGCCGATCTCTCACGGGACGGACCTCACTTTGTCGCGAATTACCAAAATGATATCGAAAAGACCATCTACGGCGGCGGTCGAGGTCGAGTCGTCGGTCTCGTCAAATCTTTCGACCGATGGAACACCAGCATGCGATACGAAGCACCCCACCGCCGAGTCGAGTACCTTCAGGGGCTCTCTCACCTCCACCGATACATGCGCGAGCACAGCTGCCGCTATGGCTTCATCATGACCGAAATAGAACTCGTCTGCGTCCGTGCAGGCACGGACAACATCCCCTACTTTGGCTTCCTCGAGTTGGCTCCGACCATCGAGATGAAGACCCAGCATGGCCTGACCGCCTGCTTGGCCTTGTGGTATTTGCACATGATGGCCAAAGAACAACCGCTGCAGGGACAGTGTTATTGGAATTTAGACGTCGGCGCGCCGGCCGCGATGACGAGGCAGCATTATTTAGATAAGGATGCTTGGATCCCCGAGCCGCAGGTCGGTGAGAAGAGGGATGCCAAGAGGGCCCGAGGCTGGGTCATGCCGTCCGATCCTTGGAATAAGAGGAAAGAGGGAGGAAAGAGTTGGCATAAATAGTCGATATAGTTTAGTATCATAATGCCAGGTCCGTGTTCGCATTGAGACTTCGAAATCACCTCGTTCATGCAGATCTCGAATCACTTGATGTAAAAGCGCGCAGACTGTATTCCGCATCCATTGAAAGTCCTAGAGCAAAGCCATCTCGCATATAGAAGTTGAGGGCCTCATAACAGTGTCTGTCTCACCAAGTAAATAGAGGCACATCAGCGGTTACATCAGAAAAGCAGTTATGGGCAGAGCCTCATCACATGTGTAATCATAACTACAAGTGGACTATTTAGGATACAGTGTTACTACGAAGAAGTTTTACAGTTTCTTCTCTCGAAGGAGTCTTCATCGTGGCGATCCCCACGACGTACTAGGCTTTTTTTCAGACGACAATACCCTCCTCAAGACCACGGAGAAGGTGTATCTGAGGGTGGGACAGATGAGGGCTTTTGCTTGGATACGGAGTTGGAGGGATCAGCTCAATGTAGTTCGGGAGATCAAATATTCAGGTCGTATAAACATCTACCCATAGTACAACTTATCTAAGGTCGTCAGATAAGATAACCTGCCACTCAGGCTCTCATCGGAACGAGAAGTGATGTTTTGTGCGGCTGAGGTATTGCCACATCGAACAAGCGTCGTCCTTAGGTCTTAACATCAGGCTCTGTCCGGCCGACAAACTCTTGTAGTCTGAGAAGCTCCACGGCCAAGCTAATGTTATCCTTCAGATAATCCTGCGCGTCTAGGTTGAACTTGGACGAGTCATCTTCATGCCTCTCCACGTACAATCGGATCGTCGCGCCGCTGCTGCCCGTCCCAGATAGTCGAACGACAATTCTGCTTCCGTCGTCGAACTTGACGAAAATTCCTTGGTTTTTGCTCACAGATCCATCAAGGTCCGTGTATGAGAAATCGTCGGCTTCGAGCACTTTCCTGCCGCTCACAGTTGATCCTACAAACTCGGATTTCTTCGTTGTGATGAGCTCCGTCAAGTTCGCGACTACTTTGTTCGCGCCATCTCCATCAACATTCTCGTAATCGTAGCGGGTGAAGAAAGTTCTGCCATATGTTTTCCAGAAGTCCTGCTGAATGGAGGCAATGCTCGGGGTCTCGTTGGGCTTTTGCTTGGACACACCGGCGATCACATTGAGCCAGGCAACTACTGCCCATAGACCGTCTTTCTCTCGGATGTGGTTGCTACCTGTGCCGAAGCTTTCCTCTCCACAAATGGACATCTTGTTCGAATCAAACAAAGCGCAGAAGAATTTCCATCCAGTAGGAACTTCATAGTTCTTGAGTCCCTGCTTCTTGGCCACGAGATCGACTGCACCGGACGTTGGCATACTCCGTGCAAGACCGTATACACCCTGTTTTTGGAAGTATGGGATGAGTTTGGCATGGTGAGCAATAATAGCCAAACTGTCTCCCGGGGAGACGAATGTGTTCGCGCCGTATATCATGTTCCGATCCCCATCTCCGTCACTAGCCGCACCGAAATGGATCTGGTTCTTATCCACTGCCTCCACGAGGGAATGCGCGTATGTCAGGTTCGGATCAGGATGACCACCACCGAAATCAGGAGACGGGACACAGTTTTGGGTGCTGTCGGCAGGAAGACCGAGCTCTCTCTCAAAGATTGAGACCGCATAGGGACCTGTAACACCATGTAGCGCATCGAAGAGCAGCTTGAAGTCCTTGTGGGTTTCGAAAAACTCTTTGATCATTTGGAAGTCGAATATGTCTTTAAGCATTTGTACATAATCCGCTGTCGAATCGATGATCTCGACCTCGAGCGAGCCGTAAGTTTTCGTACCGATGGTAGAGATGTCTATCTCAGGAATTTCGGCGATCTTATACGATGTAAGGGATTTCGAAGTTGCAAACATCTTGTTTGTGACACCTTCTGGTGCCGGTCCACCGTTGGCCAGATTGTATTTGATGCCGAAATCATTCTCAGGCCCTATGACAGTAACATTTCAGCTCAGCCTCTTGCTTATCTCTGAATGCAAGCACCTACCACCAGGATTGTGGCTAGCAGTCAGAAGGATTCCCCCAGTAGCCTTGCGCTTCCGAATAACATGGCTAGCGGCAGGCGTGCTGAGTATGCCGTTCTGCCCTATCAACAACTTCTTGACTCCATATGCAGTGCCAATCTTGGCGATCAACTGTACGACTTCAGGGTTGTAATAACGGCCATCTCCACCAATCACGAGAAAGCTACCCTCTGGGCCTTCTGGGATAGATAAAAGGATGCTTGCGACAAAAGACTCGCTATAGTGGGGTTGCTGGAAGACTTTGACCTTCTTGCGAAGCCCGGATCTACAACCAAGGAATATCAGTGTGCGCGGTTCTCAAATGACATACATGGGCATATTCATATCGGTGAAAAGACATGCCGCAGACAAGCATTGCAACTTACGTTCCCGGTTTCTGGTCTGTGAAAGGTTTGAATGAAACTTCATGGACGCTCATTTCGATAATTTGAGACTATATACGAGTGTTGAAAGGTCAATTAGGTATTTCGAGTATGTTGTGGAAGAAAGTGGTTGTTGTTATGGGCAAACCGATGGAGGGATAGGTTTGGAGGGGTTGATTCGACCCCAACAAAACATCGGGCAAGGAACGACAACGTCTCATTCGACAACATGTTCGACGCACCACGATAATGAGTTTGACCCATGTCATTCATATAGAGTAATCACAACGTAAATGTGTGCTCTAAGTGATGAGATGCACCAATGCCATGTTGATGTATTCCTCAATTCGGTCTCTCGAAGAATGACGTTTTATAAAATCTAGCCTCTGCGATACTCTCCAGAATATCCTCTCGAGCTTCGTGCAAAGTCTTCTTCTTAGGTATCCTCTCCAGGACCTCACTGGGTGCCCATCGCCTCACTGCTTCCTTGATGGTACTGACATCCATGATTCTGTAGTGAAGATGGGCCAGCACCTTGTCGTATGGTGCTCGGCTGAGGAATGCCTTGTCTGCATGTACGCTGTTGCCTGCAAGTAATGCCGAACCTGATTCCGGAACATGCTCTTGGATATAGCTTAGAAGACCCTGTGCAGCTTCTTCTGCCGTCGTAGATGATGCGATTGCGGCAGCGGTAAGGCCTGTGGAAGCATGCGTTCGAGTGCACCATTCGTCCATTTCGTCTAGAACAGATTTATCATGGTGTATGATGGCACCCCACCCTTCTACATCTACCATGTCGAGCTTATGGTCCGTGATGAAGCATGAAATCTGAAGGATGCTATTTCTGTTGACATCGAGGCCTGTCATCTAGATCACATGAACTTAGCCGCTGTACAACTTGCGAATAGATCGCAGCCCTACCTCACAGTCGATCCATACTAAAGGAGCCCTCGACGAAGTGACCGCCATTTTTTGCGACACCGTGCGACTGGTGTGCAATCCACGCAATAGGACGGGTGAACAGGCTGAATTACTTGTCCAGGGATGTAGTTTGGTAAGGCAGAACACCGAGGCTGACCCGAAGCCAAACATATATATGTGTATGTCTCCGTGACCTCGAATATACGCTTATCTCATTTACGCACAGATAGTGGGCGTGCCTGCCGGATACTTGTCAGGTCGTCGACTTCGAGTCTGTGGTTCACTTGGGGCTGACAGCAAAAATAATGGGTAACCTCCAAACTGAGGATCCCTCCTCCTATCCAACGCTCTTGATCATTGGAGCTGGTTCTCGAGGCTATGCTTACGCTCGTGCGGTCACGGAGTCAACAAAGAGCTCGATCGCAGCAGTAGCGGAACCGCAATCATTCCAGCGTCAAGATCTAGGTCGCAAGTTTATCTGGGGTGAAGATGGCGCGCATGAAGGCCAAGAGTTCAACGGATGGAGAGAATTCTTGCTTTATGAACAAGACCGCCGTCAGAGAGCTGAAAAGGGGGAGAATGTACCAAAAGGCGTAGATGGGGTCTTTGTCTGTACGCTTGACGAAACGCACGAAGAGATCATTCTTGCTCTCGCCCCACTCAATTTGCATATCATGAGCGAGAAGCCTCTGGCTACGACCCTGCGAAGTTGTGTGAACATTTACAGATCACTACAAGCTGAGGACGCAGCGTGTCCGTCAGAAAGGGTGTTCTCGGTTGGGCATGTTCTTCGTTACAGTCCGCACAACATGCTTTTACACAAGCTCCTGGTTCAGGATAGGGTGATTGGAGACATTATCAGCATCGAACATACCGAGCCTGTGGGCTGGTGGCACTTCTCGCATAGTTACGTGCGGTATGTTGGTCTATGAAATGGAGCAACTGTTATGCTGATCCTATGATAGGGGTAACTGGCGTAAGGAATCTACAACCGCACCCTCACTACTAACTAAATCTTGTCATGATATCGACCTCTTACTCTGGCTCCTCTGCTCTCCGTCCCCCAACAATGAGCAGCCTCCTCACCTGCCATCTTTGCTGTCTTCAACCGGCTCACTCAAGTACTTCAGGCAGTCACGTAAGCCCGCCCTGGCAGCGAGCGCCACCAACTGCCTCTCATGTCCCGCCGAATCTTCATGCATGTATAGCGCTAAAAAGATATACAACGAACGCCATTTGCAACGCGGCATCACGAGCTGGCCGGTTAAAATCATCATCCCCGACATCGAAAGCTGCTTCAAGAACGACGGCCCAGCAGAAGCAGAAGCCAAACTTTTCCAACGTCTCAGCGAAGACTATGACGCCACAACACCCAAGTCCGTCATCGACAGCCGCCCTTGGTTCGGCCGCTGCGTATACGAATCCTCCAACGACGTCTGCGACGATCAGATTGTCACTATCACCTGGGACGACGACCCACTACCTGCAGATTCGAATTTGGGCCTCAACACTGCAGCGAAGCGATTACAAGGCCGAGGCGCGAAGACGGCAACCTTTCATATGGTCGCCTTCACAGAGAAGATCTGCGAGCGTCGAGGGCGTATCTACGGCACTGCGGGCGAAATCGAATATGACAGCCACACCATCGCCGTTCACGATTTCGTCACCGAGAAAACAGTTACGCATAGGCCGGAGCAACGTGGAGGTGGGCATGGTGGAGGAGATGCGGGGTTGGCCATGCAATACGTCGATGCTATTCAGGCGGTCAAGACCGGGCGGATGAGTGCGGCACAGGCGCAGAGAGCGTACATTGGCTGTTCGGTGGAGGATGTGCTAAGGAGTCATGCGGTTGTCTTTGCGGCCGAGGAGGCCAGGAGGGAAGGAAGGGTCGTGAAGTGGGGGGAGTGGTGGAAACGGAATGTGCTAGAGATGGATGACAGCTTTGAAGATGATGATTATTCTTTAGGGGAGGAGTACAATGCGGAGTCGTGTTTCGAATATGAAGATGACGAGGTTGATATGGCGGACGATTACAACGCGGAGAGATACTTCGACGACGGGGATAAAGATGACGGGGATCGTATGTAAGACCACGACGATGCGGAGCAGTACTTCGACAAGAAGGAAGTACTATAGCGGCAGGCACTCAAGATTGATCATGGGCAGTCTTAGAAAGAAATGGTAGGATGATTGTATGTACGAAGCTGGACGCTTATCGCAGACGAAGAAATCGGTCAATGTATCAGGATCAATGTCATAGCGTCCGCGTTTCTGCTAGAGATGTGCTTCGGTATAAGACAGGGCTCGATTCTACAGCATTTAGTTCTAGCTCAGAAAAGAATGCTATCACTGACGTTTTGGGGTGCTCTGTATAATATTGAACACATGTGGGAATGATATGGGAGGACTTCCATGGATCACATGTAGCGGGTCTATAACCGGCACCCAGTTATGGCCTGAAAACCAGAGCATTCCTGATTTGAATATAAGAATGAGAAGGCGCAAAACGACGTCGAAAGCAGTCCATAGCCAACCATGCTGGGCAAGTCCCTGTCCCCTTCTCTCAAAATGTTACTCAACACACTTATGCATCTACAGGAAACATTAGGAATAGGAGCTTGTTGTCTGGAACAGAAGTTACGAAACAATAGGACTTTTGAACATGCACCTCAAAGAGTCATGACAATAGCAGTGCAGTAAATAACATCACAATAACAATTTAACAAGATTTGTGGAGCAGAAAATTTGCTGTCAAATTACACAAATTTGATGGCATTTGCTCAAAACATAAAATATCATGAATAACAGGGTTCGTATAATCAGAGATGAAAGATATATATGTACTGTTATATAAATCTGCACTCAACTATGTGTAGAAAATTTGCAATTGTGTAGCTATTCGTCAAACATTGCTATTATCATGAGCGCATGACCCATAGAGAACAGAATGATGTTTCTACGTATACCAACCGAAAAAGCCCCAGTCTGAACCGATCAGTACAATACACAAGGTAAGGCATGCACCAACCCTAACCGATTCAGCAGCCAAAGCCCAGCCAACACGGACATATACCTGCCTTGAAGTCCCACGAACCAACTCTACTTCCCTCGCCCAACTCACGATACCTGATCCTCCCCCAAGACGGCCATGTCGATAGATATAGAATGTTCCACACAAGCGGCGCACACAGGCCATGATCCATACAACCGACTCGACCAATTCTATCCCAACCGAACCCAACACATCGCACAAGTCCACCACCGAAATCGAAGCCAATCCTGATGCGACCAACTTGCTCTCACCCAACTACTTCGCCGCTAACCAACCTAAGAACTCTTCTTTGACCTCGTCCGGCTCCCGATCCCCTCCCCATTCGCCACCGCCTTCGTCTTCTTCTTCTTCTCCGCGGCTGCACCTCCAGCTTTTGTCTCACCCTTCTTCGGCCGTCCAGGTCCTTTCTTCTTTGGCGCCTCCTCGGTAGCATCTTTGACATCCACATCCATTGCGGCATCAGCTTTAGCCTTCTTCGCCGGCGCCGCTTTTTTGGCCGGTCGCCCTTTCTTCTTGGCTGGTGTGGCGGTCTCTTTCTTTGCAGCCGCCGTCTTTTGCTTCTTGGCTGGCGCTTCGTCCTCCTTGGCATCTTCGTCCTCGGCTTCGTGTTCACCATTTTCTTCAGCGTCGTCGTCTCGCGCGTGCTTCTCACCGGCTTTGCTTCCTGCTTCGACCGTATTGTCTTCACCATTGTTGTCCGCCTCGGCACCAGCTCCAGAGTGCTTCTCCTCGATGTCTAGCTCACTGGCCTTCTTCACGACGTCATTGCCCGATCGGGCAACGTGCACAGCTGGATTCCCAGGCTCGGCGTGGCGCGTGATGTTGTTGCCGCGCTTGGATTGGATAGTCACGTCGCCGTGTTCTTTGACTTCTGCGACGGTGCCGCTAGGACGACCGCCGGACCACGGCCATGAGACTACACATTCGCGACAATTTGGTATTAGTTGGTGATGGCTGCAGATTTAACGATTTTGGCGAGAGGGATGGGGACGGGTGGATACATGGAGAGGGAAACCACATAAACAAGGTGATTGTAGATCTCTGTGCCAGAAACAAATAGCGCGACATACCTTCGTCCCCTTTTTCGACCTTGTCGTCTGTCATCTTCGATCGCGAAGGAGTAGTTGGTGTGCGCGCAAAAGGCCGAATTTGCAATTGACGAGGTCGCAAAGGGATAGCGACTCTGCGCGCAAGTAGTACTAGTTTCGCGATGATGAACTGAGGCTGAGATCTATGAAGATTTGTTTTGAAGGCGGAGGTAAGGTAGTTTGGTCGCGGGAGAGTTGTCGTCTGGGAGATTGGCTTTAAGGGTACAGCGTTCATCCAGTCGAGTCGCTTGCTGGGAAGGTGCGACGCTAACTAGCCGTACAAGCGGGCTAGATCTACTGCGCATCTGGGGTTGTATGACTGATTATATTTATAGACTTGAGGGCAACCAAGCAAGTGGCTCTTATGGGAGTACGAGTAACTAGGTCGTGAATGTGCTGCACAATTAATACCGATGAGCGTTACCTGGGCTACTCCAAATATCCAGGTTATTTAGGGGTTTAGATGAAGGTTAACGGCCTGTGCCACCTCTGCGTAACCTCTAGGGTTCGAGGGGCCTATACAGGACAATGTGATGTTGAGGAGGACCTCCATACATTATGCACCCTATTCCAGCCAATCTCCACCCGTCTCAGTTGCCTCAAAATGTTGCCATCAAACCCATCTGGAGGCCTCCCTCGCCATCCTTGGCGGCCCCCAGAGTTCTGTTCCGGACCTTAGTCCTGTGAGTGGCTTTGTACTCTACAGATTTGCCTTGGATCCGCTAACTGCAACCCACAACGCCTCAGCTTTAGCCAAAACAGTCCCGTTGCCATCTTTGACTGAAGCCTCGATGTAGTGCTTTGGCGCCTTGACTCCTTGAGATTTCGCAGTAACATGAACAGTCTGTGGAGTTGCGACTGGTTTTAGGTAGGTAACATTGAGGTAAGCTGTGACTGTACCAGTTCGGAGTGTCGCATTCTCCAAGTTCTCTTTCTTATTCACCGTCACTAAAACGCCCATCACTTCGTCCATTATTGTCGCTACAATGCCACCATGGCAGATGCGAGGGTAGCCATTGACGCCGTAGCCCAGACTGACTAGAGCATGGACTTCAGTGACGTGTGTCACTCCAGCTGGAGGTCGTTTGTAGAATGACAGACATGCTTGGATTGTGTGATCGGTGTTCAACGTCTCTGCGAAAAGAGCATCTTCAGTGCTCTGCTTGTACTGGCGAGACCAAATAGGAGCCATAATAGTATTGGGCTCGTCTAGTATTTTGGCACACCATGGGATAGACTGGAAGAAGACTTGATCACGATCCGCCATTATTGTTGGGTTTAATGGACTTCTCCAGTATCGTCAAGTTGCTATACACTTGTGGATAGCTGGCTCCGGCAGCATTGCCAAACCAGAGGCATATGGTTAAAGAACCATCAACCTGAGTCACGGATTGCTGAGTCAGCTTTCGACTCTGAGCAACTGGAAGAGTTTCGCCGGACAGAGGCCGCACCCAGTACACTTGATACTTGATTTCACATATTCTCCCAGAAACTTTTCAAATGGAAGAAAAACCGGTAACGGCCAAGGCTCTACCTGACCGTACCAAAGCCCCCAAACCGAAGAAAGAAAAAGCCCCAAAGCCTCCGAAACAACCAAAGCCTGCAACAGCCAAGCGTCCACTGACCACAAAATCCTCCGCTGAAGATCCAGATTCAATATTCAAGGTTGGCTTTCTTGCGGATGTTTATGAGGAAAGGCCAATCGGTAGCGGAGGTGTCAAGAAGGTTGTCACGCGGTTCCCACCAGAGCCCAACGGCTACCTCCACATTGGTCACAGCAAAGCAATTGCTATAAACTTCGGATTTGCGAGATACCATGGCGGAGACTGTTACTTGCGCTTTGATGACACAAATCCAAAGGGTGAGGAGGAAAAGTACTTTGTGGCGATCGAGGAAATGGTTCGGTGGTTAGGTTTTACACCAGTGCAAATCACATACTCCAGCGACAATTTTGACCGCCTGTATGAACTGGCGGAGACTTTGATAGAGAGCGATGGGGCCTATGTGTGTCATTGCACGAGTGGGTTATGTCTGAGAACCATTTATGATCATGAGCTAAAGTCAATCCAGAGACAGAAATCATGGCCCAGCGGGGCGGAGGAGTAGGTGAAGGCAAACCTCGATATGCCTGCTCACACCGCAGCCGCCCTATCGATGAGTCATTAACCGAGTTCCGGGCAATGCGCGACGGGAAGTACCTCGCCGGCGAGGCAGCTCTTCGTATGAAGCAGGATATCGAGAACAGCAATCCTCAGATGTGGGACGTATTCGCGTATCGCATCCTGGAAGATGAACATGCAAAGCATCACCGCACGGGAGAAAAATGGAGGATATACCCAACATATGACTTTACACATTGCTTGTGTGATAGCTTCGAAGGCATTACCCATTCCCTATGTACCACGGAGTTTGAGCTTTCGCGGGAATCGTACGACTGGCTCGTAGATAAGCTCAAGGTTTATAAGCCTATGCAGCGCGAGTACGAATGGCTTTTCCTCCTCGCCACGCTTGTGTCGTTGATCTGATTGTCATTTAGGTACGGCCGTCTGAACATCAGCGGTACTGTTCTGTCCAAACGCAAGATCATCGAACTTGTCAATAAGAAGTATGTTAGTGGATGGGATGACCCTCGGCTTTACACTCTCATTGCACTACGTCGCCGCGGCGTACCGCCTGGTGCAATCCTATCTTTTGTCAACGAGCTCGGAGTTACCAAGGCCACCACCAATATCGAGATCAAGCGCTTCGAACAATCCGTGCGCCGATATTTGGAGAC